>ERZ1034678.24-NODE-24-length-80552-cov-28.287390_pt1 | contig 80552 bp, 80 predicted proteins | sample MGYA00520640_ERZ1034678 | MGnify/ENA primary metagenome ERZ1034678 (study PRJEB33766, sample SAMN09781767) | gut metagenome | biome: gut microbiome | host: Homo sapiens | place: Madagascar | study: EMG produced TPA metagenomics assembly of the PRJNA485056 data set...
GCGGCTTTCATAGCGTCAGGGAAAGCCTGTGCAACACCGTGGTCTGTGATTGCAGCCGCTGTCATTCCCAGTTCTTTGACTCTGGCAACATATTCTTTAATTTTATTCATCTCTAATAAGTCCTAAAAGCTTTGTAAGCGCAGATTTGTACTCACACTCTCTCAACAAATCAATCTGTTTTTGCGCACTATCTACGTAATTATTTAACAAAACTTGTGTTTTTTCAATACCGCTCGAAAAATTTTCAGCCGAACCTGCAAAAATCACCGGAGCAGTATAAATTCCATCTTTAATATCGTTTTGAGTGGTTTTGGCATTAATTAAATCATCTCGAATTTGAAAAGCAATTCCAAAATTGCGAGCGAAATCAGAAGTGTTAATTTTTAGCCCCTCTCCCTGCCCTCTCCCAAAGTGGCGAGGGTATGAGTTTAATTTTTCAAGGTGGGGGGCTACAAGCTCAATTCCTCCACAAAGCGCTGTTTCGAATAGTTTTGCCGTTTTTAATTCAGTCTTTTTTATATATTCTTCTATTGTCGTAATTTTATATTTATTAAAATCCTGAATAACTTCACCCTGACACATGTCATCAAGCGTTTGAGCAAACATATCAATAATTACAGGGCTATTTAGCTTTCGTATTTTCTTCAAAGCAACAGACAACAAGTAATCCCCAACAATTACCGCCAATTTATTACCAAACTCAGAGTTTATAGTTTTCACAAAACGTCTTTTACTACTCTCATCAATCACATCATCATGGATTAATGAGGCATTATGCACTAACTCAATCGCCGATTGGAAAAGAATTTGTTTTTCATCAATTTCTATTCCCAAAGCTTTTAGATACAAAATAGAAACAAGAGAACGAATATGCTTGGAAGGTGCATTCAAAACATCAAAAAGTTTGGATTTCAAAGGCTCTTGAACCTCAATTCCATCAAACATTTTTTCTTTAATTTGTTCTATTTCAGGCTGAACAATTTCTAAAATCGACAAATATTTCTCTTGAAAACTCATAGAAATATCTTAACATAAAAAATGAATTTATGCGTAACTCCACCATTTCCAGTCAGGTAATGGTTGATTTCCACCGTCATTGTAGCCGCATTGGTCAATATGATCTATTATTGTTTGTTGTTCATCCTCACCATCAACACTCATATTAGACCCTTTTGTAAAAATATCTCCGCCAATACTGTCAAGATAATCTGCATCTGCCTGATAAGCTATGTATTCACCTGATGCAGCAGCTCCAAGATACGCAAATTTATTTAAAAATTGCTGATATTTATCCTGCAATAGGGCATCATTATCATAGTTATGCCATTTATAATCACTTCCTAAATAGTAATTTTGATAGGCGTTATTTAATTCATTTACATTTTGCAATGCTAAATTATATTCTTCATCTGTCTTAAAAACGCCCATATTTTTTAAACTATTTACATTATCTGCAGTTATTTTATACTCCGAAGCAGCATTTGAATATTGATAACTTGTTGCATGAGTTAACTCATGCACTAGAGTGGCAACCAATTCTTCCCAAGCTTGACCTTTATCTAAATAAGAAATATCAAGAGCAATACCGGCATCCACATTCTTACTTTGATTTGTTGGATCATTATCATCTTTTGAATCCTTATCTGATGCAAATATCCCAACATCTTGCGTAAAAGAACCGTTACTATTTTCTCTACCACTAGGTTTAGTATTAGAATTCGAATTAGTATATTCTATAGGCCAAACTGAACTAGAGTATGCACCTAATGTATATGGTTGTCCTTGTTGCCAATTAGGGTTTAAATCTCTGAAAGAAATTTGTCCTCTGTGATGATCTGCATCTGTCCACAAATCTTCTCCAGCATTATTTAGTAATCTGTCCAATGCCTTCAACTGATTATTCAATCCGGCAGCAGTAAGATAATCTCTTGTATATTTTATTGCCAAGTCAATTTTTGCTCCAGATGTTGCATTATCAAACTTCTTTTGAATTTCGTTAGAATATGCTTGAACCTGTTGATTAAAATTTGAATACCCGTCTTTTTTTAAATATGTGTTCAAAAACTCTTTAACTTCGCTATAAGAAAGAGTTCCATTATCGTCATTATCCAAACTGTAAAAAGAACGATTTAATGAACCGAAAAAGTCTTTGTGACTATCTTCCCAATCATCATTTTGAGTTAATTCAATTAATTGAGAACGAGTTATGCCGGAGGTTTTAGTTATAGCGGAATTTTTCTTAGTATTTACGTAGTCAAAAAACGAATCTGCATCCATGAAGTTTGCAATAAATGAGTGATGAGAATTATATATTAATTGTTTGATATAATTTAATTCTTCTGAACTGTAGCTAGACATACTCGCATATTTCGCAGCCGTCATATTTTGAGCATCATCAACATTTTCGGCTGATTCAACAACTTTAACATCTATATTTGAGATAGTTGTAATTTCGCCATCAGTTCTTACAAAACAATCACCTGAAGGATTTGACGCAGTTTGAGATAGAGCAACTTGTTGCTCAGCAAATTCTTTAACAGTCGCAGGAGTTTCATCTTGAATTTCTTCAGTTTCTTCTGCCTTTATTTCGTTTTCATATTTTCTGATTGCCGCAGAAAATGTGTTGTTGCTAATCTCCATAATTTTTCCTTTTTAATATGTATCGACAAAGATTAAAGAAATCTTTAGAAAAATTTTGGAATTGATAAGAAACTGTTACAATCTTGAATAAAATAAAATTTCCTCCCTAACAAGGGAGGTTAGGTGGGTGCTATCCCGTAAGGGAAAAATCTTAAAAAGCTCCAGCAATCTACGAAATATAAAATAATTCAAACAATTAATTTTACCCCTCTCTGAAATTTCTAAGCTCATAACATTCGCTAAGAAATTTCTTCTCTCCCCAAGGGGCGAGATAATAATATTATTTTTATTTTGATACAGACTTTGCGTCCTCGCATCTTGAAAAACAGACCAATGTTGTTCCATAAGGCGGGTGAAGCGGCACAAAACTCTCCACCCAAATATGAGGGATGAACAGATGTTGTCGCAGAGGGCAACGGGGTTTGTCCGCACAAAAAAAAGTCCCCTTTTTGGGGACTAACTTTTCACACATTAACCTACTAAATTTCTTCTACTTTTTTCTACCAAATATGAGGAATCATTAATTAATAAAACTTTTCTATGCTTTTTTGTTTACTGAACCTTTCTTCAAGTATTGTTCCGGTTCATAGCCAGCATCTTTAAGAGCTTGAGCAAGTTCAACATAATCTTCGCCGTAGTAGTTTTTGCCTTCAACTCTGATTACAAAGTTACCATCCTTGTATTGAACTTTGTCAGACATTTCAGCTTTGTCATCTTTCAAAATTTCACGCATATCAGCTACGAATTGAGCTTTTGTTTCGTTGTCTTTTTCTTGAGCTTTTCTTTCTTTTTCAGATTTTTTATTAGCAGCTTCTGCTCTTTTATCAGCATCAGCTTTTTCTGCTTTTTGTATACTGTCTGCTTCGGCTTTTTTTACTCTTTCGTAAATTGTTTCTACTGCTTGAGCAACTTTCTTTTCATCAGTGTTGAATTTTGCACTTAATTCAGAAGTAATTGTTGTAAATTCTTTAATTAATTCTGAGTAAATACCTAGTGCTTCAGCTTTCTTTTGAAGTGCAGCAGTGATTGTTTCTACATATTTATTTCCGCCATCGTACCAAAATTCATCAGCATAGATACGTTGAACCAAAGTTCCTTCTTTAGCTTTGTAGTTTTTGTTCCAAGAGTCGAATACATCAATTACGTTGTTTGCATTAATTTTGTCTACAGCATTTTTCAATTGTTCGTTTTTAGTACCAAAACCATCAACTGCATCAAAGATTAGTCCAACAATACCAGCTGCTTCATCTTTATTCTTTTTATCAGCTTTTGCTTTTGCTGCTTTTTTAGCTTCTTTTGCTTTTGTATCTTCTTCAGTAGAAGTTGTTTCGTCAGCTGCATCTGTATTATCAGCTTCATCAACTCCACCTTTGCCTTCAGTTACGTTTTTCATAACTGCTTCTGCGGTTTTGCTTGCGTTTGAAATAGCTTCAGCGATTTCGCCTTGAACTGCTTCAACTTCTTCTTGTTTCAAATTGCCTGATTGAACCATTTTTTCAGCTTTTTCTTTTACTGCTTTAATTTTATCAAGAGCTGATTGCAATTTTTGTTTTTGAGGAGCAGTCAATTTGTCGTTTTTCAAAACTGTTTCCAATTGAGATTGAATGCTTGCAAGATTGCTTACAACACCAGCTAATCTGTCAGCCATACCTCTTTGAAAACCCCGGTTCCAAGCTGATTGATTACCTTGAGCAATCAATGCAGGATCTGTTGTCATACCTTGAGATAAGTCAATACCAACCAATAATGGATTCCATTGGCTCAAGCCGTTAGGAGCATTGTTTTCTTCTTGAGTAGCCAATGAATAAGCTGCTTCAGGATAACCAGTAGGGCGAGTGAAATATCTTGTTTCGCCAACGTTGCCACCTAAACCAGTTACACTACTAGCTTTGTTACCTAGTGACCAGTAAGCTGGTAAGTTTGGATATACATTGTTAAATGAATTTACTGAAAACATTTTTCCAATCCCCTTGTGATTTAATCCCCGTACTTATATAAAGAATTTTTATCTCAGAGAATTGTCAAAATTGTTTAAATAAAATTTCGTCAATACCCAAAAGTGTTGTAAATCAAAGGTTTTACAGGTTTACATTACTTAACAATTCAACAATATCTTGTTTTGTAATATTAGGATTGATTTCTTTTACACTGACAATTGAAGATGTATCAACTTTTTCTTTAAATATTTTCTCCAACAAATCCTTGTCATAATCATACAATATAGAACCGTGTTGAAGTATATAACCTTCTTTTCGGAATTGCGCAGAGCCGATTAATTTTCTATTATTCCAGCACAAATCCGCTCCGGTCGAAACTAACATACAATAATCTTTATGTCCTTGCAGTTTTTTCACCCCACCAAAATCTAAATCAATATCAAGCTTTTTAAAAGCGTCAATTAGAATTTGCGAAATTTCTTTGTAAGACTGAGTAACATTTTCCCCGTGCTTAAGGGTTGAAACAGGGCAAACATAGCTATATGTAATTTCATTATCGTGCAGCAAAGCTCTACCACCAGTCAAACGGCGAACGCAATCAATATTCAAACTTTTCAACAATTCATTATCAACAAAATCGCTTTTTTGATTTCTTCCCAAAGAAACGCAAGCAGGCGACCAACCATATAATCTAAAAATAGGTTCTGTCTGCTGTTTTTTTATAGCATTATCAAGCAAATCGCTATCAATTTGCATATTTTGTATTCCGTTGTTTATTTTAAATGGTATGAACATATATATAGTAAGTGAGTGAGAAGTGAAAAGTCCATTACAGATGCTATCGCATCAAAATATATTTTCGAACGAAGTGAGCTATAAGGTCTTTTCACGTTTCACTTTTCACTTCTCACTATTCTCCCTCTCCTTCAAATCTTTTTCGAACTGCGCAAATGTATCATTTCCGACGAATTGTTCTAACGCTGCACGTTTTGCGTAATAATCAGAGCGTGCTTTCATCTGATTATCCAATGCCGTTCTATAATAAGCATCCGTAATCAGAATAACCTCTTTCGACATAGTTTGCGAAAGGTCATAATTTTTCTTTCTGTCAGCCGTAATTTGTTCTATCATTTTTAACCTTTTACGAGCCATCATATAGTTGTAATATAAATCAACAGTTCTTTGTTGCAAATCTTCAATCTTGCGAACAAGAATAATCATATCCGCATCAGTAACTTTTGTGTATTTATAATTGAGAGCTTTTGTATCTTGTGACATAATTCCCAATATATTTCCACCGATTAAAGAACCTCCGGCTAATAAAGGATTACCCATGCCTGCACCGACAAGAGTAGACATACTGGCTATAGTCGTAAGCACTTTTTTTACAGATTTTTCATCCGGTTTATCCTCATCAGGATTTGCCAATTTATATAGCGCAAAATTTATTGTATCACTTTGAGAAGCTGCACCTTGCCATAATACAGATAAATCCCCAACCATATCTTCTTGATCAAGTTCCAAATCAGCAGCAACTTCCCTCGAAATTTGTTTAATACTCAAATCAGCATAAGTTAAATCCGAGACATCAAATTGTTCAGCATCTTTTTTTACATATTCTTGCTTAATTTTGTCCTCTGCTTTAACTTCCATATATTCTTTTTCCGGTTCTTCTGAAAGTCCTGTTCTATAAGCAGGCTGTTTTGGCATTGCCACATCATCAAGAGAGATTGCTGAAACCGGCAAAATTAAATTCAAAATCAAAGCGGTTATGAGTAATTTTTTCATTTATTCACCGCCTTTTCTCCAACAAGAGTTGAATTAAAATTGAATTGGTACAAGTTCAACTTATCTACGACTTTTTTCCCCGCAAGCCTTTGAAGTTCAAGGTGATATTTTTTAGCATTTTCCATGTAATAAAATTCTTCAACTCTCATATTATCATACAACGCAGAAGAAATCGTAATTTCCATCAAATCCTCATCATCAAGGGCTTTTGCGTAATTTTTGTTATACAAAAGCAATCTTTGTCTTGTTTCTTTCAACTGAGAAAGCGAACTCTTATAATTGTAATATGCCGTAATAATTTTGTCTTGCAAACTTTCAACAAGTCCGGCAAGTTCTATTAATTCTGTATCTGTCAAAGGAATTTCAGTCGGTATGTTTTTGCGGTTAATCAAATTTTGCGCCAATCTCCCTGCCGCAAAAGCAGATGATTGTGTCATATAATCAGCTCCTATTAAAGATGGAGCTAATGAAGCACCGGCAACTACGGCAGAAAGAGTTTTTGCCATAAGAGATGAATGTATCCTTCTTTGACTTTCGGGGGTAGAAAGTTTTTTCAACGCAAATCCTATAACTTGATTGTTTTCAACAGTCCCTTTCCAAAGATTTTCAATATCCTCTACATCCTTGTCTTTTTGGAGTTTTACAAGTTCTTGCAAAACTTGTTCATCATTAACCAAAAGCGATTGTTTCTTCGAAATATCAGTTTTCGGAAGTTCTATTTTTTTCGTTTCAACTCCACTGAGTGAAACTTCATCAGCCAGTACAGGCATCCCTAAAATAATTATTAATAACCCAACCAGATACTTTTTCATAACAACTTTATAACACAAGAAAAATAATAAATCCAATGATTGATAAACTTATACATCATTCGGATGTTCTTCAACTCCGAAAAAAAAACTATCATAGGAAAGGAGAGTGAGGGAAAATTGAGTTCATCGAATACAAATACATTATGCACAAATCCTGTAAAAAACAGTTTTTGTGAAAAAGCAAATGCACTACGCCTTGAAAATATGTTTAAAGAAGCTGTATCAAGCTATCTTAATGCTATTTTAATAGACAGAAATAATTTTGATAGCTATTTTGGGTTGGGAATTTGCTATAAACACCTTAAACAATATGCAAAAGCTATCAAATATCTTGACATTGCATCATCTATTAATGACAAAAGTTATGAAGTGTTTTTTGAACTCGGCATTTGTCATCTTCTTGACGGCTCACCTTGCGGAGCAATAAAAAACTTTGTTTGCGCAATTCAACTTAATCCCGACAACCCCGATGCAATTTTGCAACTTGGAATGGCGCATGAAATGTGCGAAGAATATGAATTAGCATTAATGATTTACCAAAAATTAATTGAAAATTCACCCGGATTTATAAAAGCGTATGACCATAAATCTACACTTTTAATGAAATTGGGAAATTATAAAGAAGCATCATCCGTTTTGCACGAAATATTAAAACTAAATCCTGATTATTACAAAGCTTATGCAGGTATTGGCGTATGTTTCGATAAACTTGGGAAACGTAGCAACGCTCAAAGATACTACAGAAAATTCTTGTCCGAAAAACCGTTTTCACATAAAGCAGAATTTATCAAAAATCGCTTAGACAAAATTAAAATTAAAAAGCCTTTCGCATCGCACCTGTTACTTTGCAAATAGAAAACAAATATAGACTTTAGTCTAATATATTTAAAAAACTTATTATGGTAAATTGTAAAAAATGAAGCGAGAAGATTTCGAAAACAATTTGTCAGAAGCATTGTGCAACATAGATAAAATCGAAACATTGACTAAACTTTTGCAACAAACATTGACAGAAAAATCGGATTTTGAAGAAAAGGATTGCTTGAATATCTGTTCAATTTTATCTTGTTGCGTGAAAAACACAAAAAACATTTTAACAAATCTTGAAAAATCTACATTGCAAAAGATATTGTAGATAAAATTTTTTCATGATAGCATTAGGCTTGTAAATAAAAAAATAAAAAATGAAAAAGAGGTAAAAATATGCAAGCCCGCAGAGCAGCAAGAGAATTAGCATTTATATTATTTTCGCAATTTGATAAAAAAATCACAAATTACACAAGAGAAGATTTGCAAGACATTATTCTTAAATCAGTAAGAATTTTGACAAGCACTGCAACTGATGAACTAAGAACTGCATTAGGAGCGTTAGTTGCAATGAGAGATCAAATCGAAAACTACGAAGCTGATGCAGAAGAAAATTTAAAAAGACCAATCGGCGCAGCAAATATTCCTGTTCCAATTCCAATGACTTCTGATATGACAGGCAGAATTAACGAAATGATTGATATTGCAGAAAAATCAATGCTTGCTTTAGAAATCGCAGAGTTCACAACTCTTGATTCTCAACACGATGTAAAAAATTATGCAATTCAAATAGCTGATTTCTTCCAAAAAAATCACGAAGAAGTTGACGAAATTATCCAAAAATACGCTAAAAATTGGGACTTAGGTCGTTTAGTAAAAATGGATAAAGATATTTTGCGTATTGCAATAGTTGAACTTTTATATATAAAAGATGCTCCAATGAAAGTTGTTGTTGATGAAGCACTTGAACTTGCTAAAAAATATTCAACAGAAGATAGTGCAGCATTTATCAACGGAGTTCTTGCTAAAGTTATTGTTGATTATGGTATTAATTAAGAATTATAAAAGACGATAAGACGCTAAGGCAATAAGTAAATAAGTTCGTTACAGTTGCTACGCAACAAAGTATATTTGCGAACGAAGTGAGCGAAATGAACTTATTCACTTATTCACTTATCGCCTTATTCACTTCTATTTAAAGGTAGATATGTTCGGATTTTTTAAAGATAAATTTAATAACCTTAAAGAAACTGTTTCAAACACAGCACAAGTACTTGTTGGAAATGTTGTTAATTCTGTAAGCGAGGAGAACGAATTTTCGGAATTTGTTCTTGATGACATGGAAGATATGCTTATATCAGCAGATTTAGGTGTAAATTATGCAACCGAACTCGTTGGTAAATTACGAAACCAAACCAAGATTAAACCATCTGATGTTAAAGAATACCTTAAAACAGAATTTTTAAAAGTGCTAAAAGAAACCGGCGATAATAGACTTAACTACAAAGAAAATGAACTAAATATTTATTTTATAACAGGTGTAAACGGAGCCGGAAAAACAACATTAATAGGGAAACTTGCATACAAATTCAAACAAGAAGGGAAAAAAGTTTTAATCGCAGCAGGTGATACTTTCCGAGCAGCGGCAGAAGAACAACTTGATATTTGGTCAAAAAGGGCAAGTGCAGAAATTATCCGTCGTGACAAAGCAGATCCAGCCTCTGTTGTTTACGAAGCTATAGAAAAAGCGCAAAAAGAAAAGTTTGATGTAATTTTAATAGATACGGCAGGCAGATTACAAAACAAGTTCAACCTTATGGAAGAATTGAAAAAAATTAAATCTGTAATTGACAAAAAAGCTCCTGAAGCGTTGAGGGAATGTATTTTAGTACTAGATGCAAACACAGGTCAAAACGGATTACAACAAGCAAAAGTTTTTACAGAAGCCGTAAATATTACATCAGTTGCCTTGACTAAGCTCGACGGTTCTGCCAAAGGTGCAATAATTTTGGCAGTGGCAAAAGACATGAAACTTCCGGTAAAACTCGTTGGAGTTGGCGAAAAAATGGAAGATTTGAAAACATTTAACTCAGAAGATTTTATTAATGCGTTGTTTGAATAATTGAGAGAATATAGTGGGTAACGATTTTAGAATATTAAAAACTACAAAAACAAAATTGGGGAATGAAATTCAATTAATAGGAAACAATTCTTCTAACACTAATAAAATTTCATTAGTTATAGGAGTTTTTCATGGTGACGAACCGCAAGGGAAATTCTTGATTGAAGAATATTTGAAAAAATGTGGTATGCTCCCCACCTCGAAATCTCCGATTGCAAGGAGGGGACTATTGTTTATCCCTTGCCTAAACCCAGATGGCATGCAATTGGGACAACGAACTAACGCAAACGGAGTTGATTTAAACCGTAATTTCCCGACAAAAAACTGGGGGAAAAATCAAGGCGACAACGCAACTTGCAACGATAGCAATTCGGCTTATTATGGCGGTACATCAGGCGGAAGCGAGATTGAAACACAGTTTCTAATAGATACTATTAATGAATTTAAGCCAGATAAGATACTAACACTACACGCTCCATACAAAGTAGTTAACTATGACGGTCCTGCACAAGAATGGGCAGAACAAATTTCTAAAATAATAAATTACCCTGTCGAAGCAAGTATTGGCTACCCAACACCGGGAAGCTTTGGGACTTATGCCGGTGTAGAAAAACAAATCCAAACAATTACCCTTGAGCTAGACGAAGAAATACCGGTAGAACAACTAGTCCAACCGGCATTTGAGATATTTGATAAACTTTTATAATTATTTTCCTTTACCAAGAAAAATAGAAAATCTGTATTCAGAGCCACCTTCTTTGCGGTTAACAACATATTCTCCACCAGTATTAAAGAATGCTGCACTGATACGCCCTGCACCGGTTCCAGATCTTACTGCAGTATTATTACGCAACTGACCGCTTTCTTCTGAACGACTATTATTCCATTCTTCATGCAATACGTTAAAATCCTTTTGGTCCAACTTGTATTTTACACCTTTATCAGAACTAGCATGTGATGCTCCTAACAAAATATAAGCATCAGCTTTGTTTAATGAAATAGTTTGATTTTGTGCTTTTACTGTATGAACTCCGGATTTTTCCGAATTGAACTTTGTACCTTTTGGCACATATAATGTTCTTTTTTGTACAGCTCCATTTTCTTTCCATTGCACAACTACCGGAACTGTTAATTCACCTGCCATATTATTCTCCTTATGTTTATTTACATGTATATAAAGTATATATAAAATAAATAATTGACTTTTGATAAGATATTTTTACAAAAGTTAATACATCAAATAATTAATTGATTAGTATATTTTTATGATAATATTGAAGAAAATGAGGTGCTTTTATATGAAATTACACAATTCTTATACAAACAAAGTTGAAGATTTTACCCCAATTGACGGCAACAAGGTAAAAATGTATGTTTGCGGGCCAACCGTTTATGATAATGCACATTTGGGACACGCAAGATGTTACATAACTTGGGATGTTTTATATAGATATTTAAAATTCAAAGGTTATGATGTTACATATTGCCGTAACGTTACTGATGTTGATGATAAAATCCTTAAAAAAGCAGAAAAAGAAGGTAAAACACCTGAACAAGTTTCTCAATATTGGTACAAACAATTTGAAAACTCTATGAAAGCACTAAATACACTAAAGCCTGACATTGAACCATTTGCAACCAAAACCTTAGGAGAAATGATTTCTATCGTAAAAGATTTGATTGCAAAAGGGTATGCTTACGAAGCGGATGGCGATGTTTATTTCAGAGTGAAAAAATTTCCTAAGTACGGGTATCTTTCAAAACAACCGATTGACCAATTGGAAAGCGGTGCAAGAATTGAAGTTGGCGAACACAAAGAAGATCCATTAGATTTTGCCCTTTGGAAAAAAGATGAAAAATTCGGCTACAAATCACCTTGGGGCGTAGGTCGACCAGGTTGGCACATTGAATGTTCTGCGATGAGTAGAAAATATTTGGGTAAAACTATTGATATTCACGCCGGCGGTGCTGATTTAATTTTTCCTCACCACGAAAATGAAATCGCTCAATCTGAATGCGCTAACGGTTGCAAATTCGTAAACTACTGGCTACACAATGGCTTTGTAACAATTAACAAAGAAAAAATGTCAAAATCTTTAGGTAATTTTTTAACAATTGATGATTTGTTGAAAAAATATGATGCAAACACAATTCGTTTCTTCATCTTGACAAACCATTACAGAATGCCGGTTGAATTTTCTGATGAGGCACTTTCTTCTGCTCAAGCAGGTGTAAAAAGAATGCTTAACGCAAAACGCACAAAACTTAATGAAGATTTAGATATTACGCAAACAGAAGAATATAAAGCATTTGTTGAGGCAATGGATGACGATTTGAACACATCAAAAGCACTTGCTGTTCTTTTTGATTTGACAAATAAAGCCAATAAAGATGACAAGAACGCATTTACAATTCTGTTTAAATTAGCATCAGTTCTAGGTTTTACTTTTGACAAACCACAATTAAGCGAAGAAGAAATCCAAAACGCATTAAAAAAAGTTTCAGAAGTTTTAAACAAAGAATTTTCATCTATGAATGACTTAATTTCATACAGAAAAGAAGCTCGAGATGCCAAAAATTGGGATATAGCAGACAAAATCCGAATTACATTAGACGAATGCGGAATTGTACTAAAAGATACCAAAGATGGCACAACTTTTGAAGCGAAATAAATATTAAAAATATTAGCGGGATAAATAACCCGTCTTATTTATGTAATAATTTTTAATTTCTCTAGCAAAAATTATTTATGACCGTTTTTATAGATAATATGAATAAGATAAATAATATTAGTTTTCAAAATAATGATAGGGTAAAAAAATTTGGGAAAACCGACGATGGAAGGCTCATTGTCGGCGTAAAAGACATTGATTCCGATAATTATATAAAAAGTACAATTCCCGAAAAAAATTATGACAGCTTTGAAGAATACGTCAACAATGTTCAAGGTAAGTATGGTAAACTTGCAAAAAATAATTTACAAAAAGGCTCTCAAGCTTTATATGCCATAAATATTGCTGCAGCTACTATTGGAGCAGCAATTAGTGCAACATGCCTAAAGCAGACCTCTAAAGTTAAAACCTTCTTTAGGACTATAGGCGGTGCTTTGGCTGGAGTTTTAGCATCTTCTGTAATTATAGTGACGGTTATTATACACAAAATAATAAACATTACTAAAACAGCCAAAACTCTTGATATTGTTCCATATGAAAGACCAGCAAACCCAATTAAAAATAAACAAGAAAACAAAAAATCCGAACCACAAATAACTGAAAAAACAGAAAATAAAAAAGAAGATATTTGTGAAATAAAAAACGAACAACAAGAAGAAGAATAATTTTTTTGTCATATAATTAAGTTATGAAAAAAATATTATTAACATCAATTATAATGAGCTTTATAGCAATAGCCCCAACAGAGGCACAATACATGCCTGTAATTCCACCTGCGACATTACAAGCAGCACAACAAGCAGTAATTCAAAGTACTCCGTCTTCTGAAGTTGTTAGAGTTGGTATAGGGACTACAAATTTTGGAACTTATCAATACAATGACATAACAATATTCGGGACAGGCGATACACAGATTTATGATAACAAAATCCTAATCGGAAATTATCCGGCAAACCAAAATATAAGAATAACGTTCAAAGACGGGATGTTCAATATTTATACTCCAGAAAGTACGCAACCTGAAAAAGTCGTAGGCCCTGTTCAAATCACAAGCAACTACGGGCTTTTGGGTGTCACAGGCTTGAAACGTGCCGGCAAACAAGCTTTATATCACGGTGCATTTGAACTAAAAAAATGCAACAATAACACATTCAATTTAGTCAATATGATTGAAGTTGAAGAATATTTGAAAGGCGTTGTTCCAAACGAAATGCCAGTAAGTTTTGGGTTAGAAGCCTTGAAAGCTCAAAGTGTTGCAGCAAGAAACTATGTTCTTTCACCACGCACCAAAGCATCTAGTAACTACGATGTAGTTGATTCTGTTGCAAGTCAAGTTTATTTTGGCGCAAATACCGAAAGACCTTTGTCAAATCAAGCTGTTACAGAAACAGAAGGAATTGTAGCTTTACATAACTGGGATATGATTGTAGCACAATACTCATCAACCGCAGGCGGATACACAGAAAGCTATTCAAATGCTTTTTCTGACCCGAAAACCAAAGCTTTTCCGGCTCCCGAAAAACCTTACCTAAAAGCAAAACCGGACATTGTTTCCCAAACATCCTTAAAATCAGAAGAAGCAGCAAAAGCATATTATCAATCAAGACCGGATGCGTACGACATCCGCTCATCTTATTACAGATGGGAAAGAGATTGGACTGCGCAAGAACTTAAAAATGCACTTCAATCAACTCTTGCAGCACAATCTTCAACCGGATTTGTAAAACCTGCATTTAATAAAGGCGACAAACTCGATGATTTGGTTGAAATAAAAGTTATTAGGCGTGGTGATTCCGGAAAAATTATGGAAATGGAAGTCGTAACCCGTTCTCAAACATACAAAGTTTATAAAGAATTAGTTATAAGAAGATTAATGACAAAAGATGGTAAAGCCCTACCAAGTGCAAATGTTGTGTTTGAGAATACAAAAGATGACGATGGCAATTTAGTGTCAATTCACGCTTGGGGTGGTGGTTTTGGTCACGGCGTAGGAATGAGCCAATACGGAGCAGGATTTATGGGATCAGAGCTTCATCTGTCTTATGACAAAATTTTGAAACATTATTACACTGGCATAAGTTTGACTACAAAACCAGTAATAATTTCAACAGAAGCAGGCCAGCAAACTGCGACACAATATTTTTATTCAAAAGACAAAAAAGCAAAAATCGTAATAGATAACAAGTTTGGCGTAAATTCAATTAATGTTACAATAAACGGACAAAAACAAACCTTTGAGCTTCCAAAAGAAGTTTTCGGTGTAAAAAGGTTTGTAGAAATAGATATTTCTAAATATATTAAACAGGGAAAAAATTCAATAACATTTACCTCTGATGAGTTCTATTCAAGCTCCGCAAGAAAGGGAGTGAGATTATATATAGAACTTGTAAAAAAAGATGAAAATGAATATATTTGGTAAAATAAACAGATAAAAACAGATTTTTAAGGTGATGATAAAGGGATAAGAAGTGGAAAATACAGAAAAAGATACAAAAACAATGAGCGTTTTAAAAGCCGCTTGGGTGATTGCAGTAGTAACAATTGTCAGCAAACTCATAGGTTTTATTAGAGATATAATTATTGCAAACTACTACGGAGCCTCATTAGTTTCAGATGCCTATTATTACGCATATCAAATACCTTCGCTTTCATTAATTTTGTTGGGCGGAGTTGGTGGTCCTTTTCATAGCGCAACAGTTGCAGTATTTTCAAAACTTATACCTAATTTAAAAGATAAACCCGCAGACGATGTAAACAAATTATATTCAACATTTATGACTGCAACAACAATATTTTTCTTGCTATTGTCAATCATAATGTTTTTATTTCCTCGTCAAATTATGGGATTAATAATTTCTAGCGGTTCAGCAGATATGATTAATTTGGCCGCAGAACATTTAAAAATTATGACTCCGTTATTGATTATTGGCGGAATTGTCGGAATTTATTATGGAATTTTGATTATTTATAAACAATTTATGCTCCCGAATTTGTCACCAATAATTATGAGTGCAGCAATTATTGGAGTAGTTGTAGCAGCAGCACCGAACGATCAAAAAGGTTACGCTCTGGCTTGGGCAACTACAATTGGTGCAATTTTGCAACTGATAATCCAATACCCGAACGTAAAAAAACTCGGTTTTTTATGGAAACCAAATTTTAAATTCACAAATAACCCGAACTTCAAAGAAATAATGGAACTTCTATTCCCTGCAATTTTGAGTTCAACTGTCGGGCAAATCCATATTTACGTCGATATGTTTTTCACATCATCAATTTCAGAAGGTGCGTGGACTGCAATCGGATATGCTAACAGAGTTTTCCAGTTTCCTGTCGGGATTTTGGTAACAGCATTTTTAGTTCCACTTTTCCCAATTTTTGCAAGATTAGTTGCAGATAATGATTTGGAAGGTATTAAAACATATTTTAATAAAGGGGTTGGAGTTTTATTCTTTGCAGCAATCCCAATTATTATAGGAATTTTGACTGTTGGAATGGATTCTGTAAGATTAATATTTGAACGTGGCGCATTTGATACAAACGCAACATTTATGGTAACAGAGGCACTTTGGTTCTTGTCTGTGTCAATTTTACCTTATGTTTTTAGAGATTCAATTACTAGAGTTTACTATTCATTCAATGATTCAAAAACCCCATTTATTGTAGCCTTTTCATCAATCGTTTTAAAATATCTTTTGAACGTAATTTTTATAAGTAAATTACACATGGGAATTGGCGGAATTACGTTATCAACCTCTCTTGTTACCATGTTTAATGCGTGCGTTCTAGGTGCATTAATTTACAAAAAAGTCCGAATGGATTATAAGGGATTATTTACAAACTTATTGAAAATGGGTATTGCCGGCGGAATTACGTTAGGAATATGCTATTTTGCGGCTGCAAGTTTTGACAAATTTGTACATATACAAAAAACAATTTTTGAGATAATTAAAATCGCTTCAATTGGCGGAATTTGTCTAGTTGTCTACACCGCACTAAACTTAATTTTTAAAATGGAATACGCTCAAGAATTAAGTTCAAGATTAATGAGCAAATTGAAAAGATAAAGCTAGACAAAAAATAATACGTCATGCGGAATTTATTTCAGTATCGCATAGTAAGTAAAAAAGGTTAACATTACAACATAAAGGGATAAACTTCAATGATAATACAGAATGCAGAACAAATTAAACAAGTACTAGAAAATGACGGAGTAATTGCCTATGTTACAGACACTGTTTGGGGATTAGGATGTTTACCAAATTCTGAAAAGGCTGTAAAAAAAATTTATGAAATAAAAAAAAGAGAAGCACAAAAACCTTTAATTTTAATGTCAAACGAAACTTATAACTTGTTGGAATATGTAAAACCAATTTCTAAAATCGGGTGCAAACTTATAAAAAAATATTTTCCGGGAGCATTGACAATCGTCACCGAAAAAAGCGATAAAACTCCCTATTATATAACATCTAATATGGAAACTGTTGGAATTAGAGTTCCTGACAATGCAGTTTTTAAAGAGATATGTGAAATTGTTCCTAACCATGTACTTGCAACAACAAGTGCTAATTTGTCACATCAACCGTCTGCTAAAACTTATGAACAAGCATTAGAAAACATGACAGGTTTGGCAGACTTAATAATTCCTGATTTTGGTCATCCTTGTAAAGGTTTAGAGTCAACTGTTGCAGGAGTTTTCGGAAATGATTTAAAAATTTTTCGACAAGGCGCAATCACTATTGATAATGAGAACTTATAAGCTCGTATTAAATTTTTCTATATATCATAAAGAGATGTTCAAGTAATTACAAAACCCAGTTGCTTAATATCTACCGAACATCTCTTATGCAATACATTTATTTCACGCTTTACATTTCATTCTTATCAAAATTTGTTATAAAACACTGTTTCGGACAAATCTTTTCTTTCGTAATGCAATGGATTTGGCTCAATTCCTTCTTTTGGATAACCAATCGGAAGAATAGAAACGGGAACAAAATTTTCAGGAATTTCAAATTCTTTTACCAATTCTGCTTTATCAAAATATCCAACCCAAGTTGTCCCTAGACCAATATTTTCAACTTCCAACATCATTTGAGTTGTAACAATTGCCGCATCAACTTCTCCCATATCATCACCATCTTTGCGTTTCCAACTTGTTGTTTTGTCATAACAAACAACTAAAGCTAATGGAGCATGAAAATGATATGGAGTACATTTTTTCAGTTTTTCAAGACTTTCTTTGTTATCCAAAACTAAAATTCTCTGTGGTTGAAAATTACAAGCAGTCGGAGCAACTCTAGCTGCTTCCAAAATCAAGTCCAGTTTTTCTTTTTCAACTTTTTTATCTTCAAATTTTCTAACAGAATATCTTTTTTTCAAAAGTTCTAACAAATCCATATCTAATCTCCTTTTTCTCAATTTTACTACACAACGCCAATACAGTCAAAACTCTTTACACAATCCAAAACAGTTTGTGCGTGTTTGTATTTTTACTACATTAGAATAACTCTCAGTCAAACCCTTATATTAATTTTTATGATAAAATTTTCTTATGAAAATAGGAATTATAGGTTTAGGATTAATAGGTGGATCGCTATTCAAAGATTTGAGCGAGGTTTACGATGTTGTCGCAGTATCTCAATCACAAAATGGCGACAGGATTTTTAAAACTTTTGATGTCTTAAAAGACAGAGATATAGTATTTGTTTGCACTGCGATGAACAAAACTCTCAAGGTGCTGGATAAACTTGAAAATATTTTGAACCCCAAAACAATCGTAACAGATGTTTGTAGTTTAAAACAATTTGTTTGTCAAAAACAAAGACCTTACAATTTTATTCCGTCACACCCAATGGCTGGAACTGAACATAAAGGATTTGAACATTCTTTTAAAGGATTGTTTAAGGGGGCAAAGTGGGTGTTAATAGGCGCAACTAAGCAGCTAAGAAATAAAACAATTGACCCTCTTATTGAAATAATCGAATTTGTCGGAGCAAAACCGATTTTTACAACAGCCGAAGAACATGACAAAGCTGCAGCAATGATTTCCCACATGCCTATGGTTTTGGCACAAGCTCTTGTATTAGCAACAAAAAACAATCCGCTGGCTCTTGAAATGGCTGCAAGTGGATTTCGTGATATGACAAGACTTGCATTGTCTAATGAGGAAATGGCTTGTGACATGGTCAGTATGAACCATAAAAATATTGAGCAATCAATCCTTAATCTTTACAAATCAATTGGAGAATTGTTAACAGATAAATACCCTGAAACAATTTCGGAAATCAAACAAATTCGGGCTAAAATGTATCAATAAATTACTATTTAAACAACTCAACGACATCGATTTCAAAATAATCCGCAATTGCAATTATTTTGTCTAGTGTTATGTTTAATTTTGCATTTTCAACTTTTCCGATATAAGAACCGTCTAAATCAAGTTCTAAAGACAATTCTTCTTGTGACAATCTTCTTTGTCGCCTATATTTTTGCAAATTCTTTCCAAAACGCTTTTTAACATTTTTATTCATATTTGTATTTTCGTTGGTATTATGATTTAATTCCACGATTGACAGTCGGGGATATATGTGCTAATGTACTATTATATAAGTTTTTCGGAGGCAAAAACATGGACAAAAAATTGGCTTTTACTTTAGCAGAAGTTTTAATTACATTAGGAATAATTGGAGTGGTTGCAGCTCTCACTCTACCTGCATTAATTAGTAATTATAAAAAACAAGAAACTACGGCTCGATTGAAAAAGTTTTATAGTACAATGTCACAGGCGATTATTCTTTCAGAAAACGATAATGGCTCTAGCAAAGAATGGACTAAGGCTTATTATTTAGACCTTGATGACGACTCAAATAAATCTCTAACACTTAACTATTTTAACACCTACCTAAAATCTTATATTAAATATACATCAATTAACGAAAATCCAACTCTTGAAAATGATGTTCCTGCTTTACAAGTTTATCTTGCGGATGGCTCTTATTTCAAGATGAAAAATGGAGCTTGTATGGATTTGAATTATGACACAAATGGAATTAAACCACCTAATAAAGCTGGAGTAGATATTTTTAAGTTTATAATTTGCCCAGAAGAAAAGTACGAAGGAGAATGTGGACCTAATAAAAACTTTTGTCCATATTGCCCATATTCAATGTGCAATACAAGAAACAAAGCTCTTAATACTTGTAAAACTAATGGAATGACATGTGCAAAAGTCTTAATGATGGATAGTTGGGAATTAAAAAAAGACTATCCACATAGATTATAATTTAGCAGAATAAAGCCCTCCCTAGCGAGACTGTGCCGAACAAAAGGGGACTAAATGTCACATTTTGTGAGAGGTGATTTAGGTGGTACTAATATTTAATTTATAACATTTCCCTTACGGGATAGCACCCATCCCTTCCCTTCCCTCAATATAGGGAAGGAAACTTTATTTATAAACTTACTAAAAGCTCAGCTGCATTTATACTTCTATTTTGCAAATGCCTCTGCGATTGATGTTTTGTAATCCGGTCTTAAAATACCTTTTTCTGTGATAATTCCGGCAATCAACTCATGCGGAGTTACATCAAATCCAGGATTAATTACTTTTACATCCGGCGCACAAATAATTTTGCCATTGATATGCGTAACTTCCTCGTGAGAACGTTCCTCAATAACAATTTCATCACCTGTTTTAATACTTGTATCAATCGTTGATAATGGAGCAGCAACATAGAAAGGTATGTTATGGTATTTAGCGGCAATTGCAACTGTATAAGTTCCAATTTTGTTTGCAGTGTCACCGTTTGCAGCAATTCTATCTGCACCTACAACTACCATATCAATCATGCCTTTTTTCATAAAATAAGAACACATTCCGTCAGTAATTAAAGTTGTAGGAATTCCATCCATTGTAAGTTCAAAAGTCGTAATTCTTGCTCCCTGCTGACGAGGTCTTGTTTCATCCGCAAAAACCTGAATTGTCGGATCGTTAGCAAATGCAGAACGCACAACACCTAATGCAGTTCCGTAACCGACTGTTGCCAATCCTCCTGCATTGCAGTGGGTTAAAATAGTTGCGCCTTTGGGTACAACTTCTGCGCCATAATCACCGATTTTTTTATTGATTGCGATATCTTCATTTTCAAGTCTTATTGCGTTTTGTTTTAACTCTTCAACAATTTCCTCTATATCTGATTTAGAATTTTCAATAATTTCTTTTTGTTTTGCGCAAGCCCACATCAAATTTACTGCTGTTGGGCGAGAAGTTGCCATATAATCAGCTTTTTCCATTAATTGTTTAACAAATTCATCACGAGAAAGTCCCAGTCCTGCCAACTCTTGTGCATACAAAACAACACCATGCGCCCCCGCAACACCAATAGCCGGCGCACCTCTGACAATCATAGTCTTGATAGCATCAAACATCCCCTGCCCTGTTGTAATTTTTACATACTTAAATTCATACGGCAAAACAGTTTGATCTACCATTTTTGAATAATTATCTACCCACTCGATTGTTTTTATTTTTGAATGAAATTCTGCCATTTATTTTCCCTTTTTCTCTATTGAATTAATAAAATCTAATACATAAAATGTTAAAAAACCTGTAAAAGCGTTAATTGTAGCTCCAAGAACTCCCATAAAAAGAGAGATTACAACAAGCAAAAAGAAAGTCGCATTGCCAAGCATAAATCCAACACCGACATTTGCTGCAAGATGAAAAACTTTCATCAACAAAACTGATATAGGCACATATATAATAGAAAATCCTAAATATGCAACAAAGCCTGCAATTGCACCTACAATTACACTATCTTTGGTCGACAAGAGTGACAAGCAATTGTATTTAACCAAAAGCCAAATTACAAGCGGAGCGATAAGAGATATTAAAAACACAAACGAGATAACTCCTAAATAAGGAATTAATGTAATAGCCCCAAGCACTGCTCCGAAAAACGCACTCAAAATCGCAATCTGTTTTAATAAAATAAAATTTATTTCCATAAGTTTCATCTTAACACAAGTGAACGGGTATGGCAAATTGCAATTGCAATAGAATCAACAGTATCATCAAGTTTCGGAAGATTTTCCACACCAAGAGAAAATTTCACCATCTGTTCAACTTCTTTTTTATCTGCTCTGCCATAACCTGTCAAAACCTGCTTAACTTCCATTGGAGTATATTCATAAATTGGGATTTTGTATTTTTCTAAGGCAGTTAAAATAACTCCCCTAGCATGAGCAACCGGCATAACAGTAGTCCTATTCCGGAAGAAAAACAATTTTTCAATCGCCGAACAGTCAGGTTTGTACTTGTCTATAATTGTATTCATATCTTCCCAAATTTCTAATAATCTAGCAGATTCTTTAGAATTTTTTTGCGTTTGGATAGAGCCGGAATGCAACAAAACAGAATTTTCTCCATCAAACTCAACAAGAGAATATCCAACAATACCAATTCCGGGATCTATACCTAAAATCTTCAAATCAAAATCCTCAAAAATTAAATATTGTGCATATTATCAAAGATTTCTTTTCTTTGAATCCAAATTTCCATCCCAAGTTCTTCACCGGTTTTAGTCAAAGCATCTTTGATTTCTTTAAAAGAATAACTTGATTTTTCAATATTACCCAACATAAACATCACAAAATGTCCTTGCATAAGAGTTTGTTTAATATCTTCAATATTTACTTCAAACTTTGCTAATACCGCTGAAACTTTCGCAACAATACCAACTTTGTCTACGCCTGAAACTGTTATGATAATTTGTTGATCTGACATGAAACCTCATCCTCCTCATCAATTTCAGCAGGTACTTCTGCCGGCTTTAACCAATCTCTATTAATCCATTTCCCAATTTGGTGTATTCTACAATACTCTGCCAAATCTTTTTTGATTTCAGGAGCTAAGATATACATCGCAATAATATTCGGAATAGACATTGCAATCATCATCGCATCCGTAATATTAATTACAGAAGTTACGTTTAATACTGAACCGATTAAAATAAATGCACAATATATAAATTGGAAAGTCAAAGTTCTTTTTCTGCCTTCTCCGAACAAGAAGTTCCAAGATTTTTGACCATAATAAGCCCAACTGATAATTGTAGACAAAGCGTATAGTAAAACAATACCAGCCAAAAGTGTTGGGAAGAACGGCATTACAGAAGAAATAGCATCTGATGTCATTTCAATACCTGATGTATGACCGGCGTGAGTTTTATAAACACCTGTAATTACAATAGCAAAAGCTGTTAATGTACACATAAAACCTGTTAAAAACGGATCAAGCAATGCTACAAACCCTTGAGATAAAGGTTCATCAGTTTTTACAGTCGCATAAACAATAGGGGCAGAACCAGTACCTGCTTCGTTTGACTGAACTGAACGTCTTAACCCCATAATCATTGCAACAAACATGCCACCATAAATTGATTCAGGTTTAAATGCCTCTTTTACAATAATCCAAGCAGCATGCGGAACAAGTTTGATATTACAAATAATTACTGCCATTGCTGCAAACAAATATATAAAAATTTTCAACGGAACAATTTTTTCCGTAACTTTAACAATATTTTTAATACCGCCGATTACAATTAACCCAACAACAATTGCCATCCCCAAACCGATTACCCAGTGGAAATTGTGCATAAAGCCGTTTTCACCACCGCAAACATTTACAAATTGGTTTGCAGCCTGATTAATTTGAATCATATTACCACCTGTAATACCACCACAAATACAAAGAATTGCGAACATTACAGACAAAGGTTGACCTAACCATCTCATTTTCTTACGAGTTAAACCATGTGCCATATAGTGCATCGGACCACCAGAAATTGAACCGTCAAGGTTAAATCTTCTGTATTTTACCGCCAAAGAAGCTTCTACAAACTTCAAAGACATACCCAAAAGCGCACCTACTATAATCCAAAAAGCAGCACCAGGTCCGCCCATTGAAATCGCAATAGCAACACCAGCAATACTTCCAAGCCCAATAGTCCCTGACAATGCAGTCATCAAAGCTTGAAACGCAGATGTTTCACCAGACCCGTCACCACCAGATTTTTTAGGTTTACAAACAACTTCAATAGCATGTTTAAAGCCCCAAACAGCAATACCTCTCAAATAGAAAGTAAAAAATATTCCTGCGAACAAAATCCAAAATATAATAATCGGCACATCAGCACCAAAAACATGAATTGGATGGAAAATAACCGCAGCGATAGCATCGGACACCGGCGCAACGTTTTTATCCATAAACGCATCAATGTTAAAAGCATTAGCTTGCTGAATGTTAAATAAAAGTGTCAAAAGTACGATTAAAATTTTGTTCATTAATTCTTTCCTTTCGGGTCATAAGGTTTTCGGCTACTCCACAAAAAGGGTAAATCACCAACCCAGACTTAATACTACCAAAAACATGTCTACATGATGTCAATCTTTACAAAATCTTTAAAATTTGTTGCAAATATCTTTCCGCACAAATGGCGGATGTATAGTTTTTAATTGTACTAAAACTATTGTTACGCAAGGCATTTAAGGATTTTATATCCATATTTTTTATATTAAGAAGTGTTTCTTTTACGCTATTAGAATTTGGTTCAACTAAAAAACCATTTTCACCGTTTTTTATAATTCCATCAACCCCGTCACCTTTTGTGCAAACAGTGATACAACCACTTGCCATAGCCTCTAAATAAACCATACCAAACGTTTCACCCACACTAGGCAGGACAAAAATGTCATTTTCTCTCATTTTTTCAAGAACTTTATCATGAGGGAGGCTTCCTAAAAATTTTACATTTTTATCAATCTTTTCTAAAGTTTTTCGTTCTTTTCCATCCCCAATCACTGTCAATTCAATATTTTCCACCCCATTGCAAGCTTCTATAACTTTATCAATATTTTTTCTCTTTTTGAAATACGCACAAGTTAAAACTTTTATGGGAAAGTGTAAATTCTTATCTCCTGTATCTATAATAAATTTTTCATCAACTCCAGATGGCGCAACAAAAATTTTTTCTTCAAACTCAGGGTACAATTTCAACAATTTTTCTTTTAAAACAAAAGATCTACAGGCAATTAATTTCGCATTTTTCAAAGCTTTTTCCAATCTTTTTTTAAAGTGGATTTTGTATATCGGCTTTGTTAAAACTTCAATATCAGAATTGTGAATTCCTGCGATGAAAGGAATACCCAATTTATCCGCAAACAAAATTCCTGATGGCATGTGCGCAATTACAATATCATATTTCGGCAAATTCTGCAATTTTGCATGAACATTAAACCAAAACGGAGTCCAATAATTTACGTTATAAACATCATTATATCTTCCGGTTTTATAATACGGTTTTTTGCGTATAAAAGAATTTAAGATAAAATTTGGTTTTAAAACGTCAACCTTATTTCCCTGTTTTTTCCATTCTTTGACAAAATCAAAAAGCGTTCTCGGAGTTGTTTTTTCACTATCTTTAATTGGATATAAGTCTGTTATAAAAAGAATATTCATAATTTGATTATAACTAATTTTTAAGATATTGTAAACGGCTTTTGTTTCAGATAAAATTTTTAGAAAAAGGAATAAAAAATGGAACACGATTATAAATTTTATTTGGATAAAGGAATATCAGAAACAAATGAAGGGAAATTTGATGAGGCTTTACACTCATTAGACAAAGCAATTGCGCTAAATCCAAATGAGGCTATGCCTTATTTTTCAATAGCAATAGTTTTTCATCATATCGGTGAATACGAAACTGCATACGAAAATTACACAAAAGCTATTGAATTAAACCACAAAATGATTGACGCTTATTATAACCGTGCGCAAGCACTTTTGGCAGATAAAGATGCAAGTAATGAAAAATTAAAATCTGCAATAGCTGATTTTGATAAGGCTATAGAGCTTGACCCTAAATTTATTGATGCTTTGTATTACAAGGCAGTTGTGCAAAAAAAATTGGAAAATTATAAAGGCGCAATAGAAACATTGGATAAAGTTCTTGCAATTGAGCCAAAAGCGGTTTATTCAAATGCTTTGAAAAAATTAATTTTACAAAAATACCTGAAATAATGCTTTCTTTTTATAACCCCTTGAAATTAATTAAAAAGCGGTTATAATATAGAATACAGGACATTAAAAGTAAATACCTTTTTCAAATCATCGCTTTTTGAGAAGGGTAAAAACAGATTTGTACATTAAAAATTTAGATTATTTCATGGGGACGTTTTGGATTTGACAGGACGTTCGGTTGAGATAAATTGCGGGTCCGAGCGCTGTTCTCGGTTATCAACGAGCAAAACAAATTAAATGCTAACAACGTAATTAAAGCAGACTTCTCTAGAGCTCAAGCTTTAGCAGCGTAAGTCGCTAATTATAGCTACTCATAGAACCCAGCTTGCCGGTTTTATGGGTCCATTATGCAAGTGGCAGTGCATTGATGACGGTAGATGTATCAAGACAACCGTTGGAGGTTTGTGTTTCCGCAAAAAACACTTTGAAATATTCGCAGGGTTCTGATACTTCCTGAATATTTCGAGAAAATTGTTATCTACACTCGTAGAGGTTTATTAAAATCCGTTTTGGACAGGGGTTCGACTCCCCTCGTCTCCAGATTTTAGTCTTAAAAAGAGAGATAAGACAAAGCTCTCTAACGAAAAAACGCAAACATGGGGCAATATAGCGATTTATTAAAAACAGAGAATTAAATTTATAATAATTCTCTGTTTGTGAATACAAAAAATCTCTCAAATTCTCTACTTGCACTTTACCTAGTCCAAAACAAATTTTAATCTTTTGTAAATTCTTCTTTTTTATTTTCTACTTCTTTTGAAATTAAAATATTCATAATTTTAAGAATTGAATATAAAGAATCAAAAAATAGTAAAATAAAAAAATATGTAGAAAAATATAAGGAATATTTTACTAGTATTACTATCAAATTATTATTAATAATATTTAATACATTACTATAATCAAAAGATATAAAAAGTAACAATATAATATCAGTAATTGAAAACATAATAGATGCAGATATTATTTTCAAACATTTGTCTATTACACCTAATTTAATTTCCTGTAGATCTTTTCGAGACGTAATATCTATATTTGAACTCGTATTCTTTAACATATCTATCAGTAGCAGTATAAGATTAAACAATAATGCTGTAAAAATAGAAAAAGAAGCAATAAGGGTATTAACAAATTTTTCGGGGATGCTAGTTAAAAAATATGTTAATAGTAAAGAAAAAATAATAAAACAAACCAACAATATTATTGGCTTTTCTTTCATATTACAATAATCTTTAAATACAGATATGAACATAATATCACCCATTATTTAACAATGAATTTAAATATTCAATAGCCAAGTTATTAATAACATTATAGTTTGGATGTGCATTGACATCATCTAGTTCGGAAGAAATATCATAAATTGCATTAATCTCATCAGGTTGGTCTAATCGAATATTTTTTTGCTTACCATTTATATCAAATGTTGCAGTAATCTCTGTGGGGATAAATTCTCTTATTCCTACTAAATTGCTAAATGAATCAAGATTTGCATTACCATTTGCTATATTTGATAAGAATCTCTGAAATAAATTTAAATCTTTATTTCTTCGACTTCTAATCGTAAATTCATAAGTCGCTAATTCTTCAATATCTCTGTTGTCGTTAGCATATCGTTCTTCTATACTATTACCAGGAGAATTATAACTTGAAAGAGTAATTTTTTTAACACTACCTTCTCGTAGATACATCTCTAATAATCTTCTTTGTGGTAACGGTTCAATTTCTATTGTAAAATCATGAAAATTAGAATTAAAATGTTGTCTAATTAGGTTACTTAAGACTTGTTTTACAGAAATACGTCTAAATCTTTCTAATATCAAAATTCCTAAAGTCCTAGTAGGTAAATAGAATAAATAATATAACGGAATACATTCAGAATCTTCAGCTTGCTTATTATAATTTACTTGATTTATGTTATTTATGTTTCTAATTTCTGCAGGAATTCCTCCTTCTCCAGAAATAAATTGCCCAGATATTCTTCTATTAGAAGTATCTGTATTTACAGATAAAACAGTAAATGCTTTTATGCTATCAGGATTTGTATAATAATTACCATTAGACCATTGATATAAGAAAGCTTGCATGAAATTCATCATATCAATCCCATTAACATCATCCAAATTTACAAAACTATTATTTGAATTTCTTTCTTTAATTCTAAAAGCATATGCCATCAATCCAATAGCCATATTTTATCTCCTTTTTTATTATTATAGATAAAAATTACTTAAATGTTTATATAATATAGACACATGGCTAATATTCAAATTCATAAAACTTTATATTTGGTTTAAACACGCCAATAATTTATTTAAATTTAACTCTGCGGTTTGGGTTCCGCTTAGAATTTGTTCCGTTAAGGTTGGAGAAATGTATTTGAGGTTCAGGATGTTACGGATGTATTTGGAGTCTTTCAGGTTTTCTTCATTCTGTAAATCTTCAATAGTTTTACCCGATTGAATTTGCTTGTGATAATAAAAACTTTTTACTATCGCATTTACAAGATATGGATTCGGCTCTGGAGTATCATATTCTTTAGCATTCAAAATTAAAATATTATCATTTCTTGAGAGCTGTGTGATTTTTATATTTTTTGAAATTACAATAGGAGTCAGTTCCTCATTTTTATCCGGAACAACAATTTCTTGATTATTTGCCAAAGCATTCAAAACTTTCTTTATTGATGTTTCATTATATGTTATTTCAATCAAATTTTTTGAAACCATGATTTTATGAATAATTGCTCTTATAAGTTTGGGCTCTGAATAATCTTGGATATCTTGCGCTATATAAATCAATTTGTTTTGCTTGCTAATTTTGTATTTCGAGACAATTTTTTGAATTTGTTTTTTATCCTGTAAAAATTCTTTCGTTGTTTCAATTACAAATTTTTCAACTTCACCTGCGGGAATTTTTGAAACCGAACCTGTTTCTTCATTGTTTTTCAAAGCCCTGCTTATATAGTAACGATATCTTCTGCCATGACTATTGCTATGACTCGGCGTCATTTTATTTCCCAAGTCGTCATAAATTAAGCCTGCAAGAAGTGAATTAGAAGAACATTTAACCCCACAAGTTTTGTCGATTTTATTTTCATATAATAACTTTTGCACTTTCTCAAAAATTTCATCACAAATAATAGCTTCATGCTCTCCGTCATAAATTTTATCTTTATGTGTAATTTTGCCGATATAAATTTTATTCGCAAGTAAATGATATAATTGACCTTTTGAAAAATATTTATCGGTTTTTGTCTTGATTTCGTTCTCTTTCAGATATTGCATCAATTTTGGAACACTTTTCAATTCAAGATATTTTTCAAAAAGCGTTTGAACTTTTTGAGCATCCTCATTATAAATAACAAGTTTTTTATCTTCTTTTGAATATCCGAGCGGAACTTTGCCACCCATCCACATTCCTTTTTTCTTGGAAGCAGCGATTTTATCCCGAATTCTCTCACCTGTAACCTCTCGTTCAAACTGTGCAAAGGATAAGAGAATATTCAATGTCAGCCTACCCATTGAAGTTGTGGTATTAAACTGTTGAGTTATAGACACAAAAGAAGTTTCATGCCTGTCAAAGACATCAATAATCTTTGAAAAATCCATGAGTAAGCGAGTTAAACGATCGACTTTATAAACAACAACAATATCAACTTCATCGTTTTCTATATCTTTCAAAAGTTCTTTAAATGCGGGGCGTTCCATTGTCCCGCCCGAATATCCGCCATCATTGTACTGTTTATCTAACAAAACCCAACCCTCGTGCATTTGAGATTTTATGTATGCCTCACAAGCTTCACGTTGTGCATCAAGCGAGTTGAAATCTTGTTCCAAGCCTTCTTCTGTTGATTTTCTTGTATAAATCGCACATCTGATTTTCTTATTCATTACGCCACTCCGAAAAATTTCTTTCCATTCCAATGTGTGCCGGTTATTACATTTGCAACAGCGGAAAGAGTTTTGTATAATTTACCGTTAAAACTAAACCCTCCATTGACTGCGATAACTTCATATATTTCACCTTTAAATTCTCGAATAAATTTAGTGCCGATAGTTACTTCAAATTTTTTGATTTTCTTGGTATCTATTGTTTTTGTTTCGGAATAGTGTTCGACAAGTTTATCCAATCTTTTTTTAAGTTCGCCTGATAATTTCCCGTATTTATAATGCCATTCAATCTCTTTGATTAAGAATGACTTAGTATAACCTTTTGGTGCAGGTATTTTAAAAATTTCCTGCCATTTGGCTTGTAATTCCTTTGTTGTTAGTTTTTTTAAGTTATTCATACTTACATTAGTCGCTCTTGTCGCAAGCGAAATCAAGTCTAAATGCAAAAAAGACACAGAAATTATCATTTTAAAGATAGCCGTTTATTTAATACTTGTTTTGCAGCAGGCGACAATTCTAATTCTTTTAAACGCTTTGGGCTTATTCTTCTGCCCATAGCCTTTAAAATATCGGCTAATCCGGCATTATCCTGATATTTTATTAATTCCTGCCTTGGCAAATCAAGGTATTTAATTATTGATTGAATGGGAAACTCTATGCACTCATTTGTTTTATTACTCCATCCGTGAATAAAGCCTTGGTCAATATTTTGATTTGTATTTTTAGGAAATGCCCAAATAATCTCATTATCAAGTTTTATTTGAAAAAATCTTACTGTAATTTCACTCCATTGAGTCTTTTTGCTTAAAGGAATGTAAATGAAGGACAAATTAAGGCTTGGGTGTATAATGTTTTCAAGTCTTTTTCTTAATTTATACCAATGATGTTCTGACATAATATCCGTTATTTATTTTTACATATAAGTATGTCATTTTAAGTCGTATTGTATTCAAACTCTGATTTAAATAATAGTCAAGGTTAAAAATATGGGACAAAGTGATTTTTACCTTGCCCCATATCCTTGAATTATTTATCTTCTACAATATATTCTTTTGGAATATTACTGGTTCTATCAATACCATTAAGTATGTCTAGTAATTGGGTTAATTGTGACTGAATTATATATCCGGGAACATCAGGTCCTTCGTTTTTAGGTTTTAGACGAGTTTCTAATTCATGCTGAATATCTATATCAGATCTAAAAATCTTTAAAAATTGTAAAAGTAATTTTGTATCATCACCTTTTATAATTTCACTAACCAATTTGTGAATCAAAGCCTCCAAACAAGTAATCTTTTTATGTTTACCATTAATTGTTGTTTCTACAAATTGACTCAAAATTTTGTTTAGACATTCATTTGGTCTTGTTTTTAAATTCATTTTTGGACGTCCTTTTGGATTTCCGGACTTACCTTTAATAAATTGTCCGGTTTTATAATCCCTGTTACCTTCAGGATGATAGGTTTTTATAGCCTCATCAATTACATCCTGAATGTTTTCGTATTTATCAAAAATACCCATAATTATTGTCCTCCTTTATTTTCCTCTAAAGTGCTTACTAGTTGCACTTTTTCTCCAGTTAATTGTTCAAAGCGATGAAGTATTACATCGCAATAATTAGGTTCAAGTTCAATCGCATAACAAACCCGGTTTGTATTCTCACAAGCTAAAAGAGTGGAGCCTGAACCTGCAAAACAGTCAAGTACAGCATCATCCGGATTGCTTGCATCTAAAATAACTTCTTCCAGCATTTTTACAGGTTTACAAGTTGGATGAAATTTTAAATCATCTTTATTTTCAGGATTTGAAACATGAACCCCCTTAAAATCCCATACATTAGTTCTATAGCGACCAAATTTACCAAGTTGGATATTATTTATATATTTGACCACGCCGTTTTTAAACACAAATACTAATTCATGCTGACTTCTGTAAAAAGAGCCTTGTCCGCCAACCATTTTGTTCCAAACACACAAATTTTTAAATTCAGAATAACATTTGCCGGCGGTTAAAATTTCTAACACATGCCTCCAGTCCATAAATATATAATGCAAAGAGCCATCTATCGTATATTGCATCAGATTATTAAAAATAGCACCAAGAAATCCAGTAAATTCCTCAGATGACATTTCTCCGCTTGCCATTGCAAATTCCTTATGTTGAATTTTTCCATTGCCGCATATATTTTTAACAGCAAGATTATAGGGAGGGTCAGTTAAAACCATTACCGGTCTGATATCTTTGAGTAATAATCCGTAATTCTGAATATCTAAAGCATTTCCACATAATAAACGATGTTTACCAAGCTGCCATATATCTCCGGTATTTACACGTTTTTCAATATTAAGATCATCCGGTATTGTTTCTATGGATTCATTTTTATTATTTTTCTTAGAATCTTGAATTATAAAGTCAATCTCAGGAATTTCAAAAGCAGTAAGACTTAAGTCAAAATCCAATTCCTGCAATTCTTTAAATTCAAACTTCAAGGCATCAATATCCCACTTGGCAGTTTCTGTCATCTTGTTATCAGCTATAGCATAGGCTCTTAGCTGTTCTGCTGTAAGATGAGAGGCATCAATAGCGGGAACTTTTTCAAGCCCCAATTCTTTAGCTGCAAGATACCTTGCGTAACCGGTTACAATTTTTTGTTCCTTGTCAATTACAATAGGGATAAAAATACCATTTTCTTTGATAAGTCTTGCAAGTTTTTTGATTTTCTCGGGCTTGTGCTTTCGTAATTTTCTTTCGGGTTCTTTAAGTTTTTCTACTTCAATTCTCAAAATAAGTGGGTTACTAATTTTATCCATATTTTGTCCTTTCCGGCAGATTCTCTAACTTTTTACTGCCGCAATAAACTAGAAAGAAATTTTTGCTTAAGACAAAATAGCTATAACTCTTGCTATCAAAGCACTTTAGGCGATTTACTATCACGAAAAATGATAAATTTGTGATAAATCTTGAAAGATGTTATAATTAGAATATGAAAGAAAAGAATAACACCAAACCAGAGAAATGTCCTTATTGTGGTAAAACAGATATAGTTGTTAATGGATATGATTCAACTACTGAAAAAACACCAAGATACAAATGTAAAAACTGTAAAAAGACGTTTAAAAAAAATAAGAATTATTATTTTAAAAATAAAGCAGATAAACTATTTATGGTTCATATTTTGAAACTTATAAAAACAAATTATTCAGAAATAAATAATGCTCCAAAATATGGAGAACCTATAAAATTTCAAAAATTATTCTCTATAAAAGAATCAGATAAAAAAGAACTTGATAATATGACTTTAGCTTTGGATTATATTGGCAGCAACAAATTAAAAAATTTAACGCCGAAATTAAGTATTTATTTGGAAAATAATAACATCATTATTGCAAAATCATTTGATAATAAATAACAGCATCAAAAATCAAACAATTCTTTGACCTGAACATCAAGGGCATCAGCAAGTTTTACTATTGTTCTTAAGTTTGGAATTTTTTCATTTCGCTCAATTTTACCAATATATGAAATATCTAATCCGGCTAGCTCTGCGACCTTACCTTTTGTAAGTTTTTTAGCAAGTCTTATTTGTTGTACTTTTGTTGCAAAATTTCTGATAACACTGCTATTCATTCTTTAATTATGCTATTATGGATGTACAAACGTATAGACTACTAGTCTAATAAAAAGAAATTGTTACGTCAGAAATTGACGTGGTAATGTGCTACACTCTTAATAAAGAATAAAAATAAGTATCATAATTATTAGGAAATGCGGAAATGAAAATTCAATTTTTAGAACTAAACAATTTTAAATCCTTTAAAGGTAAATGTACAATTTCTTTTAACTCTGGATTGACAGTAATTACCGGTTTAAATGGTACCGGAAAAAGTAATATAATTAATGGGGTTAATTTTGCCTTAGGAAAATATGAGACAAAAACTGAATTGATACACGAAGGCGAAAAAGAGGCATCTGTTAGAATTGTTTTGAGAGCTGGAAATGGGAATTTGATATCAATTTCAAGAACAGTTGATATTAATGGCAAAAAATCATTATATATAAATGGAGAATCGGCAAATGATAACGATATTCCTTATGAAGATTTTGATTTTGTACTTTTAGATTCAAATTCTCATAATCAATTTGATAGCACAAAATTAAAAGATTTTATAAAAAATCTGAAAGAAGAATCAAATAAGAAACAAATTATTTTGGTAAGCACCGAAACAAGTATGCTAGATTATGCAGATCAGATTATTACAGTAAATTAAAAAATTAAAAATCAATCTGAAATCAAAGAAACACAACTTATATAAATGGAGTAAAATATGACAGAAAAAATTGAAAAATTACTGAATGATGTAAACGAAATTACAATTAAACAGAAAACTATAAAAGAAACAATTGCAAAAGAAACAGGTAATAATTTTAATATATTTGAAATTACACATATTAGTCAAAAAGAAGTCCCAATGTGCAGAATTTTAACCGAACTTTTAGACCCAAACGGTTCTCATGGTCAGAATAAAATATATTTAAATTTATTTTTCAAAATAGTTTTAAAAAAGGATATTCCATTATCAGAATTAGAGGTTATAAGAGAAGAAGTAATTGAAGGTTGTCGAAGAATTGACATACTCATAAAAGACAGAACAAAAGATTTTGTAATTCCTATAGAGGTTAAAATAAATGCCTGCGACCAATCGAAACAATTATACGATTATTCAAAGAAAAGAAAACCAAATGACGAAAATCCTAAAGTATATTATCTTACAAAATATGGAACAGAACCATCTATGGGAAGCAGAGAGAGTTTAAAAGATGAAGAAATTGGTCTCATATCTTGGAATGTGGATATATTAAACTGGATAAGAGCTTGCATATCTGATAAAGCAACCATAAACAAAGCACCTATCAGAGAAATTTTATTGCAATTTGAAACAGCAATAGAAGAGTTTACATTACAAACAAAGAAAGGCGAACTAATGGAAATTGAAAATTTATTAAAAACACAAAGCGATATTGAAAATGCTTACAGTATCGCACAGGCACTAAAAAATACTTTATTAAGCCGATTTAAAGAAAAACTTGAAGAAGAACTTACAAAAATAAAACCGCTTGATGATAACAGTCAAGATGATAATGAATGGAATCTTGGATATAAATTATCTTTATCAGAAGATAAATCCCAGGTAGATGTGGCACGTATCAGCTTGGAAAATAATAGCGTATTTAAGCTGATTCAAGTTTTGAATCCCAATGATTTATCTTGGAATAATTTTTCAAAAAACAAATTTAAAGAAAAGGTGTTTTCGATATCCGATGATACAATCTTTGAACTTGTAAAAGAAAATAGTTTTAATAATAAAGTTAAAGAATGTGTTGATTGGATAATTGAACAACTTAAAGTAAATGGTCAAATGTAATGTCCAAGACTGCAGAATACATTTTAAAAGAATGGGAGAAGTGGAAACATCTTGAAGATATCACAATAGCTTGGACTTTGGAATTAATTAATAGAAAAACCAATAAAGAAATATCTGATATTATTAATCTTTCTAAAGCGAAAATTAAAGCTATGGTTGACAATTTCAATATCAAAGAAAATGAAACGCTTGTTTGTGAAATCCAAAACGGCACAAAACTCACAGAAAGAGAAGAAGAATTTTTCACCCTAATAAAACAGGGTAAAAATATATCAGAAATCTCTAAAACTCTTATGGTAAGCAGGACAAGAGTTAAAACCGTTGTTAAAATAATTTTGGCAAAAATTTTAATAGGGCTTTATGATTATTATAATACCGAATATTCTCATGTATCAGAACTTGCACATCCTGTTTTGGAAGGTATGCGATATTACGGTTTTATGTATGGTAAGGCAGCAGGTAAAATCGATGGTTATTGGTATGAATTTGATGAAAAAGGCAAGGTTCATTTAAAAATCAAATGCGATAATTTTGAAAGGGTTGATAAAAACTGCATCATTATTTCAATTGATAAAAAATATGGTCTGATAGACAATTGCGGCAATTATTTAATCTCTCCCAAATATGAAGAATTAAAAAAGACATTTGGCGAAAACCACTCCTTTTTCACGGCAAAATTAAACGAAAAATACGGAGTGATTGATGAACAAGGGAAAACCATTATTGATTTTAAATATGACAATATGAAGTTTTTTGGAGATAAAGAACATATTTGTGCAAAAAATCAAGGTAAATGGGGTTTGATTAACGTTAATGAAAATATCATCGTTCCTTTCATTTACGATGAAAGTTTTAATATCTATGCCCTGCCATTTAGAGAAAACGAAGGCTTTATCGTAGAAAAAGAAGGTAAGGAAGGGGTTATTAATCTTGAGAGTAAAGTTATTATTCCTTTCGAATATGATTGTTTATGCTCAAACTTTTTTGATACTGCAAAAAGTTTGACGGTGGCAAAAAAGAATGGTAAAAGAGGTGTTATTAACTCAAAAAACGAAACCCTTATTCCTTTTGAATACGAACATATTGAAATTTTTTCTGATGAAACAATGTTTGTACATAATTTTAGCAAGGGATATATAATTGATTTTTCAAATAAGAAAGTTTGCGACGAAGACTTTCAATTTATAAACTCCGAGGGAAACGGTGAATATTTTTGCGCTATGAAAAATGATAAAAGCGGTCTAATTGGTAAATTCGGCAATATCAAAATTGATTTTAAATATGATGATTTATTTTTTATAAATAAAAATTTGCTTGTAGCAAATAAAAATTCAAAAGAAGGGATTATTGATGTTAATGAAAATATTATAGTTCCTTTTAAATATTGGTTTAAACGTGAAAAATGCTTAGATAAAGATAATACCCTTCCTGCCAGAAGGCGAATCAAAGGTAAATTGAAGTGGGGATTAATTAACCTTCAAGATGAAGTTTTAATTGATTTTAAATTTGACATCTTAATGCCTTTTAACGATAGGAAATATACTCTTGCAATAGTTAATAATAAATGGATGTATATAAACAAAAAAGGTGAAATTTTAAAAATCGATATTGATAATTATGTCACAAAATGACGTATTTTTGTTATAAAATTAAATTATGTCCAGATTAAATAAAGCAGCAGAAATAATAGAACTTGCAATGATGTTTCAGAATAGTTATGGCGGATTGTGTATTGATGATATTCAAGAACATTTTGAATGCTCCCGCAGGTCAGCAGAACGAATGAAGTCGTTGTTATTTGAAATATTTCCTGAAAAAGTAGAGGAAGTTTCAACTTCTGACAAGAAAAAATACTGGCGATTTATTAAAGGAACTGCCAACATGTTAATTTCATTTACCCCTGATGATTTTGCGAACCTTGAATACTTAAAAGGGCTATCAAACGATGAAAATAGGCAAAAAGAACTTGATGAATTAATTGCCAAAATAAAAGCTTTAACTCCGCAAAAAAATGCAATGGCACTGGAAACAGATATTGAAGCAATACTTGAATCCGAAGGTTTTGCAGTACGTCAATATTCAAGAATTAAAGCAGATAAAAAGGTTTTAGATAAACTCCGGCAGGCTATGCTTTCATTTAAAAAGATTGAATTTGACTACAATACAGATAAGGGCTTGCGCCATATCGTATTAAACCCTTATGGGGTAATAATTTCAGATAAATATTATCTTGTTGGATTTAATGAATATGTAAACGATTTAAGGCTTTACAAGGTGGATAAACTTCAAAATCTTATTGTAAAAGATGATTATTTTGAAAAAGATGAAAAATTTTTATTATCAGAATATTGTAATAATTCTTTTTCAATCTATCAGGAAGAACCAATGAACATCACATTAGAATTTGACAAATCTGTTGCAGAAGATGTTTTGAATTATCATTTTCATCCGACACAAAAGATAAAACAACTTGATAACGGTAATATTCAAGTAAAATTCACCTCCGGTGGTAAACTTGCCATCTGCCATGAACTTTTCAAATGGGGAACAAGTGTTAAAATCAAAAAACCAACGAAACTTAGAAAGTATTACAGAGATTATTTGACAAATATTTTGAGAGATATTTAGATTTTACTACAAGTTTTATCCTCCGAAAAACAAATTTGGTTAAAATGTCCATCTTCTTCCCATGTAATCCAAGTTGTATCATTATGACAATAAAAATCTTTATATTTTTGTGTGCATTCAAGAGACGGTTCACGTAAAACTCTGCATAACCAAAAAATTTTCATATCATTTTCTTTTAATTTTATATTTAATAAATCTCTGTTTACAATTCTGAGATGTTGTTCTTCTCCCCAAGTAATTCCGGAAGAAAAAGAAAGTGATTGAATATGGTTATCTGCATCATAATATTTGCTACCATCGCCATCAATTATTCCTAACAACTTTCTTAAATACTTAGAGGGAAGTGTATAACTTTCTTCTCCAGTGTCTGGATAGTCAACAGTGCATCGTTCTGTACCTTTTATAATTTCGTACTTAATAATTTTATCATTTGCTATAGTATAATTATCCATAATTTCATAAGCACAGTGTTTCCAATTCATTTGACATATTTCTTTTGGGCTGAGGTAGCAATAAGATAAAGTCCCACTGGAAATGTCATATGGATTATTTAATAACTTACATATATTTTGTTGTTTATTTTTTAAATCATCAATTAAATATTGGAATGAGTTATTTGCTATTATGCAACAATTTATCCAAAAAACGGTTTGCGCTCCAATATTAGGTTCTTTCTGTACCATAAATAATGATATAGTATTCCATTTATTATTAAATTGTTTTAGTGGTGCAAAAGTCTCAATATTTATCCATTTTGCAAAATTTGGTAATTGAGCGGTGTTTACCCATTTTATTATATCTTCTTTTTGATTACTTAATCCTTGCATTTGGGGTGATAATAATTCGGGATCAAACCATTCATTATTTTGCATTTCTTCTCTAAAATTATGTTCGCAAGTTTCTTGTATTGGATTTATTAGCTCTGTATCAATTAATGAATAATCATCTATTTTTGCTATAATGTCGGAATAATCATTTCTTGTATCTAATCTGTCATTCAAATAGCCATATATTTCATGTTTAAAACACCATATATATTTTTCGCAAATAGACATTATATTGCTTTTTGAACCGTGAGTGGCAGGACTGCACAAACACTGTATAGAACTGTCAAAATCCTCTGTTTCATCCTTATAACCATTTTGTTCAAGATATGCATAAGCTGCTGCTAATATAAATTGATCAGGAAGAATACCTTCGACATTATAAACAGAACTTGCTTTTCGCAGAAGATTTTGAGCCTTAATTTCATAGTGGCTATACATTTCTTCTATTGTCGGGGTACTATTTATAACTTCATCTATATGTGCTTCAATTTTGGCTTTGTCTTCGTCATTAATTTTTTCTAACTTATCAAGAAATTCAATTCCGGTATTTTTGAATTTCAGTTCCCTTTTTATCCTTAATTCTTTTGTTCTTAATAATTCTTTTTTATCCTTTTTATTCAATTTTGTATGATTTTTTAATATATTATCTATTTCCAATGTTGTAAAATAATCGTCATATATTCCCATACTTTCAGTTTCATCGTTTTTATAATGCTTTTCAAAGAATAAATTTGAAATTGGATCACATAATACATATCTGGACAAATCATATCCAATTGGTCCATACCCCCCCATTCTGTCGCCATCCATATCAGGTTTACTTAAACTAATGTCATTACCAAATGGTTTAAAAGGAGGAATACAGATATTTAATTCTTCTTTTGTTATTATCTTATGTTGAAAAGCTAATTCTGTGATTGCTCTAGAATATTGTCTAATTGCAATATTGTCTGTCAAACTCCTATTGCCTTTGAATATTGTGTTAAAAATGTGACTTATAAAGTGTTTTATAATATTAATGTTATCTGAAATTGAATAAACTATCCCCATTGCAATAGCATATAGTTCTTCTTTCATTTGAGGATCATTTGTAGTTATTGTTAAATCAAATAATTTGCAAAATTCTTCTGGACACTGGATTCCCCATTTTGTTAATTCTGTTCGATAACTCATTCTTTTTTTATTATCAATATTGGTTAGTAGCCAAGCATATACTAAAGGAAGTCCATTAAATTTGTCCTCAGAAGTTAATCTATAACTACTTAACTCAAAATTCTCCAGATTTTCCCAAATTTTATTTTTACTATGTCTGAGCCATGCTTGAATACACCAATAATAATCTCTTGTTATCGGCTTTTCAAAAGAACTAAGAAATTCATGAAGCAGAATGGGACCAAGAGGATGATTTTCTAATTTTGAAACCTGCAAAACAATATCATTAACATATTTCGTTAAATGTGTAGCATTTCTTTTCATGAATGACAATATTCTGGGTTTATATTTTATAGTTAATTCTGGATCATTGTTTGTTAAAGCAAAAAAATCAAATGTTACAGCATCATAAGGTTCTATTTTTTCTCTAATAATAGGAATTTCAGAAATTAGTATTTGTTTTTCTTCTAATAGCATCATTGCATATGTTTGAAGCGTTTCTTCATGTTCAAATATTGCATCAGAACTTTTTAATTCTTTTGGATTATCATATTTGTTTAAAAGTAAAATAGCCAAAATATAGTCAAAAAATGGTTGAATGCCTTTTTCATAATGAACTTTCTTTATACTTAAAATATCTTTAGAATATTCTTCGTATGATTGTAAAAAACCATTTTCTTCTAATATAGATATTAATGGACTCAAATCGTTATTTGCTAAGATATTTAAACTTTCATGCTTTTTCAATAATTCTATTAATTCATTTTTTACTATACTTTTGTTAGTTAAAAAATAATTACCAATAATTATCAATGTATTAAAAATAATATTGTCATTTTCATTATAATTGTTACATAATGTCCTAAATTCAGAATCTATTATTTTTATTTTTTCTCTTATTAGTTTTGATAATGTTACAGATTTTCTATCTATATCTGTTATGGTTTTGCCTTTATTAATATCGCAAAATAATTTTAATGCTAAAGGTGTCTTTATTGTCCATTTCAACCAATTACAACCATTGATTTTTATATTATAATAAAGGATATATTTTTCAAATAATTCATTTACTGGTACATCTCCACTTGGTCTTAAATATTTTAAATGTTGTCTTAATTCATCATTGAATTTTAATTTATCGAACACACAAGGTCTTGTTGTTGCACAAAATTTTATCCTCTTATACCGTTGAGAAATTACTTTGGTTTCTCGTAATCTATCTATCCAAAAGTCGGAAGGTTTTAATTCATCCAATCCATCTATGCAAATTAAAACTCTTGGAATTGTGTATGGAATATTGTCTAATAATTGATCATTAGTATTTTTAACTTCTAATCTATAAGATAACGCTTCTAATGCCTGAAATATCTCTTCTTCAGACCAATCCATAGACAAACCCAAATTTTTTGTTAAAATATCTTTCCATTCATCCGTAGGCGTTACACTTTTTGCTTGTATAAGAATTGCAACATGAGATTCTTTTTTTAATATGGTTTCTACGCAATTTGCTAGACCATGAGTTTTGCCTGTTCCCGGGTCTCCAATAAATATTTGCAGATAATTATTAGTTTGCTCAATAATCTCATTTTCGAGAAACCTCCAGTAATCATTATTGAATTCTTCAATTATATTTTTCAATTTATAGTAATAAGTTGAACTGCTACTATTAGTTTTGCAAAAGATTTCAAGAACATTTTTTAGTTCTATATTAAGCAATTTTTCTGTAACAGGAATCGTATAATTATTAATTAGTAAGCTTTTGTATTTTTCAAGAATAATAATATTAGTTTTCGCTGAAGTCTTTATATCATTAAATTTCAAAACCAAATCTTCCGAATTCTTACACCATTTTTTGGTATTGGCAATTATTTCTAATAATTTTTTATGTTTTGAAACAATAATATTTATTTTATTTAATAATTCTTTTTTATAATCAACATTACCTAAAAATTGGTTGATTTTTATATTTATATCACCATTAGAATGTAAATCTGGAATATATTTTAAACTTAGCCAACCAGATTTTTGTTTTTCAAAAACATATTTTAGACTATCAATATCTAATTCACATTTTTGAAACCAATATCTGTAAATATTGCAACATTCGGGTCTCTGTAGTTCGTTTAATATTTGATTCTCATCCCAAAGCAATATTTCCAAATTAGGATATTCATGATTTAATTCAGATAGGAGCATATTCCATTTTGATCTTTCGGTTTTCTTGGTTACTTTTTTGTATGGACCAATTTTTAAATCTCCTAAGCTTTTGGGTATACAAACTATGTATTTTTTTATATTTGATCTTATATTTAAAGCAGTTCTTATTGAGTTTCTTATTTGAGTAAATTGTGTTTCTTGCAAGGTTTCCCTAAACCATTTTGCCTGCAACCCAATAATTTCTTTGTTTATTAGGGTTGCATATGCTTCGACTCCTCCATCGCCTCCAGAACCATTAACGACATTGAAATATTCAACAGACTCTTTATATTGTTCGTAACAATGCTTTTCAAAAAGTTGAATGCAAAAAGCTTCAAAGGCTTTGTTGTAAGAATCATTATAAGTTTGAAAGTTTTGCCAATTCAAGATTTTTCCTCCAAAATAATTATAGCAAAAATAACGGAGTTATTGAAAAAACTAAAATCTTTAAAGCTATATTTTAACCATAAATTAAAAATTTACACCTGTTACCTTCCTGTTAATATCCTGTTATTTATAAATTCTAAAATTCAAATAAGTTTGATATGACTAGTTAATATACTAACTATATAGCAAAATAGCAGGTTAAAAAAATTTTATCAGGTTAACAGGTTGATATAGTCAGGGAGCCTGTTGCTCGCTGGACTGTTCGCTCCACCATTAAATTTTAGAGGGTTTTAATACCCTCTTTTTTAGTGCAAAAATCTCCGCATTGTGCGGGCTTTCAGAGATTTGAGAGAATTTATTATTTCGGAAATGCGATGAATTTCACCCCACGTATGCTCAAATTCTCTTTCGGCAAATAAAAAGAGTCCTTTTTTATGTTTTAAATGCCAAATTAAAAACTCCCATTCAAGGACCATATAAAATAATGCTATAGGTTGCAAATACCAGAAGTGAGGTAACTGAGGCAAATAATTTACGAAAAATGACGCATGTATTGGTCAAAGTGAAGAATTTATAGTGAATATACAATAAAACACTTATAGAACAGTCTTTTCAGCCATCTCAATCAATTTCTTAACATTTAGCTCCGGATCTTGTGTGCCGTTCATTATGCTCTCTATTATCTCAGGTGGCAGAAATCTTAGTTTTCGCAATCGTTTGTTGTTGCCGTTTCTGGCTTCAATCGGAAGTTTTCTTTCTGCTCCGAGTTTGTTATACCAAAAACTTTTCACTATTGCCTGAATCAGTTTCATATCATAATTCGCTTTACCAAGAATTATAATCTTATTTTGCCGTTGCGGTGTTAAAGAAATTCGCACATCAATGCGGTTTGTAATTATTTGTTCATCTTCTTCAATATGATTGAATTCTGCATTAAAAGCTAGTGTAGCAAAGTGTTTCACAATATATGCGATATCATAGCTTATTCTTATGTAGTCAATATTTAGTTCAACTCGCTTGATTGCAGTTCTTAAAAATACCTTATCCGTTTCGGAAGATTCCATTAAACCTAATATCAATTTCTGTTGTTCTACTGAATAATTCTCAAGATATGTTTGCATTTTATGTGTGTTTTTTAATAATTTCCTTAAATCATTTTGTACAAAATTTTCAATCTCACCTGCTGAAATTTTTGTTATCTCTCCGCGTTCATAATCAACAGGATTTTTAATTGACATACTAATATAGTATCTATAATGCTTGTTATTAGCGTTACTGTAAGACGGCGACATCTTGTTTCCTTTGTCATCAAACAATAATCCTGCAAGTAGTGAGCCCGTTTTAGCATTAGTTGAGTGTTTTCTTTGAACAGAATTTGCCTTTAATAAATTTTGCACATTATTAAACAATTCTTCCGAAATAATAGGCTCATGCAATCCTTCGTATTCTTTGTTTTTGTGAATAATTTTACCCAAATAAACTTTATTTGAAAGTATGTGATATAAGCTTCCTTTGGCTAATGCTTTTCCGCTTCTGGTTAAAATTTCATTTTCTGCAAGATATTTTTTTAATTTAAGAACATTTTTCATTTCAAGAAAGGATTCGTAAATAATCCGAACATTATCTGCATAAGGCTGTTGCGGATGCAATATATGATGCTCATCTTTTTCGTATCCATAAGGACAAATCCCTGACAACCAAAGCCCTTTTTTACGCGAAGCTTCAAATTTATCCCGAATTCTTTCTCCTGTCACTTCACGTTCAAATTGAGCAAATGATAGCAAGATATTGAGGGTTAATCGTCCCATTGAGGTTGTTGTATTAAAATGCTGAGTTATTGATACAAAAGATGCATTATGCTTGTCAAAAACATCAATAATTTTTGAAAAATCCATCAGTGAGCGGGTTAAACGATCAACTTTATATACCACAACAATATCAATTTCATTATTTTCAATATCCTTTAAAAGTTCTTTAAATGCGGGGCGTTCCATTGTTCCGCCTGAATATCCACCATCATTATATTGTTTGTCAACTAATACCCAGCCTTCATGTACTTGAGATTTTATATAAGCATCGCAGGCTTCTCGCTGAGCATCAAGTGAGTTGAAGTCCTGTTCAAGTCCTTCTTCTGTTGATTTTCTTGTATAAATTGCACATCTGACTTTCTTTTTCATTACGCAACTCCGAAAAATTTCTTACCATTCCAACGAGTACCGGTTATCTCGTTGGCAATCGCAGACAAACTCTTGTATGTTCTGCCGTTGTATTCAAAACCGTTGGGGGTAACCGTTACAGAGTATCTTTTCCCTTTAAATTCTCGAACCAGTTTTGTTCCGTCGGTAATTGATAAAACTTTGTTCTCTTTTTCAATGTTTTGAGTTCTGTCATAATTTTCAACTAGTTTGTCAATTTTCCGTTGAATTTTAGGAGATAAGGAACCGTGTTGTTCTTCCCAATTCTTAATTCGTTTTTCAAAAATATTTAATGCCATGTATACACCTTTTTGTTCTCTTACATAAATCACTCTTGTTGCGGATAAAGTCAAGTCAATTGACACAATTGTTATCATTAAAGTTCAATATAATAACTATCATCTTGCTCAGGTCTTGTAATAAATATTTTCTACAGATAGAAATTTTCGCATTTTGATTTTCTGAATCTAAATGCTAAATCTCAGTAAGTACATTAATAACTTTTTCTAAATTTGCCATAATAAAATCCTTTCAAGTTTTACATTTATATACATCACTCTGTCTTAAAATTTAGTCAAGACGACAACATGATTTGTGTCAAAAGGCTTTATACAAGCGGTTTTTCTTTTTCTTATATTTTTTTATCTCCAACACTCAAAAGTTTTTCCTAATTTTTATATGGATACTTTTGTAATCCGTAGAAAAAATAAAAGGAGAAAATCATGAAAACCCACCAAGAGAATTTAGAAATTCGTTACTTGAATCCGACTGAGTTGAAACTTAACCCAAAGAATTCAAGAACACACAGCAAGAAGCAGTTGCACAAAATTGCACAGAGTATTGAAAAGTTAGGATTTAATAACCCTGTGCTTGTGGATACAGAAAATGTAATAATTGCTGGACATGGCAGAGTATTAGCAGCAAGAGATTTGGGTTTGACAGAAATTCCGACAATTTGTTTAAGTCACATGACACAAGAACAGATCAGGGCTTACATTATTGCTGATAACAAACTTGCAGAAGAAGCGGGCTGGGACAATGAAATCCTAAAAATCGAACTGGATTTTCTAATGAACCTTGAATCTGAAATTGGCTTTGATGCAACTATTACAGGTTTTGATATTCCTCAATTGGATTTGATATTAAATCCTGAAGTTCTTGATGTAGTAAAAGATGCTTCAAAGAAAGATTCTGATACAGAGTTTTTAGAAAATGTTATTGATATTCCAAAGCGAGTGCAAAAGGGGGACTTATGGAAACTTGGTGAACATCTGCTTTATTGTGGAAATTCATTGGAAGAAATTAGTTACAAAAAACTTTTGCAAAATGAATTAGCACAAGTTGTATTTACAGACCCACCATATAATGTCAAAATAAAAGGAAATGTTACCAAACAAAAACAGCACGAAGAATTTGAACTTGCCTCGGGTGAAATGAAAAAGGGTGAATTTATTGATTTTCTTAAAACAGCAATGAATTTGCAGGCAAAATATTCAATTGACGGCTCTATACATTATCAATGCATGGATTGGCGACATGTTGAAGAAATGCTTGTAGCTGGTCGTGATATTTATTCATCTCTCAAAAATATTTGTGTATGGGATAAAAGTACTGGTGGGATGGGGTCACTATATCGTTCTCAGCATGAATTTATTTTTGTATTCAAAAACGGAACGAAACCTCATATAAATAATGTCGAACTTGGGGTTCACGGAAGATATCGTACAAATGTTTGGAAATATAAAGGAATGCATGCCAGCAACCCTCAAGCTAAGACCTTGGTAAAACTGCATCCGACAGTTAAACCCGTTCCAATGATTATGGATGCACTTTTAGACTGTTCTTCACCAAACGGAATTGTTTTGGATTCTTTTGGTGGCTCCGGTTCAACTTTAATCGCGGCAGAGCGTACAAAACGAAGAGCGAGAATTATTGAACTTGAACCTAAATATTGTGACGTGATTTTATATCGTTGGGAGCATCTTACAGGTAAAACTGCCGAGTTAGTTGAACTCAAGGAGGTTTATGATGTCAAATAAGGATTTGCAGAAATACGAGGTGGGTTATAAACGCCCGCCTCGCGAACACCAATTTAAACCAGGACAGTCAGGAAACCCGAAAGGACGTCCTAAGAAGAACAATAATTTCGCAGAAGAGGTTCTGGAAGAAATGAGCGAAATGATTACAGTTCAGGAAAATGGAAAATTAACGAAAATTACTAAAAAACGGGCTTTAGCTAAGCGTCTGATTGCAGATTCGCTTAGTGGCAAAGTTTCTGCAATCAAAATTCTAACTCCAATTTTAGCAGGAGAAAAAAATATTAAAAATGATGTGGAAGAAGAGTTAACACCGCAGGATGCTCAGATTTTAGAAGATTATATACAAAGGGGATTAAATCATGAATAACAAGGAAATTTTATATGCTGCTTGCAGGAACGATCTTTATGCGTTTATGCAGAAGGCATTTTATGAAATAGATAATTCACAACCATTTAAAGGAAATTGGCACTTAGAACTTATATGTGATACATTGCAACAATGTTTGGATGGCAAAATTAAACGATTAATAATAAATATTCCACCGAGGAATTTAAAATCTCACATTGTTTCTATCTCGTTTCCGGCTTATATTCTTGGACACTCACCATCTGAAAGAATTATCTGTGCAAGTTATGCACAACCTCTTGCCAATGATTTGTCACGAAAAACCCGACAGCTTATGGAAACTGTTTTTTATAAACAAGTTTTTAAAACCCGTTTAGGTGATAAGAATACTGAAAATATGTTTGAAACAACTTATAACGGATATAGATTTGCAACATCTGTTGACGGGTCATTAACAGGTTTTGGCGGGAATTGGATAATACTTGACGATCCAATAAAAGCTGATGATGCTCAATCTGATGTAAAACGAAATAATGTAAATAATTGGTATGATAACACGCTTATTTCAAGGTTAAATGATAAGGTGAACGGTGTAATTATAGTTGTAATGCAACGATTACATATTGACGATTTAACGGGTCATTTGCTAAAACAAGATGGATGGGATTTATTATCGCTTCCTGCGATAGCTGAACACGATGAATCTTTTACGCTTTCAAATGGAAAAATTGTTGGTCGTAAAGTCGGTGAGGCATTAAATCCAGATTTAGAACCATTAGAAATTCTAAAAAATCAACAAAAATTGATGTCTAATTATAACTTTTCAGCTCAGTATCAGCAGAATCCGATACCTGCAAAAGGCAATATTATAAATTTTGATGATTTTGTTTTTTTTGACAGTTTACCAAATACCGGAATCGTTTTTCAAAGTTGGGATATTGCCCTAAAAGATGGTAAAGATAATGACTATTCTGTTTGTATTACAGCAAAATATCAGAACAATCTTCTTTATATTGATAATGTTCAAAGGTTTAAACTTGATATGTTTGCACTTGCAAATCAAATGCAAGAAATGTATCAGAATTTCAAATGTAATCATCTCATAGTAGAGGATAGTTCGATTAGTACTCATCTTCTTCAATATATTCAAGGAAAATTGAATTTGTACCCGATTAAATATAAGCCTCAAGCTGACAAAATCACTCGTGCAAACAATGCTTCATTATTTATCAGTTCTGGGAGAGTTTTGTTAAAACGAAATGCTCTTTGGTTAAGTGATTTTAAGTCTGAAATCAATGCTTTTCCTAATGGGAAGCATGATGATCAGGTTGATGCCTTGACTCAACTGATAGGAGTTATTAATAACAAGCAAAATTACTGTAATCTTGAGGCAATTGCTAATGCTATCCAAAGGTATGATCAAAAGACCAATAATATGAGCAAAGCTAAATTTTGTGAAATGGCTTATAAAAAATTTCGACCTAGATTTCATTTTTCAATGTCATACAAGAAACTCTCTTAAGAGAGTTTCTTGTAAAATTGTTATGGTATTTTTTGATAACTCACATTATTTGCAAATATCATGTGATAACATCAGGAGAGATTTACTAGGGAGGCTCTCCTGTTTTTTTGCTTACGCATAAGTCATAACTTAAGAATATTTTCTTAATTCAAAGTCCTGAAAAGTTTGAGATTGAACACTTTTTCTACATTTATCCAAAAAGTTTTCTGCATTGTATACAGGAACAATTATGCTTTTAACGACTCTTGCATTGAACAAGAATGGATATGATTTAAAAGGTATTTATTCACTTGAAGAATATTATGCCAAAGATTTATAGGGTTATTATGAAGCTATAACAATCGGTGATTCTCACAATTATTATTTAGGTAGAGCAGAAGTCGATATTACAAAGTGGGCTGAATACTATGTAAATGGAATGGCAATTGCCTTTAAATCTGTGTATAACAAGGCTAAAGAACAAGAAAATTCAAAAGATGAAATTAAAATACTGCGTGAACTTGATGCTAAACAACGTCAAATACTTAACTTGTTTGAAATACAAAAATATGTAACCTCTAAAGATATAGCAGATTTTTTCAAGTTTGCTCCTCGTACAGCAAGACAACTTGCTACAAACTGGGTTAATATTGTTTTTTTTAATTTCTGTTGGAGAAGGGAAGCAATGTAAGTATCAACTTAATGAAAAATATGAAAAGATTTTGTAGAACGATATCTATTTAATTTACCCGTGAAGAAGTTTCTGACACGAATTTACCAGCTTGTTTGAACATATTTAAATTTTTAAAACTCGCATGAACCGTGTTGAATTGTTACATAATAGCAGCTACCAATTCGTGTCATTTTGTTTATTGTACTCATCAATCATTTAGGTCATATTGTTTATCAATAAGAGCCAAAGTCGCAGGAGCAAGTTGAAGTTTTTCACCTCGGCTTTCATAATAAACTGGACGAGTTGCACCGTTTTCGATAGATTGTGACATATCATAAATATCAATCTAATCACCAAAAACGTCTCTTCTGACGCTATGTTTGTTTATAATATAATTAACATGAACCAAAATATTATGTTCAAAGTGTAATTAGACATTTAAAATTAAAATGTCTGACACATAAAATGATAAATTTTAAAATTGAACGATTTTAAGGAAAGAATTTATAAAACTAAATGTCCGACATTTTAAAAATTTGACATATATTTATCGAATTATTTGTCCGACAAATAGTTTGATAAATTTTTATAAATAAATTAAAAGGAGTTTAAAAGGGGATTAAATTAGTCGACATTAAATCCTTCAGAAATCTTTTCTATAATAAATTTTTCAATATAAGCATTTAAATCTTCATATGTTTTAATCTTTTTATTTGTAGCAAAAATATTAAAAGATTTTTTTAAAATTTTTCTAACAATAGGTTCAATATGATCTTTTATAAAATAAAAAATTAATTCAGTACAATCATTTCTTTCTAGGCCCGTAATTTTTACCAAAGTATCATAAATGTCTTTTTTACCTTTTTTACATGTAAAATCTGGCACAGTACCATTATGAACGATTTCACTTCTTAATGTATAAAAAGTTTCAAGCAACTTTTTTACATTTTGCTCTAAGAATGCCGATGTTCTTAAAAATAATCGATAATTCAATTCTTGATTTTTGCCTGCTAACATAGTGCTTTCAAGTACAATTGCTAAGTTTAAGATTTTATCTGATGGGGTCTGGGAGTTATAACATTTATGGAAATATGTGCTTGGAATGGATATTATTTTTTTATCAAGTTTATCAATTATATCAAATTCTTTTTGAGCATCAATAAAAATGTTCTCTGTTAGATGATATAAATTTTCGACTAAAAGACTACCCTGATAAGAATGATGATTGATAGTTATATTTTCAATTTGAGAACTAGACTGCATTGCAGTTATTATAGAATGGCCATTAGCAAGTAAATATAAATTATTAACCTGACAATAAGCGTCAGAAATTAATCTTAAAGACAGCAAAATTTTATCAACAACTTTTTTATAGTGAGCCTTTATTTCCAAAATTGTATCGTCATCATCATCTGGCAATGTAATAGTTTTGAATAAAACATATTTAGCATATGGATGCATCAACCATTTGTTTGGACCATTTTGTGTAATATCCTTGATAAAAGTCATTGTAAATGAATCATTTGCAAAAATAAATTTTTCTAATTCATATAATATATCGCTACTTGGAAGAATAACAAAATTATTGATAAATTCCTTGCCTAAAAGATTTTCATCAACTTCCATATTAAATAAAGGTATAAATAAATGATAAGAATGCATAGACTTTCCTTTGTTAATCTAATTTTAATGCAAATAATAGATAATTCTTGAAAATTTAAGTATTTATTAATAATTCATCAGCCTTTTATTAAGATTTATAAATTTTCATGATAGAATAATTTCAAGAAATAGTCGGGTGTTATATGAGTGTGGAATCAGAAGCTAAAGCTAGAGTAAAAATAAATAAACTTTTAGAAGATGCAAATTGGCGTTTGTTAGACTGTGAAAAAGGCTATGCAAATGTCGATTTAGAATATTCAACAAAAATAAAGCGTAATGATAAATTTAAAACAGGTATTTTAGATTATCTTTTATTGGATTCAAAAGGTTTTCCTTTGTGTGTTTTAGAAGCAAAAAGAGAAGATGTTAATCCTTTATTTGCAAAAGAACAAGCAAGAGCTTACGCAATGAGTCAAAACATTCGATTTGTAATTCTTTCAAATGGTAATATTCACTATCTTTGGGATATTGAAATTGGAAATCCTGAAATCATTACATCAATGCCAACACAAGAATCTTTAGAACAAAGATTAGAATTTAAACCGAATACAAAGACTTTGTATTCGGAAAATATTACAAAAGAATATGTCGCATTAATGCAAAATCCAAACTTGTTGCAAGAACCCGATTATATAAATGAAACAACTAGAGAAAAGTATTGTTTTGATAATGGTTATAGGCTTTTAAGAGATTACCAAATAAATGCAATTAAAGCATTACAAAAATCTGCAAAAGACGGTAATAATAGGTTTTTATTTGAAATGGCGACAGGTACCGGTAAAACCTTAACATCTGCTGGTATAATAAAATTATTTTTAAAAACAGGTAATGCAAAAAGAGTTCTATTTCTAGTCGATAGAATTGAGCTTGAGAATCAAGCCAAGAAAAATTTTGATGAATATTTAAAGGATTATACTTCGGTTATTTATAAACAAGCTCGTAACGAATGGCGAAAAGCAGAAATTGTTATTACTACGATACAGAGTTTGTTGGTTGATGATAGATACAAAAGATTATTTTCACCAACTGATTTTGACCTTTTAATTTCAGATGAATCCCATAGATGTATTGGAGGTAATTCAAGAGCGGTATTTGAATATTTTATAGGCTATAAATTAGGTTTAACCGCTACTCCAAGAGATTATATTAAAAATGTCGATGTTAAAAAATTAAAATTTGAAGACCCAAAAGCATTAGAACGCAGAATTTTATTAGACACATATAAAACGTTTGGTTGTGAAAGTGGACAACCAACTTTTAGGTACAGTTTGCTCGACGGCGTAAGAGATGGGTTTTTAATAAATCCTATAGTTTCTGATGCAAGAACTGATATTACAACAGAAATGCTTTCTGACAATGGCTATTCTGTAATGACATTTCAGGATGAAGAAGAAGTTGAAGAAAAAATGTTTAAGAAAGATTTTGAAAAAAAGTTCTTCTCTGAAAATACTAACATTCAATTCTGTAAAACATTACTTGAAAACGGCTTGAAAGATCCAATCTCCGGCGAATTTGGAAAAACCATAGTATTTTGTGTAAGTCAAAATCATTGTGCAAAAATAGTTCAAATTTTAAATAAAATGGCTCACGAGATTTGGGAAGGTAAATACAATTCTGATTTTGCACAACAAGTTACATCAATAATTCCCACAGCTCAGGAAATGACGGAACGATTCGCCAATAATAATTTATCTGGTAATTCAAGATTTTTTGATGATTATAAGACAAGCAAAACAAGAATTTGTGTAACTGTTGGAATGATGACAACAGGTTATGATTGCCAAGATGTTTTAAACTTGGCTCTTATGCGACCAATATTTTCACCAACTGATTTTGTTCAAATCAAAGGTCGTGGAACACGTAAATACACATTTAAGTATCCAACAACAAAACCAACTAACTTAGTTGAAAAAGAAAACTTTAAACTTTTTGATTTCTTTGCCAATTGTGAATATTTTGAGAATGATTTTAATTACGATGAAGAATTAAAATTGCCACGTGAAAATGGTTCTAACGGCGGTGGAGGTCCACAGCCCCCTATTGAAACAATTGAAATTTTTGATCCTGATAAGTTGAAAGAATTAAAAGAAACAAAAATCGGTTTAGATGGAATGAAAATCGACAGAGAATTGTTCCAACAATTTAAAGATACGGTTATAAACGATGAAGATATTAAAACTGCAGCAGAAAATGAAGATTGGCAAAGAGCTGAGAATATAGCAAGAGAAAAATATGAAAACAAACCAAACTTGTTTGTTACTCTTGATAAACTAAAAAAATCAGAAAATTTGGATCGTCGTCTGTCGTGGGTTGAGGTTCTACAACGAGCATTTGGCTTTATTCAAAGATTTAAAAATCAAAATGAATTATTGGAAGATGAATGTGATAAATATATTTCAATCTATAAACCTGAATCGGAATATGTTCCATATATTAAAAACTTTATAAAAGCCTATGTAACGAGTGGCGAATTCAGAAACATTATTGATATGAAAAAATATCAGGAACTGAATTTTTATGCCGGTTTTACAATTGAAGATTATAAACATTTGAATGGCTATAGAGAATCATTACCTGATTATATAAAAGATAATATTGCAATTAACAAATTTATGTAAAAGAAAGAGAAAAAATGCTTACAAAAGATATTAGAAAAACAATAGATAATGCAAGAGATGTATTGGTTGGTAAAATTCCCAACCCTCAATCGCAAATAGAACAAATCACAATTGCAATGATTTATAAATTCATGGATGATATGGATATTGAATCGGTTGAGTTTGGAGGAGAAAGACAATTTTTTGTAGAAGAACTTTCCGAATATGCTTGGTCAAAAATTATGTCACAACAATTAGGTAACGAAGCAAGAATGAATCTTTATACAGAAGCTTTAGACAAATTGCAATTATCTGATAGAATTCCAAAATTATTTAGAGATATTTTTAAAGGAGCATATTTGCCATTTCGTGATGGTCAAACTTTGACTTTATTTTTAAAGGAAATAAGTGATTTATCTTATAACAATAGTGAAAACTTAGGTAATGGTTTTGAATATTTACTTTCTATTATGGGCTCTCAAGGCGATGCTGGGCAATTTAGAACTCCAAGACACATTATTGATTTTATTGTAGATATTGTTAAACCGACTAAAGCAGATACAATACTTGATCCTGCTTGTGGGACTGCAGGCTTTTTGATTTCAGCATATAAGTTTATTCAAAAATGTACACAGGATTCAAACCAACCATTGAACCCGCAAGAAAGAACTGCTTTAACAGAAAACATTCAAGGCTATGACATTTCACCAGATATGGTTAAACTTGCACTTGTAAATATGTATTTACATAAATTTAAAGACCCTAAAATCTATGAATATGATACTTTAACTCAAGATACAAGATGGGACAACTATTTCGATTGTATTTTAGCAAATCCACCATTTATGACACCAAAAGGTGGTATTAAACCACATAATAAATTTGGAGTAAAAGCAAACCGTTCAGAAGTCCTATTTGTTGATTATATTATGGAACACCTAAATTCAACAGGCAGAGCCGGTGTAATTGTGCCAGAGGGAATAGTTTTTCAAAGTGCAAATGCTTATAAAGAATTAAGAAAAAAACTTGTTGATGAGAATTATTTGTATGCAGTTGTTAGTTTGCCAAGTGGAATTTTTCAACCTTATTCCGGAGTAAAAACATCAATTTTATTTATGGATAAACAACTTGCTAAAAAAACAGATAAAGTTCTTTTTGTTGAAGTTAATAATGATGGATTTGATTTAGGTGCTCAACGTCGACCAATAGATAAAAATGATTTGCCAAGGGCAATGGAAATAATAAACCAATGGCAAAATGCAATAAATTCTCAAATAGAGTTTTCAATAGATTCAAAAAGAATGGTGCTTGTTAAGAAATCAAAACTTGCTGAAAAAGGAGAATATAATCTAACAGCTTCAAGATATAAAGTAACACAAGATTTTTCTAACTGTAAGTGGGATATGGTGAAACTTGAAGCATTGTTTACAGAAATTAAAAATGGCAAAAATGTGCAACAATTTGACGAAGTGGGTAAATATAGAGTGAGTCGTATTCAAACAATTGCTGATGGTACTGTCAATTTAGAAAAGACAAAATGGACAAATGATGAAGTAAACGATACTGACTTCTTACAATTTGGAGATATATTGTTAAGTCACATTAATAGTTTTGAACACCTTGCCAAATCTGCAATTTATAAATTTAGTGAAAAAGTTATCCATGGGGTTAATCTTATAAAATTCAGAGCAGATAAAGAAAAAATTAATCCAGAATATGCTATTTATATTTTTAAATCCCCATTGTTTATTGAAAAAGCAAAATCTTATGCACAAAAAGCAGTAAATCAAGCAAGTATAAAAGTTGCGGATTTAAAAACAATACAAATTCCATTACCACCATTAGAAGTTCAAGAAGAAATCGTAAAAGAACTTGATGGTTATCAAGCTGTAATCGACGGTGCACAAAAAGTCGTAGACAACTGGAAACCAACTTTACCAATTAATCCAGAATGGGAAAAAGTAAAATTGGGTGATGTTTGTGAAATAAATCCTAAAAAGTCACAAGTTGCTGAAATAGATAAAAGTACATTAGTTTCTTTTGTTCCAATGGAATGTGTAAGCGAAAGAGATATGCTTTTTACTCCAAAGGAAAATCGAAAAATAGGTGAAGTTTATTCAGGATATACTTACTTTACAGATAATGACGTTCTTTTGGCTAAAGTAACACCTTGCTTTGAAAATGGGAAATCCGGGCTTGCTCGAAACTTAACTAATAGTATAGGTTTTGGTTCCAGCGAATTTTTTGTTTTGAGAGCTAATGAAACAATACTTCCTGAAATTATATATTATACAATTGTGAATAATAAATTCATAGAAAATGGTAAAGATAAAATGAGTGGAACTGGTGGGTTAAAAAGAGTAGTCAAAGATTATGTTGAAAATTATGAATTTTTAGTACCACCTGATATCGATACACAACGAGAAACAGTTTTAAAAATACAAGAAGAAGAAAAAGCTATTGAAGAATGCAAAAAACTCATAAAGCTTCATCAAGACAAAATTAATACAAAAATCCAATCAATCTGGGGTGATAGTTGTGAATAATATAATATCCCTTGAAGCTGACCTAGAAGATTTGAAAAATTATCTTCCTTTAAATATGAAAAATTCATATTTTCAGATAATGTTTGAAAACCTTTTAATTATTGAAGAATCAAATTTTTACAACAGTGCAGTAATTAATTTAACACATTTTTATAATTATATTTTACACTGTTTTCTTGTACAAATATACCATTTGGAAGAAAATAGGGAGCTTTTAAAATATTTACAAAAAACAACCAACATACTTAACAGCAGAGATAATAATAGAAGAATAAATCTTGAAGAAAGTTTTGACACGAAATCTTTTTCTAATATTGAAAAAGATTCTATAAATTATTTTTTTCATATTTTAAATCTATGTGAAAACTCCCATTTGTGTCAGAAAAATCAAGCTATTTTTGACTTACGCAATTCTGCAGCTCACTTAAATATGGATATAATAAATCGCAGCAGGTTTGACGATTTTGTAGACAAAATACAATACAATTTAAAAGAATTATTAAATAAGACTTATAAAACTACAAAAGAGTTAATTTTCAAAGAGTTACGAGAAAATATTAAAAGCGGATTGCTTAGTGATGATAGTGATAGACTTGCAATTTTTGAAGAAATTAATTCGGTTTATTGTATATCTCAAAATTTTTATAAACTATTTTTAAAATATAATAAATTTGAAAATGTGCAACCAAATACACCTTTATATCATATTAAAAATTTTATAAAAGAAGATCTTGGGATAGAAAGAGAAAATTATGAGAATGCGAATGTATAATCAAACTTGGAATGCACAATCAGCAATGGAATTAGTCAAAAAGCAAGCAAAAAAAGAAAAACAAATTCAAACTCAATTAAGTGAATTGCATAAACAAACGGTCAACCTCATTTAAAACTCATTTAATTTTATTTAATTTTAACGTTTGGGGTGAGTTAGATATTAAAACCTTATGAGAAATTTAAACAAGTCTTAAAACACCATTTAAGTATGTATGGATTTTGTATGTTGTTTTGATACAAAATCAGTTTTCTAAGTTCCAATTTTTTATTTCTTGAGTAATTAATGTCATAGCTTGAAAGGAGCAAGATATGACAGAAAAAGATTATCAATTATACGGAACAAAAATTCTTAATTTAAAAACGCAAAAAATAGGATTGTTGATTTGTTTATGGAAAAACAAGTTTGCCGATAAAACAGTAGATTTCGCCACCTGTGTTGATAAAACCGGCAAAAGATACAACATTGAACTTGATAATATAAGAGGGTTTGAAGATGATTTTTACAAAGCGAACAGTTAAGCCGCAGGCGAAACTTGTAAGCCTGTATCTGTAATGAAGCAAAGCGAAATGAAAGTGAAAAATAAACTAACAAAAGAGACGTTGGATATTCCATATTCTGAATTCAGAAAAAAGTTTACAAAAGAGATTCAGGATGCTTTTGAAAGTTATCGACAAACACAGTTAAATAAGTATTTTTGGAACTTCAAAGATGATAATTCTTTGGAGTTTAATTTTTACTTTGATTTACTGTGGAACTTTAATCACTTTGGAAATAGCAATTGGTATATTAAAAGACTTTAAGCTACGTTTAATATCCTTTTTATATCTTCTTTTATGCTTTCTAAATTTTCTTTTTTACCAATGTAATCATATTGTAAATTTATTGTTTTAAAATCTATTTGATATATATCACTTTCGCCAGGGTTGTCTATATTTAGCTGAAAATCTTTTTCGGGAGCTGAGGTATCCCACTTCGGGTATAAAAGTATAGCATGTTTGGCTTTGTGTAATAAACAATACGTTGAAACTTGAAATACATCAGCATTAGAAAAATCATCAGAAGATACAAATTTCTTATACTTGGTATCTAAAATAATTTTTTCACCATCATTTTTCTCTATCAGGATATCTACAAATGTATTTCTTTTTTTGCTTGTATCTCCAACTAATAACTTTTTTCCTCTTTGTGCTGTTAACTTACATCCAAATTCCGCTTCGTGTTTTTTCATTATTTCAAAGACAAATTCTTCAAACAGTTTATTCATATCCCAAATTAGAGTAATATTTTCGAATTTATTTTTCGATAAATCGACACTTGTTTTTTCAATAAACATTTTTGCAAGATTAAACGGCTTCTTAAATAATTCCTGATTGCGAGATAATTTTATTTTTTCTGCTTTAAATCTATCAAAGCGAATTAATTGGATATCTGAGTAATAATTCATTATAAATTTTAAAGTTTTCTTATTATAACTATCATTGGAAATATTGTATAAACAAGTAGAAACAAATAGAAACAGCTGATTTAAAAGATTATTTTCAGAAAATTCATCAAATTCACAATAAAATTTTGCCTGATTAGAGCTATTATATCGTATATTTTCACTAAATTTAAGTTTACCTTTCAAGTAGTTTAAATTTTCTTCTTCTCTTACATATTTTTTAGGTGTAAATCTTTTTAAACTATCAAAAAGTGACTGAGCAAACTCTCTTATTAAAACTTCAATAAAGGGATTTTTTGATGTAGAAAGTTTTGCAACATTACTTGTTTTAATATTAAGCTTTTTGGTATAAGAAAGCATAAATAATAAATTATTTAAAATTTGTATATTATCATTTTTATCGCAGATCAGCTTTGGCAAAATTTCCAAATGCAATTTTTTGTATTTAATAACACCTACCCAAGATTTTGTTTTTATTACTTGTCTGGTAATTTTCAATGCAGGTTCTAAGTTTTGACATTTCAAAAATGATTGTAATTTATCTAAATCACAATCAAGATTTTGTACATTTAATTCTTGATATTCTTTAAGAACAAGAGGTTCTGCCATAATTAACCTTCAAATTTTTCAGATTTAAGAGCAACTTCAAAATCTTCTACTTCGTCAAATGTTTTGAATTCGTAGATATCTTCATCACAATCATTTTTTAGAGCAGAAGGAATTTCTACTTTTTTGATAAAACCTGGAACAACAAGTTTAAGTTTTTCCCAATCGCAATAAAAATACTCGTTTAAGAGCGGTAAAATTTCACTAAACCAAATGGTTTTAAGTTCGTCAATTCCTGCATTTTCATATTTTGTTTTGATAAAATAACTATGTCCGATTTGATGGTCACGATCTAACAGAATTTTAATTTTTGTATTTAAGTTTTCAAAAACATCTGCAAAATTTATTCCAAAATCAGCAACAAGTTCTCTTTTAGGCATCATTTCAACAAACTTGAAACGACGACGCAAAGCAATGTCTATTGATGCAATTGAACGATCAGAAGTATTCATTGTGCCTAAAATATATAAATTGCTTGGAACGCCAAATTTTGATTTTGTGTATGGCAATGTTACTACAAGCTCTTCATTTTGAGTTTTTGTATTTTCAAAAATTCTTTCGCCATTTGGAATAACCCTTTTATCAGATTCTATTAAGGTAATAAGTTCTCCAAAAATTTTAGAAATATTACCTCTGTTGATTTCATCAATTATTAACAAATAATTATTCTCAGGATCAGAATTTGCTTGTTGACAAATTTCTTTAAAGATTCCACGGTTATACTCGTAAGATATTGTTGCATTATCTTCATCATTATTAATGCTTGGTTTTATTCCTTCTACAAATTCTTCATAAGAATATGATTGGTGGAAAGTGATAAATTTATAAAAATCTTCGATTTTTCGTGAAGAATTTTTAGCATTTAGAAATTCTAACTGTTCTGATAAATTTTCTTCAACAAATTTTATACCAGTTTCGGTTAAATACCATTCTGAATTTTCTGTTTTATCAAAAAGATAAGGTGGATGTTTTGTTGAATTGTTTACATTTTCAGAGCTTTCAGAAGTATGTGATTGCATTTGAAACCATAAAGTCGCTTTGATTTTTTTACTTTCTTTTGTTGCAGCAAAGGCTTTAATTATTTTTTGATGTTGTAGATTTGGAACTTTATATTTATTATTTTTACCATTTCTATACATAGATAAAGCAATTGCAGAATACCAAGTCAAATCTTTTACTGCATTGTTAATTTTCTGTTCTTCATTATCGGTTTTTAACCCTGGATTCTGTCCAACTATATCAGTAATATATTGTCTTACACTATATGTCTTACCGGTTCCTGGTGGACCGTATAGGATTTGATTTAAAGGAATATTTACTTGTAAACTATTTGAATTTTCTTCTGGTTGTTTTTTCATAAAGACATCCTCAATTTTTAAGCAAAAATCTTTATATTTTGATTGGCTAATTTCAGTTAAAGTTTTTTGATTCCATTGCTTAATATCTAACACCTTAAAATCCACGTCATAAATGCCATTGTGAGTCCATTCTACTTTTCTGATGCTTTTATATTCGTTTCTATTTGCATCATAAATATAGTCGGATTTAACAATTCCTCTTCCTATTAAAGCATCTTGTAACCCTTTTTTAACGTAAACGATATCGCCGACTTGCATGCCTTTTGCAAATTCCCAATTTGCCTTGCTATCATTCATCGGATATTGCGTTTTATTCTCTTCTTTTGTAATTTTATCAGCAATTTCTGCTTGAGAAGAATATTTTGTTAAATCTCCAAGATAATCCCAGCCAATAGCCATGATGCCGTCTTTGTAAAATTCATCCCATTTATAAGATTTTTCTCCAGCTGAATAAAGCCAATATTTCTTTTGATAAGTTTGTTTTTTATATTGTTTGTTATTGTTTTCCATAAACGCTTCATAAGATAGTTCGTAACTTGTCTTTTCTGGATATGTATATTTTAATAATTTACAATAATCGTTATAACCTTTGTATGTTTCAGGTATCTTTGCTTTAAGATTAATTGCCATTTGCTTATCATATGGATAATATTTTTCTGGTTTTACAATAAAACAAAATCTTGATAAATAAGAGAGTCCAATGTACGGATGTGCATTTGATAGTATTTTATCAAATAATTCTGTATTAATATTATCATTTAAAATTTGTTTTGAGATTTCCCACTGTTCTTGAACTATATAAGCCGCTCTGTCCTTTTTGAATGGCATGCATAAACAGTTTTGGTTATTAAATTCGGGGATTCCATCAAAGTCAACTGGTGTTTCTGATGTTAAATTCATTATCTCTTTCAATTTTTGACAATATTGAATTCTATTATTTAGTGACAAACGTCGATTAAAATAACCAATAAAATTTATTGGAGTCATTTCTTGAATTGGCTCTTCATTTCCATAATCATCAATATCCTTTATACGCCCAAAAATTTTGTTAGCAATATTTGCTAATTGTTTAGAGGTATAGTTATTATGAATTTTTTCTTGTACTTCTTTAAAAAATGGAACCCAAGTAAACTTATTATCTATCATACTCCACTCCTTTCCTTTATGGTATCACAAACATGGATTTGAATATATTTTGAAGGGTTATGGAATGGAGTTTGAAGTAATTTGTCGGTTTATCCATTCCATAATGACAGAAACAAGATATTCTTGTTCGGTTTTGGTTAATTCTCTGTGTTGGGGGGGGGAATTTGTGCCATTTTTCAATACAGCCGCGGCAGCAGGTTGCGGTTGCGTGTTGAGCAATGAAAACAGGGGGGCCGTGCATTGGAGTTTGTTTGCCGTCATTGATTGGTCCTGCCGGAGCTACTCTATCCCGAATAAAATAGCAGGCATGAATATAAATAGTATCAAAACCCTTGTCCTTGATATATTCAAGCTCTTTTACTCAAAGTTTAAATCTACTCCTAAATTTTGAGTTAGCTAATCTGTCTAAAATATTAAAACATTGATCCATTCCCACCCAACACAAAAAATCAAACAATTAGAAAATGAGAATGTTCAAGTTGAATTTACATCAGGAGGAATTTATGCAATATGCCAAGAACTTTTCAAATGGGGTTGTGGTGTCAAAATTCAAAAGCCAGTTGAATTGAAAAATTACTACAAAAGATACCTAACTGATGTATTGAATAATTTATAATTTACGCAACATCCAATTTATAACCAAGTTTTAGAAAACGATTATAATAAAAGTTACAATATTTTTTAATTATCACTACTTTTCACTTTTTAGAGTTAAGTTGTAATACACATGAATTCTTATGCGACACTTTCTGACGTATATATATCGCATAATGAAAATATAAGGAACAAAAATGAAATATTTAATACGAGCAAACAAAGTAGTATTTAGCGGAAATATGCAAATGATAATGAAATACATTTCAGATTTTTATAAATCAGAATCAAAATTATGGACAGATAAAAATGGTAATTTTACAGATTTAGGCAAATTCAAAACCTTTATTGAATCAATGGACTATAAAATTTTGGATAAAATTCCGCCAAGTTGTAGATGTGAAGGAACTGCAATTTCAATATCTGATTTTAAAAAGATTTTTGGAGAAGAACATTTTTCAATAAAAGCAACCGCTCAAAGATTACATATAACAGAAAAAATGGCAGCACAACTAGCAAGAAAATTAAAATTAAGGAAATAATATGTACGAAGTAAATGGTAAATATACATCAGCAAAAATTTTTACATCAGTTGAAGATATTGATGCTACAGAACAAACACTGGCAATCTGCAATCATCCAATATTCAAAGATTGCGAAGTTAGAATAATGCCTGATTGCCATAAAGGGAAAGGCTGTACAATCGGTTTTACTGCTAAAATGCCTAAAAATGGAGAAATTATTCCAAACATTATTGGAGTTGACCAATCTTGTGGAATGCTTACTGTAAAACTAAAAAAATCTAAAACCTTGAATGATTTTGCAAAATTGGACAAAGTTATTAGAGAATTTGTGCCATTCGGCCAAAATGGAAGAAAAGAAATAAGTTCGCTTGTTTCAGATGAATTAGCAGAAAAAGTCAAACAGATTTCTATTGATTATTTGAATGAAAATCCCAACAGAGATTTGAATAAAATCGGTTCACTTGGTGGAGGTAATCATTTTATATCAATTGAAAAAGGTAAAACTGGAACTTACTTAATTATTCATAGCGGTTCAAGGAATTTTGGTAAAAAACTTGCAATTTATTTTCAGAAACTGGCAATAGAAACAAATTGTTATCAAGAAGGAGAACTCAAAAATTTGTCTTATCTCACAGGTAAAAATGCAAAAAACTATCTTGAATGTGCAAAAATTTGCAATGAATATGCTCATTTCAATCGATTAGTTATTGCAAAAGAAATTCTATCAAATATGGGTTGGAAAGCTGAAGATGAATTTGAAACAATACATAATTACATTGGACAAGATGGAATTATTAGAAAAGGTGCGATTTCTTGCTATAAAGATGAAAAAGTCCTAATTCCTTTGAATATGGCAGATGGTTCTTTAATTTGTGTTGGGAAAGGTAATTCTGACTGGAATAATTCTGCTCCACATGGTGCCGGTCGGGCATTATCTCGAACACGGGCTAAAGACCAATTAACAATGAAAGAATATAAAGAACAAATGAAAAATATTTTTTCAACTTGCGTTTCAATATCAACACTTGATGAATCCCCAATGGCTTACAAAAATAGCGAAGAAATTATTAATGCTATAGAGCCGACAGTAGAAATTATAGACCATTCGAGGCCGTTATACAATTTTAAGGCAGAGGAGTAATTATTCAAAATCAAACAAATCTTTGACAGGTATATCTAAGGCTTGAGCAAGTTTTGCAATCGTTTTAAGGTTTGGATATTTTTCACCACGCTCGATTTTTCCAATATATGAAATATCTACATCGGCAAGTTCCGATAATTTACTTTTAGTAAACTTTTTTGCTTCTCTTATTTCTTGTAGTTTTGTTGCAAACTGCTTGCAGATATCACTATTCATATCTTAATTGTGCTATACTCAAGACAATACAGTATAGACTTAGAGTCTAGTAAATAAAAATTGTTACGTCAGGAAATGACATACACTTATGCTAAAGTATTGTAATAAACAAAAGGAATTAATTATGTCTATTAAAGAAAATGATGTAAACTTAACAAATTCCCCAATATACAATATGTCAATGTGTTCGTTAGAAAACTTTCATACTTGTTTTTTATCTTGGTTAGGAAATAATTATAAACATGAATTCTTAGAAATTTTAACTGGCGTACATTATATTGATAAAGTTGAAATAAAAGTTGAGACACAGGTAAACTATGGCAAAAACAACATACTTGATATGTTAATTACTGTAAAAAATGGAGATAATACAGAATATATAGTAATTGAAAACAAACTTAAGTCATTCCCGACAGAGGAACAATTAAGCAGATATCAAGAATGTTTTGTTGGTAAAAATACAAGATTTATACTTTTATCATTAGCACCAAAACTTGTGCTACCTAAACCATGGAATTATCTTGATTATTCTGACCTTGCAGAAAAAATGAAGGATAAATTTTCATACAAAAACGATTATGACAAATATTTAATTGACGATTATATAAATGTTGTAACTCAACTTGTAAACGCATTTCCTAAAACATCTTCACAAAAATATGATTTTTATGAAAATAACAAACTTGATGAAATAGGTTTAAAAGATATTTATGTAAAATGGAGAACTTCCGAATTTGCAAACTATATCAAACAAAAGTTGAATCGAACAGAATGGGATATTGGTTTCAGTTTTCACAATAAAAAAGGGACTATTGATATTGTAAAAAGTTTTCCTAAATATGGTTTTAATATAGGTATTCAAATTGAAAATAACCAATATCGTTATTTTATGAATATATTATGGAATGATACATCTGATAACGCAAACAAACAGCGAGAAATAATAGCAAACCAAATTGCTATGAATAATTATTGGTTTCAAAATACTATGAATCCAGTTAAAGCCCGAACTTATGAAAATTTTTGCGGCTATGCTCCAGGATTTATATATCGATATTTTTATATTGATAAATACTTTGGGGAATACAACCTGAGCAAAGTATCTTATGAAAGTATTTTTGAACAAATTGAAAAAGATATAAAAAGTCTTGATGAAAATCAACATGAAATAATAAGAATAGTTGGACAAGCTATGGCAAGATAAGAGAAAGGAGTTAATTATGGCAATCAAAGAAGCATTGCAACGAGGAAGCCAAGTTGCAGTTAAATTTGGATGTTCAACATCACATTTTACGGGAACATTGATTGGTTTTACTTCCAATGCGGTATTTATTAAAGTTGGTAGAACAGTTCATGTTTTAGTGGAAAAAGGGGGAAGCGTTAGTAGTTGTGGTCGAAATATTTCCCTTATGAGTAATGATGACGTAATTATGTTTGGGAATAAAGTTGGCATAAAAAGAGGCTCTACTATTCATCTTTACGATGAACAGGGTAAACCTGCAGGAACAAGACAAGCATAATAGAAAGGATTTTATGACTAATTCAACAGATATGCAAGCTTTAGAAAATAACTTGCAAACAGATGATTCTTTTAAACAAAAACAAGCATTATTAAAGCTATTGACATCAGAAGATTTTGCAGAATTACAGGCAATATCTAATAACAAGTTCAATATTTTTCAAGCTTTAAAATTACAAAACAATGAAGTTAAACATTCTAATTTTTTAGGTTGGCTTTTAAATCCATTTGAAAGCCATTATTTAATGGATTGTTTTTTTAAAGAATTGCTGAAAATTGCATTACGAAATGATTCAATATTGGTAGATATTATATTAAAAGATTTAACTGATGCCAAGGTTACATTAGAAAAAATGACTAATGACGGAAGAAGAATGGACATATTTATAGATTGTCCAAGAAACAAATTAGTGTGCGTTATAGAAAATAAAATTTGGTCTGGTGAGGGATGTAATCAATTAGAAGATTATAGAAACTACATTTTAAACAATGATAAGTACAAAGATTATAAATATAAAATTTTCCTATTTTTAACTCCTTATAAATATTCACCTTGCGAAGATTACAAAGGATATATAAGAATAAATTACGGAGATATTTTAAAAGCAATTAACAACTTAATGAAACAATACGGTTGTTTGCTAGAAGATGATGTGAAAATATTTATAGAACATTATAAAAGAATGGTAGAAAGGAATATTATGGGCGAAACTGATAAAGAAATTGTTGATTTATGTAGAAAAATATATCGTGAAAACAAGGAAGCAATTGATTTAATTGTTGAAAATTCTGATGAAAGTGCTGAAATCTTTGAATTATTTGTAGAATTATTAAAAGAACGTACTGATGTAGATAAAAACATAGTTGTAGAGGGCAAATCTGTAAAATTTTTACCTAAAGGCATAAATAACACTGAAAAGCTTGCATTTGGTGAATTTGACAACAATATGATAGTTAATTTACATTCATTATACTGGGGGAAAAAGCCTTTATATATTGAAATTGCCATTTGCAAATCAAATGATAAAGAGAAACGAAATTCTCTAATTAAACATATAAGTAAATGTTTTTCATTTAATAAATTCAATGGAAATGATGATTGGTCATATAGCCCAACTGTTACTCTTATTGAACAAGAAGAATTAGCATCTTCTGATGGAAATAAAGAATTGATAAAAAAATATATGTCTAAAAAATTAGATGAATGTGGTTATATTGAAAAATTGAAAGATGCTTTAAATTCTTGGAATCCTGAAAAGTAATTTTTAATACCGTATTAACCTGCGCCACAAAATGACGCAGGTTTGGTTTATTATATATGGTAAGGATTAAATAATGAATAAAAATAAAATTCTTAAAATAATCGATGAATTATCAAATAATGCTATGTTTGCAATGTCTTTAACGTCAAAAGAATTGTTTCATAGTAATATTTGGGCTTGGATGTTGAGAAAATATCCTAAAGTTTTTACACCAGTTTTTTATCCTGAGTATAACAAAAAATACAAAATAGAAGTTTTGAGAGAATATAAAAATACTGATTTATTCCTAAAAATAGGTGATAAATCTATAATTATAGAGAATAAATTAAAATCATTGCCTGATAAAAACCAATTGGAAAGATATAATAAACAGTTTTTAAAGACAGTTGATAAGACTATTTTGGTGAGTTATTTTTCTCCTTTATTTACAAGTGGCTATGACTCATTATTATCCTATGATTATATATTTGAAAAAATAAAAGAATGTTTTGAATCGACAAAATTAACTGTATTTGAAAATACAGATTATACTTTAATTCAATGCTATCTTGAATTTTTGAATTTATTAAATCAGCTTTTGCACAGCATTGATTTTGATTCAAACGATAAAATCGGAGAGTTGTGGGCAATTATTAGAGATAAAGAAATTCAAGAAAGGTTAAAAGCTATAAATTTTGGAAAAACATTTGAGAGAGCATTTATGATAAAACTAACAAGATGGATTCTTTGTGATTTTCCCAATTATCAATCAATAGATACTATAAACATTGGTTGCGGACGTGATTTAAAAGTTTATAGTGATATGTTATTTTATTTTCAAGGTGCTTGGGATAAAGAAGAAAGTAAAAGGCAAGATTTGTGTTATTTGGGTGTAAGTTTGTTGGAAAACGAATATCGATATTATGCAGGATTACATAAAGCACAATGTGGGATAACAAATCCCAAACAAGGCCGCATAGATAAAGAAAATAAAATAAAAGGGTTTAAATATTTAAGTGATAATTACGGCTGGCTCTTTAATCAGGAAAGCTGTTGCATATGGAATGGTTATAGCTATGATAAAGAGATGTATTTGTATAAAAAACTTGATGTGTCTAATTTATCCGTTGAAGAATTATCAAAAAAGACTATTCAAGATTTAGAATTAATATATTTTTACATAGAACCTATGAGGAATAAATCATGTCCAGATTAAACAAAACAGAACAAATTATTGAACTTGCAATGATGTTTCAAAACAGTTATTGCGGACTATGTATAGAAGATATTGAACATCATTTTGACTGTTCCAGACGTTCTGCAGAGAGAATGAAAGCCTTACTATTTGATCTGTTCCCAGAAAAGGTTGAAGAAGTTCCAACTTCTGAGAAAAAGAAACGCTGGAGATTTGTCAAAGGTGCAATGAATGCTTTGATCTCATTTACGGCAGATGATTTTGCAAATCTTGAATATTTGAAAGGTTTGTCGAATGACGAAAACAAACGGAAAGAACTAGACGAACTCATTGCAAAAATCAAGGCACTAACTCCTCAAAAGAATTTGCAATCTCTTGATACAGATGTTTCTGCAATCATGGAATCAGAGGGTTTTGCCGTTAGGCAGTATTCAGGTGTAAACATTGAGCCAAAGATTTTGGAAGAACTTAGAACATCAATGCTTGCATTTAAAAAGATTCAATTTAACTATCCGATAAAAGAAGAAATGAAAACAATTACTCTTAATCCGTACGGACTTGTTATTGCTGACAAATACTATCTTGTTGGTTACAATGAGTATGTTGGGGATTTAAGACAGTATAGAGTTGACAAAATCAGCAACTTAACAATACTAGATGAATATTTTGAAAAAGATGAAAAGTTTTCATTGACAGAATACTGTAAAAATTCGTTTTCAATTTATCAGGAAGACCCGATTACTATCACATTAGAATTTGATAAATCTGTGGCGGAAGCTGTTTTGAATTATCACTTTCATCCGACACAAAAGATGAAACAACTTGAAAACGGTAATGTGCAGGTAAAATTTACTTGTGGTGGGAAATATGCAATTTGCCATGAGCTTTTCAAATGGGGTGGTAAAGTCCAGATTAAAAAGCCCGTCGAATTGAAAGATTACTACAAACAATATCTTTCTGATGTATTGAATAATATAAAGTAGTTTATGCAACCTCCAATTCATAGCCTAATTCTTGAAAAATTTTAACGATAGTAGAGAATTTAGGTTCTTTTTCAGATTTAAAAATACTGTAAAGATGAGTTCTGGACATCCCAACTTTTTCTGCAAACCCAGAAACTGTATCTTTCGCTTTAATAACTATTTCTAATGCTCGGTAAAATGAATTAAAATCTCCATCTTCAAGATAATCTTTTAAACTGGCATTCAAGTATAATTTGATATCTTCATCAGATTTTAAATCATTAACTATGTAATTTTCTAAATCAAGCGTATGTTTTAATTCTTTCATTGTAAGTTTCTCCATTCTTGAAGTATACTTTTTGCTTTTTCAATATCCTTTGATTGGGTAGATTTATCTCCACCATTTATTAACAAAACAATTATATTATCAACTTCTGTATAGTAAATCCGATAACCGGAGCCAAATTTCAATCGAAGTTCAGATATTTCATTATTGATCTTTTTATGATCACCAAAATTATTTTCCAATAACCTGGTTAATCTACTTTGGACTCTGGCTTTTGTAGTTTTATCCAACGAATCCATCCATTCAATAAATGGAATCTTGTCATTTGCAAGTTGGGCAATTTTGATAATTCGTTCTTCCATACTCATATTGTATTCTATGGCAGACAGGTTGTCAATACTAGTGTAATTTATGTTTTAAGAATAATAGTTTAAATATCTACAATAATTGTGAAATTTATTTTTTTACTGTAAAATTAGTATATGGTGGAAAGTATTCATTTAATAGATATTATAGAACCAACATTTGAAAAAATAAGTAATGCTGAATTATTAAATGAAGGCGTTGAAATTTTACCTGAGGATAAGTTATCATTATTTGACGATAAAAAATTTGAAAAATTTGTAGAGGCATGGGCTTTTGGTTGTCAAAGTGAAAAATATTCACATGTTAAAAAAATGGGTGGAGCAAATGATAAAGGTATAGATATTATATGTTACTATCCTGATGAGAATATTGATATATATCAATGCAAAAAATACCAATCTGCGATAACTCCAACTGATTTTTATTTAGAATTAGGTAAATTGATTTACTATTCTTTCAATAATTTTTATCCTATTCCCAATAATTATTATATTGTATCACCAAAGGGAATAGGACCAAAATTAGCTCATTTAATGAATGATAATAAATTAGCACAGGCTTTAATAGAGAACTGGGATCAATACTGCAAATCTCAAATTACAAAAACAAATGATATTGAATTAAATGAAGAATTAAAAACTTATATCAAAAATTTTAATTTTATAATTATTTCTGAATTAGATATAAAAAATGTAATTGCTGAATTTAAAGCTTGTAAATATTTTTCGTATTTCTTTGGTCTAAAATTGCTTAAAAAACCGGAATTGGGAAAAATCCCAACAGGCATTCAAAGTCATGAAATAAATTATGTTCATAAATTATTTGAAGCATATGGCAGTGTTGATCATACTGAAATAAGGGATAAAGATACTTTAAATGATAATTTTAGAAAACATTTTGAACGTCAGAGGACTTGTTTTTATTCTGCAGAAAGTTTAAGAGTTTTTACGGAGAAATCTTTTTACAGTAATGATCCATATATTGAATTGCGCAATCAAATTCTAATTCCTGTTGATTCTAAAATACTTATTAAGAATTATCAAAATGGACTAGAAAAATTGGAAGATGCGATTTCTGTTGCTGCTTCAATAACTATTAGAAATAATCCCCTTCAAAATATAACAACCTTAATAGATCAGTTGGGAGTTTTGCATCAAAGGGCAAATGATGACGATGATTTTAGGTGGGTAAATGAATAATAGTATTAGTATTGTAGAAACAGCATTAAGAATTTCTCTTTTGTTATTAACTGTAAAAAAAGAAATGAGTCTGGAACGAATTACATGTTATGATTTTATGACTTCATATTTGAATGATTACAATTGTAAACAGGAAAATTTAGAAGCAATTTCACCTTTTGAAAAAGAAGAATTTATTATTAAATCAGAAATTGTTACGAATAGTTTAAAATTTTTGCTATCGTATAATTTGATTAGTGTTTCTTATAATGAAACAGGAATATATTACAAATCAAATGATATGTCTAAATATTTTGTAGATTTATTAAAAAGTCTATATAAGTCAAAAATAATCAAGCAAGTTTTATGGCTAGAAAATAATTATTCTAATTATTCTGATATTGAGTTAGAAAATTTGATTACCAATGTATTAAATTCTAAAAGTCCTACATTTATTCAGTATGGATTAATTGATAAGGAGCATTTTAAATATGCAAAATAAACTTTTTTTAAGAGAATTAAGAAGTGTAAAAGATAATGGAGAATTTGTAAGTGTAACATTTACAAATGGTTTAAATGTTATCTCTGGAATATCCAATACTGGTAAATCTTACATTTTACAATGTATAGATTATGTATTAGGAGCTCAAACAAAGCCAAAAGTCTTAAAAAATTATAGTACTACTTATAAATATTTATTGTTACAGATTGAATGCTCAAATGGTAATAAATTCGTTCTTAAAAGAGATTTTGAAGGCAAAAATTCAGCAAAAGTTTTTTTATATCATTGTGACATTGACAAAGTAGAAAATTGTGAAGGTTTAAAATTAACTGCTAAAAAAAGTAATTCAGAAAATTTATCAGATATAATTCTAAAAAAAATAGACTTAGATAAGGTTGAATTATTAGGTAATAAAAAAACAGGTGAAAATTATTATTTATCATTAAGACTTTTACTTAATTTTATTTTAATTGATGAAGTATCAATTATACAAGTTAACTCGCCAATTTATAAAAATGGTTATAATAAAGCATTAAAAGAATCTTTGTTTAAATATTTAATTTCTGGAGAAGATAATTCTTCTCAAAAAATAACGGTTGATTCTGCTCAAATTTATAAAGCTAAACTTCAAGCAAAAATTTCAATGTTAGAAAAACTAATAAATAAAAATTTAGAAGAAATTAAATCTTTGAATACTAATGATGAGTTTATTGATATAGAATCAAAACTCAAAGAATTGAAAGAGCAAATTGAAAAAACTTCAAGAGCAATTGAGGAACATTATGAAAAGAAAAATAAAGTTCAATATGAATTAGAAATAAAACAAAATAAATACATTGAAATTTCTAGATTAATTAATAAATATAATTTACTAAAAGAATTTTATAATAATAATATAGAACGTTATAATTTTATCGCAGAAGGAACATACTATTTAGAACAATTAAACAATGACGTAGAGTGTCCAATCTGTCACCAACACCAAATTTCTCAAAATATTAATACTTCAGCAATAAAGATGGCTTGTAAAGCAGAAGCACAAAAAAATATTCTCAAACTAACGGAACTAGATGAAATTATAGAAAATTCAAATAAAGAAAAAGAATCTTTAGAAAAAGAATTTGCTTCATATAAGATTATTATGCAAAATCTAGAAACTAAACTTAACAAGGAGTTATTACCTTCAAGCAATTTACTAAAAAATGCTTTTAATAATATTCTATTATTACAAAATAATAAAAATAAAAAAGAATGGTTACAAAATGAAAATTATAACTATAGAAATTTAAAACAAGAATACGAAAATGCTATTGAAAATTACAAATCAAGCACTTTTGAACAAAAAATTTCTTCTGAAGCATATATTAATTTTGCTGATGAAATTACCAAAATCTTAAAGGCTTGGAATTACATAGATGAGCATGACTGTATTGATTTTCATGAAAAAGAAATGGATATTTGTATAAATGGTGAGCCAAGAAAAAATACTGGGAAAGGACATCGCGCATTAACATATACGGCATTTATTATAAGTTTATTAAAATTTGCAAAAAAACATATCGGATTTGTTATGATAGATTCACCTCTTTTAAATTTGCGAGAAGTTGATGAAAACAACCCGACAGTTAGTCCTGAAATAAAAAATGCTTTTTGGAAAGATTTAGCTGAGACAAAGAATGATTCGCAAATTATAATTATAGAAAATAATGAACCTCCTATTAATATCCAACAAAAAATTACTTATATAAAATTTACAAATGATGAACCAATTGGTCGAAGGGGTTTTTATTAATAAAGATAGAAGTTTTAAACTATATTATAATAATTTTTAATGTTACTATTCAAGTATGAAAAATAAAGTTGTAAATAGTACAATTGGTACAATAAGTAAAGATTTAAAACTTTCTATGAAGACAATCTCAGAAGTGTCTAATACAGTAACTACAATGAAAGCTGCCTCTGATGCTATATCTAATACGGTTGCAACATTTCTTGCTTTCGAAAAACTAACTAATCCTTTACATCAAATATGTAAATTTAATGATTATATAAGTATTATAAAAATTCCAGACTTGTATATTCCTAAGATTAGTCGTATTGCAGAAACAATCAATAGTTTTCAAAATAACATTAAAAAAATCTGCACGAGTATGGATGAAATAAGTTCTATACTAGCTGAATATAACTATTTATTGCCATTGACATTACCTCTTGGTGTTTATTCAGATTTATTAGAATATTTAAATAATACAAAAGAAAGTGCCAATAGAGAAAAAGAAATAGACAACCTTCTTTTAAAACTTTTTTCATATAAAAAATGGGAAATGGCATCTGGAATTGTAAGTAAACTCAATAATAATGATAAAATAAATACTAAAAGAATTGTAATCTTAGAAGATTGTATTAAAGTTTTAAAACGTAATAGTCGAAAAACTGCTGCAAATACAATTTTACCGGTTTTAATTGCTCAGATTGATGGTATTTGGGTTGATATACTCGGTTCGAAAGATAAAGATAAATTAAAAAATACTATTAAAAATATGAAAAATGATAAATATGCTAATCCAGCAAGAGAACTTTTGGTTGATATTTTATTTCAATATACAAGAACAGCGATTCCTGTTAAATCGGATTTTTGCAGAAATAAAATATTACACGGTGAAGAAGTCGAATATGGTTCAATTAATAACGTAATTAGAGCTTTTTTAATTATAGAATTTCTAGATTCTATAAAAACCGATGATGAAGTTAATGAAAAAATCACTGTGTAAACAAAATCATCATTTCCCTGCAAATTCCCTGTTAATTTATCTAGGGAATTTGGGTAAAAACACTTGAGATATCTTAAGTTTTACAATGTAAATTTGAATAAATCACTGTAAAAACTTGTAAATTTCCAGTAAAAATGTTATTATCAGGGAAAGAGAACAGAGCCTGTTGCTCACTGGACTGTTCGCTCCATTTTTAAAACAATCAAAAAAGCAGGATTACATTATGAAATCAATTAAAGAAGTATCTTTAGAATCAAAAATATTAAAAAGATTAGAACACAGCAAAATTTGTACCGAACTCGTTAATTATTTATTTGCAGACGATGAATTGCAAGAAATGCAAGATTACGCAAACAACGTATCTATCAAGCGTTTGGGCTACAACGATCACGGTCCTGTACACATGCGTCAGGTTTGTGCAAACTCTATAAAAATGTTAAACCTTCTTCGGGACTGCGGAATACAAACTTCTCTTGAAAAAGAAGAAATTGGCACATTTGAAGACAGTATGTGTGCAATTATTCTTGCCGGTCTTATGCACGACTTAGGAATGATGATTGGTAGACAAGGGCATGAGGATATGTCTGTAATTCTTGCCAAAAGCATAATTGAACGAACTTTGATGCACCTGTTTCCTGATAATTTGCACAAGCGTGTTGTTATCAAATCTCTTGCAATAGAGGCAATTGTTGGTCACATGGCATCTAAAAAAATTCATTCAATTGAGGCAGGAATTATCTTAATCGCTGACGGATGCGATATGACAAAAGGCAGAGCTAGAATACCAATGGCTCTAAATAAAACACCTAAAGTTGGTGATATCCATAAATATTCTGCTAATGCAATCGAAAGAATTGGAATTCATCACGGTGAAAAAAAACCTATAAGAATTGATATTGAAATGTCGGGTGAAGTTGGTTTCTTCCAAATCGAAGAAGTTCTATTAACCAAAATCGAATCAAGCCCTGCAAAACAGTTTGTTGAACTTTATGCAGGAGTTCAAGGGCAAGAACCAAAATGCTATTTGTAGAAATTATGGCAGTAAGAGAGATTTATGAATAATTGTGACAAATATATAGAAAAATTGGAAGAAAAACTTTCTTCTCTAAAGTTTGAAGAAAATATATCTACTCCAAAAATTTCGATTATAATTCCTGCTTACAATGTCGAAAATTATATTGCAAAATGTCTTTTTTCCATAATTAAGCAATCCTTCAAAGACTTTGAAATCTTAATTGTCGATGATGGTGCAACTGACTGCACAAACGAAATAATTAAAATATTCTCAAAATTTGATAATAGGATAAAACTAATCGAGCAAAAAAATCAAGGTGCCGGAGCAGCCAAAAACAATGCTCTTAACCAAGCCATTGGAAAATATATTATTTTTGTAGACAGTGATGATGTTTTGCTCCCTGATGCGCTAAAAATGGCTTATGATATAATATCTCAAAATAAAGTAGATGTAGTTGTTTTCGGAGCTGAAGGAATTTTAGAGGATAAAAAAGTTAATTGTTCTTATGGAATAGAAAATGTTCCTAATGAAATAAAAAACAAAATTTTAACTCAAAAAGAAAAATATATTTTTAAACTACCTGTAATTGCAATGTGCAAAATCTATGATAGAGAACTTTTGGTTAAAAATTCTATTTATTTTCAAACTACAAAAACTGGTGAAGATCAGATTTTTCACATAAAAGCAATTCTACTTGCTGATAAAATCTTCATTTTGGATAAGAATTTATATGGTTACAGAAAAAGAAGAAAGGGTTCGTTAACATCTTCTAAAAAGAAAAAAGATAATTCCGTTATCTATAATTTCTATGCAATAAAAGATTTTTTGCAAAATACTGATTACCCAATCGGTTTCAACAATAAAGTATTGAATAAATATTTTATAAAAAGCGTTTCATGGTTGGGAAAATGTGCAGATGATTATAGAAAAATTTATTTTCAAGATTTGCAAAAATTATGCGAATTTGTATCAAAAAATTATCCGCAGTTGTACAATCATGAAATTGAGTTTTCTCAAAACGATACATATTGGATTTTAAAAATCAAATTGGGATTAATCAAATTAAAAAAGAAATTTTTTAAAAATTAGTAATCACCTTTATCAATTTTTTCAATCAAATCTTGATATGCAGGATTAGATGAATTTTTTGCATACCGTGCAAGTCTGCGTTTTGCAATTGTTTTTAAAGTTTCTTTTTTAGCAGGATTTCCATTTTTTATAAAAAACAACATTGCTTGTTTTCGGTGTTCAAACAAATCTTCTTCAGCTTGTTTTGCCAAAACATCTCCAAATGTTTCAGGTCGTGTTTTTCTATCCCATTCATAGAACGGCTTTTTCAAGAAACAAAATGTTTTCGCATAGGATAAAATACATGGTGTCCACGAAACATCTTCATATTTCAAAATTCCTAACAGATGATTTTTTACCATTTCTGCATTGTACAATTTATTCCAAATCGCACAATTGTAATATCCCGGAGTGTACATAATATCTAAATATTTGTCTATGTCATGTGGAATATCTTCCATAAAAGGGAGTTTGCAATGAATGGTGCAGCCATTATCTGTAATTCTGTATAGCGGAGCAATTGCAACATCACAGTTATTTTTTTCAATTGATTTGTACAAACTACTAATCATGTCAGAACGAATAAGATCATCATTATCCATAAATGCGATATATTTACCTTTAGCCGCTTTAATTCCGACATTTCTCGTATCAGCAACGCCACCATTTTCTTTTTGGAGTGCAACAATATTCGGATAATTTTTTGCATACCATTCAATAATTTTTTGTGTATTATCAGAACTTCCATCATTCACAATCACTAATTCAAGGTTAGAAAAATCAGACGCAAGCGCACTATCAATACTTCTTGCAATATAATCCTCCGCATTATAAGCCGGAATTATCAACGAAACATCCGGTTTTTCGTATTTTCTTAAACTCAAGGTAATTGGTTCTGTTTCGCCTATTATAACTCTGCCATCAACTGTATTTACAAACGCTTTTACAATAAACTTCAAACTGCTTTTGTAATCAAAAAGCTGCAAATAGTGCCTCAAACCGTCATTTGTTTCAAAAATAGGTTTGTTACTATTTTGTGTATAAACCAAAAATCCATCAGCATCGCCATCAAAATTCCACGACAAAAACAAGTTGTAATTATAAGATTTATAAATAGTTGCACCGATAAATTTGTTACTATTTGTTTCTATAACACGAGAAGAACATAAAAATTCTCTTTTCCCATTTTTATCTTTTTTAAAAGGTTTTATTTTGAACTCATCGTCATAAGAATTTTCTGCAATAATAAAAGTTGTATCAGAATTTTTAAATCCATTAAAACCAATTTCAGGCTCGTTTTTGTAAACTCTATACCCTTGAGCTTTTGGATGTCTACTATAGAAAAACTTTATATTATTACCTTTTTCTCGTTTATATATAACATCAATATCATCAAATTTGAATTTGTGTTTTCTTGATTCATCAATCACAATTCCATCTTTTACTGCTTGAACAAAACACTCATTTTCTCCGAATGGGACAAGCGAAAATCTGATTGAATTGTTATCATAAATCTTGGCGCATTCATAAAATATATCATCCTTTTTACAAAAAACTCTATAATAATCCGCATTAATTTTTTGCCACGAAACAATAATTTTTGTATCTTTAATTTCTACATTCAAATCCATATTTTAAAACCTTTTTGTTTTATTATAGCAAAAATTGCGACGTTGCTCAAGAAAAATTATATAATCAATTTTAATTTTTTTGTTATAATAAAATCACGGAGGGAAATTATGAAAAAATTTATTTTGGTTTTATTGCTATTATCATTTGTTACACCTGTATTTGCGGAAGAAATCAACTTAACTCCGAAAAATTCATTTTCAGGATTTAACAACAATGGAATTAGAACCAAATACCCTCAATTGAAAAAATCGGTTTCTGCAACAGATATTTTGGAAGAACAAAGTGAAACAAATAGCATAATGCGACCAAAATCAGTTAGAGAAATGGGAGCTTCATCTACATATAATGATGGCAGAAGCCCTATGACTTACGACCAATTCCCTAAAAACTATGACAGTTCAAATAGTATGATGCTAATGCAAGGCGGAATGCAAAATATGTTCATGGGATATTAATATATCAAAAAGCTAAACAGTTCTTGTTCTATTTTTGCCTTTTGGCAACTTTTTATTTGAATAATAAGGAATTTTTACCGGAGCAGTTTCAATTGTCGGAATAGTTCTTTGAATTTCCGGTGCTGCAGGCATTGAGTAATATGGAACAATTACCATAGAATCTCCGTCATATCTGATTTTATAATTCATTGTATCAGCAGATGCAGGACTTAACACCCCAAACATACATATAATACTTATTAAAACTGAGATTTTTTTCATAATACACACATCCTTAAAAAGAATTACTACCTTAAATTTGATTACATATTTGGGGCAAAAATTGGACCGTTATAATAACTATAATTGTTCATTGACGAGCCACCACGTCTGGTATTGCGTTTTCTGGATGAGCTAGAACCTCCGTCACGTCTGACTGTACTTGAACTTATATTCGTTACTGCACGAGGATAGTAGCTCACAATATTCCTAGAAGAACCACTTCTTCTTACGTTTCTTTTCGGACGATTTGTATAATCATCATCTCGCCTTACAGTGCTGGAACTATAATTCATCACAGGACACGGATAATAATTCAAAATATTAGTTGACGAACCACCTCGTCTATAGTTTTCATTTGTAGAAATTTTATTTTCATTATTTCTGTTAATTGAGTTGTTTCTATTGTTGTTAGCAGGTTTTGAGTAATAACGAATAACATTGCTTGAGCCACCATTGTTTCTTGATGGGCTTGAATATTTCAAAGTTGCTTGAGCAATTGCCGGTGAACAGAATACAAACATACTCATTATTAAAAATAAAATAGAAAATTTTTTCATTTACACATACCACTAATTTTGCTATAGTTACATTATGATAGTTTTTGGCGAAAAACTTTTTATTAATCCTTTGAAAAAGATTGTTGCTTTTAATTTTGATGAACTAAAGGCTGCTTTTGCCGAGATTGAAGAACTTAAAAAAAACTTCTATCTTGTCGGATACTTGCGCTACAACGCTTTTTCTAAACAAAGTTCAGATTTCCCGCTTTTGTATTTTGAAGTATTTAACTCCTACAATATATATAAAACTAAAAAAACAAAAAAATTGCTATTAAACCCAACTTCATGTGTAAATTTTTGTGAATACGCTGATGCAATTAACAAAATTAAAGCAGAAATAGCAAATGGAAATACTTATGAAGTCAATTATACTTATGATTTTGACGTGGACTATATGGGAGATGAAATAGAACTTTTTGATTTTTTACTAGAAAAACAAAAAACACCTTACAATTTTTACCTAAAAAACGAGTATGATACTGTTTTGTCTTTTTCTCCTGAACTATTTTTTACATTAAACAACAATCATATTTTGACAAAACCGATGAAAGGCACTATCAAAAGAGGACACACAATAGAAGAAGACAAAAAATTCATTGAATTTCTGAGAAATGATGAAAAAAATCGGGCCGAAAATGTTATGATTGTAGATTTGTTGCGAAACGATTTAGGGAAAATTGCCCAAACAGGCACAGTAAAAGTTTCAAAACTTTTTGAAATAGAAACTCACAAAACCCTACACCAAATGACATCACAAATTGAAGCAGATTTGAAAAAAGGAACAACGCTTTTTGATATATTCAATGCAATTTTTCCTTGTGGTTCAATCACCGGCGCACCAAAAATCAGCACAATGAAAATTATTTCAGAAGTCGAAAAATACGATCGCAACATTTATTGCGGAGCTATCGGAATGATTTCTCCAAATGAAACTATTTTTAGTGTTCCAATCAGAATTTTACAAAAAACGAATAAACAAAAAGTTTTCAAGTATAGAGTTGGAGGAGCAATCGTTTGGGATTCTGAAATACAAGATGAGTGGGAAGAAACTTTGACTAAATCCAAATTTTTGAACGACGAATTTCAAATAATTGAAACGATGAAAATTGAAAATGGGGAAATTTTGTACCAAAATGAACATTTTGAAAGAATGCAAAAAACCGCAAAACATTTCTGTTTCAAATTTGAAAAACCAACAATTCCTATTCAAAAAGCAAATTGTATGTTAAGAGTTTTGTTGAATAAAGATGGTAAATTCGATTTTGAATACAAGAATATGGTTTCTAAAAACCAATCTAAGAAAATTGCAATTTCTCCAATAGTTCAAGATAGTAAAAATGAATTTTTATATTACAAAACAACTTACCGCCCATATTTTTACGACAGTTTTCAAAGAATAAAAAATGGAGAAATTTTTGATGAAATATTTTTTAATGAAAAAGGAGAATTAACGGAAGGCTCAAGAAGTAATATAGTATTGCAAATTGGAGATAAATTATTTACTCCGCCTATCAATTGCGGATTATTGAATGGAATTTACAGACAAAAACTTCTCAATGAAGGAAAATGTTTTGAGCAAATTTTGTATAAAAAAGACCTGCTACAGGCAGAAAAAATATATTGCGTAAACTCTGTCAGAGGAATGATTGAGGTGGAATTATGATTTTGATTGATAATTATGATTCTTTTACCTACAATATCGTACAATATCTGCAAGAATTAGGGGTTAAACCTAAAGTTTTTGAAAACGACAAAATTTCGATTGAGGAATTAAAAAAAATAATCCAACAAATTGAGAAGAATATTTTTGTGTTGA
>ERZ1034678.27-NODE-27-length-77565-cov-10.796104_pt1 | contig 77565 bp, 122 predicted proteins | sample MGYA00520640_ERZ1034678 | MGnify/ENA primary metagenome ERZ1034678 (study PRJEB33766, sample SAMN09781767) | gut metagenome | biome: gut microbiome | host: Homo sapiens | place: Madagascar | study: EMG produced TPA metagenomics assembly of the PRJNA485056 data set...
CCGTTCAGCGGCAACCAACACCGGAAACCGTTCAGCGGCAACCAACACCGGAGACTGGTCAGCGGCAACCAACACCGGAGACTGGTCAGCGGCAACCAACACCGGAGACCAGTCAGCGGCAACCAACACCGGAGACCAGTCAGCGGCAACCGTGAAAGGAAAAGAAAGCGTCGCAATGGCCATTGGATACAATTCTAAGGCCAAAGGTTCACTTGGATGCTTTATTGTACTGGCAGAATACAAAGAGTTGGGAGGCGAATATCACATCGTAGATGTGAAAAGTGCAAAAGTTGACGGTGAAAAGATTAAGCCAGATACATTCTATAAACTCATTAACGGCGAATTTGTAGAAGCAGATAAAGAGTAAGAAAGCCCTGCGGGTACCACCATACCGCGCAGAGCCACGTATCTAACTTAATTTGGCTAAGTTAAATACAGGACAAGTATAACACACCTTCCTGTATTTATCAATAAATAATTTAGGAGGGCATTTTTTATGTCAAAAACACACATCCAGAACACAGAAACATCAACACTTGCAAGTGAGATCATTTCCGACCTCGAGAAAGAGAGAAAGAAACTCAAAGCCGAAAACAAGAATCTCAGAGAAACAGCCGTAACACTTGGCTTAATGCTGACAAAGATTTTGAAAGAAGGTGATATACCACATGAAGATGCGAGATGAGAACCAGGTACTTTTATCTGGTGACATTCCGGCAGGATTCGTATTCTCACATGAAGAATACGGTGGAACCAAGATGTATGAGGGAAGAATGACAATATTCAGAAAGAGTACATCCTATGACATTCTTCCGATTATTGTGCCGGAGCACATGATATCAAGGGAAACAGAGCTGATTGCTAGTGTGTATGGTGAAATGCGAAGTCGTACAGTCCGAGAAGATGGAAAGAAAAGCCTTACAGCATATGTAAGAGCAATGAACATTCAGTATCTTGAAAGACTGGAAGAACACGATGCAAACGAAGTTTATCTGACCGGTTACCTGATTAAAAAGCCAACAATAAAGATGATTGGCGCAAACAGCGACAGGAAGCTGGCAAGAATACTTCTGGCGGTAAACAGGAGAAAGAAATCTGGATATACCAGATCAGACGCAATCAGTTGCTTATGTTGGGAAGAAAACGCAGACATTGTAGAGAATCTGGAAAAGGGAGCGAAAGTTAAACTCTGTGGAAGATTCCAGAGCCGGGAGTTATGGTCTGATCAGAGTCAGCAGTGGGTAACAGCATTGGAAGTATCAGTGAAAAGAATAGAGGTTTTGTAGTATGAAGAAAATCGAAGTAAGAGAAATTAGATTGACCGACTTTAAAGGTCAGAAAGAAAAGAAAGTAGAGTTCGGTCACAGAACAGTCGTTTCCGGGAAGAACGGATGCGGGAAAACCACACTGGCAGACGCTTTTATGTGGGTGTTCTGTGACAAGGACTACAGTTTAAAGAGTAACCCGGATATTAGACCGGATGATGGTAGAGAATGTCTGCCAAGAGTTGACATTGACCTTGTGATTGACGGAAAACCAGTAAGCGTAGCAAAGTTCCAGAAGCGCACAGAAAGCAAGCCAAAGGATGGAAAGCCGGGCAAGGTTGCATTATCCAATAAATACAAAATCAATGGTGTTCCGAAAGCTGAAAGAGATTTTAAAGCCGATTTGAAAGAACGTGGGTTTGACTTTGATAATTTCCTTATGCTGTCCCACATGGAAATCTTCACAGATTTGAAAGACGCAGATGCCAGAAAGATTCTGTTCTCCATGTCAGATGGCGCCGGGAAGTCGGATTTAGAAATTGCCAAGACAGTTCCAGACTGTGCCGAACTGGTACCGTTTCTGGAAACCTACAAGGCAGACGAAATCAAAGCCATGAACAGCGCAACACTGAAAAAGGCAGAGGAACAGTTGGAAGCCATTCCAAACCAGATTATCGGCATGGAACAGTCAAAAGTCGATGCTGATGTTGCAGAACTGGAATTGCAGAAGAATGCCTTGCAGGAGCAGATTTATGACCTTAAAAAGCAGATTGCACAGTCAGGAAACGCGAAAGCCGGAGAGATTAAAGCAGAACTGGCAGGGTTGAGAACCAAACTGTTAGAGATAGAGTCAAAAGCTAAAGCAGACTTGTTAGAACAGAAATCGTCGGTTTGCAATAAAGTTAGCACTCTTGAATTGGACAGAAATATTAAAACATCAGAGTTGAACAGAAAGACTTCTGCATTGGAGAGCCTGAGAACACAGAAAAAAGATTTTCTTAAAAAATTGCAGGATGCCAGAACGCAGTACCCGAAAATCAAAGACACAGAATGGGACAACACAGCTCTGGAAAACATTGAATCCGAGGCATTCAAAGACACAGATACCATTTGCCCGACTTGCGGCCAGAATCTTCCATCTGAGCAGATTGAACAGTTAAAGAGCAGATTCGAGCAGAAAAAACAGGAAAGAATCAATCAGCAGTTAAAAGCTCAGGAAGAATGGGAGCAGGACAAGAAACGCAAACTTGATGAAGTTATTGAAACCGGCAATAAAGCGTCTGCCGATATGAAAGAAGCGCATAAGCAGGAAGAAACTCTCACATCCGAGATTTCCAAACTGACAGAAGAATTAGAGCAGATCAAAACTTCTCTGGATGCAGAAAACAAGAATCTGGAAGCTGTACCGAAAGAGCCGGACTTCTCAGGAAACGCCGAATATCAGCAGATTCTTACGTCAATCAAAGAAAAAGAGCAGGAGCTTAATTCTCTGGACGATGGAGAAGAAGCCAAGAAACAGCTTTCAGAGCAGTTATCCGGCAAGAAACAGGAATTGGCAGCAGTCAATCAGAAAATCGGAGAAGCCAACAACAACGTCCGAATCGACGAGCAGATTGAGAAACTTCAGGAAAGCCAGAAACAGTACGCACAGAATAAAGCTGACGCACAGATGATTCTGGACGAACTGAAAGCCCTGAGTATGGTGAAGAATACAGCCCTTGAAGATGCAGTAAATCAGTATTTTGACGGAGTTAAGGTGAAACTGTTTGATACGCAGAAAAACGGTGAAGTCGTAGATGCTTGCATCTGGTATGTACAGGACAAGGACAACAACTGGAAGAAACTGATCGGGAACGCCAATACAGCTCTTATGATGAAAGGCAAAATCACCATCATGAACGGATTACAGAAGTTTTACGGCGTGAGTTATCCGATATTCGTTGACTGTGCAGCAGAACTGGACAACAGCAGTCTGGCAGGCATTAAGGCAGATGCGCAGTTGATATTCTTGAAAGTTGTTGAGGGTGATATGACGGTAACAGAATTATAACTATAAAGCTAAGAAAGAGGAGAATTAATATGGCAGAAACTTATGACATTTCAAAAGCAACAAAAGCACAGGAAAAATATTGCACGGAAAAAGGGTATCCACATTTTGCACCACGTAATGGAAAATGCTTCAGTTGCGGGCAGAATATTTATTCTGAAAAAGGACGGACAAGAAGTGGCAAAGAATGGCATGGAATTTCAGTCGAGAGAGCATCAAAGGAACTAGTCACAGGATGCCCATTTTGCAACTGGTCTTATTGCGAATAATAGAAAAGGAGATATAAAAATGGCAGAAGCAAAAGCATTTAACACAACTCTTTCAGTATGGACAAACAGTTATGTAGACCTGATGAAAGAAGATTTAGAAACAAGAGGAATGGAGTTCGATTCCTATTCAAAAGAATGCGTAGTGTCAGCAATGGCGGCTATTTATCAGATGATTCACGAAAGCGGAACTGATATGAAATCGGTAAATACGTCAAACCTAAAGTCCGTTATGCAGAAAGTGGCTGCATTGAAGCTGAACGCAAACGCACAGCCGAGAGAATGTTATTTCCAGATCAGGAACGTAAATGTAGCAGGAAAAGGAAAACCGGCACAGTGGGAGAAGAAAATCGAATTTGCGATTGAGGGCGATGGAAATGACACTCTTGTAAGCAGATATGGTGTAAATGTAGCCAAAGTATTCCCGTACTGGAAAGTTAGAGAGGGAGACAAATATACGCCGCCGAGACATAGGGGTGTAGAAATCACACCGCCAGAATGGGAAGAATCTGGCGTAGGCAAGGTGGTTCGTATCGTATATCCGATTCAGTACAAGGACGGACATATTGAATATCTTTCCTGCGAAAGAGCAGATGTACTGAAGAATCTCGCAGCGCACATCAAGAATAATCTCCAGAATGAAACGTTTGGAATTTGCGCAGACAGATATAAAGCTACAGATGCGCAGAAAGCTCAAATTGAAGCAAAGAAAAAAGAGATTATGAAAAAGGTCGCTGACATTGGAGAATTGGAAGCAATTATTGATTGTGAGGAATTAAGACCGTATATTTCACCGTCTTATTATGAAACACAGTCCAGAGAGTCAATGATTATTCGTAAGATGCGAAACAACATCATGAAGTCCATTCCTAAGAGATGGGATAACCCAGTGCAGGCTTACGAATATAACATGATGGATGCCACATACAGAGAAGTACAGGAAGAAATTGAGCAGAACGCCAATGCAGAAGAATTTGTTCCAGACGAGCCAGCGGCAATCGAAGAACAGCCAAAACAGCCAACGGTCGCAGAAGTCGTAAAGACCGCCGAGAAAGAACCAGTTCCGGCAGCAGGACAGGAATCAAGCATTCCAGATTTTATGAAGCAGGAGGAGATGTGACGGAATGCTGTACACAATATTCGTGGTTTTGTTCTTTATTTCTCTTTTTGCATGGATTGTAACAGTAATCTACGCATTTATAAAGAAAGAAATTATGCCAATGCTTATTACAGCATTAATTTTAAATATGTTTAATGTGCTTGTTCAGCTTTTGAATACTATGAAATGATGTACTTCGACTGCATCAATTTTGATCGGTGCGACTCAGGAAAGTTCGGTAAATATATGGCTTGTATCGGGCGGTGTGAAAACTGCCCGTACTATGAGTCGGTAAAAGAATATTTTGAAAAAAGAGGTGAGAACTATGAGGATTATATCGCAGGATGGAAGAATCAATCTTCCGTATGAAATAACAGCGTTGCTTGTTTCAGACAACTACATACAGGCGGTATTTGCCGGAGGAATACAGCAAAGTCCATATATGATGGCAGTTTATGAAAGCCGAGAAAAGTGTCAGAAAGCAATGGAAATGTTAAATAGAGTGTATGCAGGAATGTTTTTATCACAAAACGTTGAAATGAGTGATGACGATTACGAGGAATGCATAAAAATGGCTGCAAGAGGTTTCGGAATTATCAAAACCATAGCTAACAGCCCAGATATGAAATTCGAACCGGCAAATATTGTATTCAGATTTCCAGAGGATGATGAAATATGAAAATATTAAAACCAGAAACAAATTGGGACAAAACAACCAATGTTCAAATGACATTGAAAGAGTTTAAATTGCTTAGAGACTGTCTGTTTTCGGTTTCATATGCAAAGTTAGAGGGCACTGATGAACTTGGAGAAATCCCGTATTCATTCGACGAGATGCAGGAAACGATTAAGCAGACAGATGAAATCTTAACTCAATTAATAAGCAAATAAGGAAAGTGAGGTGATTAGAATGTTCATGCGAGTAATAAACACAGGAAGTCAGCCGGGAAACTGCTATGCACTTAAATCTGAATCTGGTGAAATCTTGCTTCTGGATTGCGGATGCAAATACCCAGAGATTTTAAAAGGAATTTCATACAGAATATCAGATGTTTCGGGTTGCTTATTGACGCATGGACATGGAGATCACCTGAAATCATTCCAGAATCTTATGCAGTCCGGCATTCAGATTTATGCCAACGACGAGACAGTTGAGAGTGTAAACACAATCTCTGGTGAGCTGATGATTGGCTTACCAGAAAAGAAGCTAAAGGACGTAGGTTCGTTCAAGGTAACTCCGTTTTACGTCCCGCACGACAAGACACCAAACTTTGCATACCTGATATCTCACGAAGAATGCGGACGACTGATATATGCGACAGACTTCTCATATTTGCCGTTCTCATTCAAGAACATGAGAATAAATCACTTCCTTATAGAATGTAATCATCTGGACGAATCACCGGAGCAGGACTCATTCAAGTTTGAACACTCCATCCGGGGGCACAGCAGCTTATCTACTGTAAAAGAGATTATCCGAGTGAACAAGACCGCTTCGCTCAGAACCATAACGCTGTGCCACCTGTCAGAGGGATGGGGGAATCCGGAAGTGATGCAGAAAGAGATACAGGACGTTGCCGGGGATGATGTTCTGGTGCAGATCGCGAGACCGGGACTGGAAGTTGACTTGAATTTATGCCCGTTTTGAAAGGAGTGATGCCGGGTGGATCATAGAAAAGACATTGATGTAAACTACAGAAAAGTTTTTGCAATGAAGCGAGAACGAGAGAAGCGAATACAAGAGATATGTCCGGGCATTCCATATGCTAGCGGCATATATATATTTTACCGCATTGATGAAGCTGGGATAAAGCGAGCATACTGTGGACAAGCAGTTAGCCTTTGCGAGAGATGCGCGAGCCATTTAGGAGAATACGATCACATAGCGTTAAGCCTTAAAAAACATAAGTTTTATAGCAAAAGTAATCCCACTGGATGGAAACTTACATATATGACATGCAAAAAAAGTGAACTTGATCAGAAAGAAATTGAAACAATCAAAGTTTTTGCGGATAAAGGTTACCAGATGTATAACATCACAGCAGGTGGGCAGTCGACAGGAAAGCAAGTAACAGGACAGTATAAACCGCCAAAGACATATATGCAAGGCATACAGCAGGGCAAGAAGTCCCTCGCCAGAGAACTGTCACACATCATAGACACACACTTGCAAGTTTCCCTAAAGCCAGAAAAGCAGAGCAATAAGGTGTCAATCAGAGCTTTTGAAAAGTTCCAGAGCTTGATTGACGAGAAAACATACGAAAAGGAATCGTAAATATGGATGATTTTAGACATCGAAAACATATGGAATGGAAGCAGAATCGTATAGATATTTATGAATTTATTTCGAAATACACAGAAGCACATAAAAGCACACCGCCGACAAGAATCATATCTGATGAACTGGAAATCAGCATGACAGCCGTACAAAGGCATCTGAGACAATTCGAGGACGATGGATTGATTGTATTTCACGGAACCGGTTCGCACAGGACATATGAACTGATAGGAGTTAAGAAACATGAAACTGTATGACGTATACGATGGAATGAAATATATCGGAGAAATGACCATTGACCAGATTTCAGAGTTTACAGGGAAAACAAGAAGTCAGGTATCAAGAGCAATTTACTCAGCCTGTTTACTCGATGAAAAATACGCAATTGTGTACGATGGCCGGGATACACTCTGCAAGTCAAATAAAAACGACAGGAAAATGCTGATGGAGTTTGACGCTCTGGCAGGCAAGATAAGGAGGGCTGTCGGATGGGAAAACTGAAAATCAAAAAGTCAAGAAGCTCAATCCCGGCGCCACTTAATATAACCAATTTTACAATGGAGCAGATTTCCAGACAGACCGGCGTAAGAATCGAATCTCTTAAAGCATATTTGGACGCCAGAGAACAGGAAAACAAAGAGCAACTTATCAAAGAATCCCAGGAAAAGCTGTGGAAAGCAGAAGATTATATTGCAGTAGCGAATATTCTAATTTCTGTTATTGCGATTAAGAAAGCATGGGGATTCAAGAAAGCGAACCAGAATTTCATTGATAAGATTACCGAAGCTGAAAGGTATGTTGAGGAAATCGGAGTCGAAGCAGCATACAAGGAAATCAAGGAAGAAATGGGTTTGCAGATCGAATTTGATTCTTTTGATATTAACAAGGAATTTGGGTTTGGAGAGTATAGGGAGAAAGGATGAAGGCAATAGATGTAATCATAGAACAAGTAGAACAAGGCGTAATTTACGTAGAAAAAAACGGGGAATTTTGGAAAATAGCAAATAAAACAAATAACCCTTTTAAAATAATTCCTATAAAGCCGAAACGAATGGAAGTAAGACTAAAATCTGGATACTTAGGAATAGTTGTATGGAAAGATGGGAAACAGTATTTGATGCTTGCACACAGAGCAATGTGGGAACTTTTCGTTGATAAAATACCAGATAAAATGGACATAAATCATAAGAACGGAAACAAGCAGGATAATAGACTGGAAAATTTAGAGATAGTAACTAGAAGCCAAAATTTGAGGCATGCAATAAATACAGGACTTAAGGTATACAGCAATTATCCTAAGCAATACTCAGAGAAAGCAAAACAACTTCGGAATACAGGAATGTCGTTTTCAAAAATAGGCGAGACTTTGGGAATATCTCAAACAACTGCATTTAAAGCAGTAAAGTTTAAATCGTGAACAGTGTAGTGCCGGTTATGGCAGAAGCACTTGTGAAAGCGAATTGTCCGTATCTGAAAGTTGGAGAGCGTAAAGCTGCACCGGTGATTTATATGCAGAATAACGGACAGGTAGCGTTTGGATAGGAGAGGAATGAAAGTTCGATTAATAGATGTAGATGGGCATAATTTCCCCAATTTGCCACTAATGAAGCTATCTGCTTATCACAAGAACCATGGTGATGATGTCGGATGGTACAATCCCTTGGTTGAATGGCAACTCCCCCCCCGACAGGGTATATATGAGCAAAATATTTACATTTACGCAAGATTATCAGCACCCTGTTTGCGGAAAAGAAATAATAAAAGGTGGAACAGGATACGAATATCCGTCAGGAGGGAAGCACCTTCCGGAAGAGATAGAACATATTTATCCAGATTATAGTTTGTATCCTGAGATGTGTAAAGATACCGCATACGGTTTTCTTACAAGAGGATGCCCCAGAGGATGCGATTTTTGTATTGTAAAGGATAAAGAGGGAAAGAAAAGCTGTAAAGTGGCAGATTTATCGGAATTTTGGAACGGACAAAAGAATATTGTCTTGCTTGATCCAAATATGTTTGCCTGCGCAGAATGGGAAAATTTATCGGAACAATTGATAGATAGTAGAGCATATATAGATTTTTCCCAAGGTTGCGATATTCGGATTATGACTGAAGAAAAAGCAAATTACATCAAGCAAATGAAGATAAAACAGATTCATTTCGCATGGGACAGGTATGAAGATAAAAACATGATTATACCAAAATTCCAGATGTTTAAAGAAATAACTAAATGGGATAGAAGAAAAATGTCCGTATATGTACTGACAAATTTCAATACCACATTTGAGCAGGATTTAGAAAGAGTATACATGCTTCGTGACTTAGGGTATTGGCCTTACATAATGATTTTTGATAAGCAGGATACGAAACCTACGGATTCTGTTAGAAAATTACAACGATGGGTAAATATGAGGGCTACGTTTGAAAGTGTGAAAAGATTTGAAGATTATACAGGGTAAACAATTTATGATTTTAAGAAAGGAATAACGAATCCTCGGTAAACCGAGGTTGTGTCAAGATTAGCATGGTGAATTGGCACATAAAGTTTGGCGGAGTGGCTGTGCCTAAATAAGCACTTAATAATGAATCCAAGCCGATTACCAAATTATCCACGCACAGGATTTGTAGCGTGGTGTTATGAAAGTATGTTGGTTTTCAACAGGAATAAGCAGTTTTGTAGCGTGTTATCTGGCAAAGGATGTTGACGAGATTATCTATACCCACGTGTCGAATCAGCATCCCGACAGCCTTAGATTCTTGCATGATTGTGAGAAGTTATTGGGAAGAAAGATAACGATAATTCAGTCAGATAGGTTTAGCTCAGTGGATGACGTGATGGAGTTCACGCACACAATGAATACTCCATTCGGCTCTCCATGCACGAGATACTTAAAAAAAGAAGTAAGAAAAAAATGGGAATCTGAACATCCAGATCACCACATCTATGTATGGGGGTTCGATGTAAATGAAAGAAGCAGGGCAGAGAATACCTGCAAAGCATTGAGCGATTACGACCACGAGTTTCCGTTAATTGAACATGGACTTACAAAGCAGGAAGCACATGGAATAGCAGACAGGTTAGGATTAAAACGTCCAGTTATGTACGATTTAGGCTATCCAAACAATAATTGCATTGGATGTGTCAAAGGTGGCATGGGCTACTGGAATAAAATTAGATTGGACTTCCCAGAAGTATTTCAAAGGCGCGCGGAGCAGGAGCGTAGATTTGGAAGGAGTTGTATAAACGGCGTATTCTTGGATGAATTAGAGCCAGACAGAGGAAATATAAATACAGAAATCATAGAGGACTGCACAATAGCGTGTCAGTTACTTACATGGGGAAAGTGAGGATGGAAATGAGAAATTATACAATAAATCTTCCAAGAGGATTGGAAGTAGATATTTTTGACTTGCCAGAAGATTTCAAAGAACAGGTTGAGCAGGCATTCAGAGAGTATACAAGTGGAACAGCAAAAGCGTATATGTACGTTGATAAGTTGGGATTCATTGACCGTTGCGTAGAATATCTGAACGGGGATGAGGATTCAGACGATGTTGTAAATTCGTTGGTCGAAGAAGCAATAATTGCTGAATGGAGAAACAACAGCGAAATCATCAAGGAAGATGACATATACAGCATTGATTTCATGGAAGATTGCTACAGAAAAGGCAAGGAAGACGCAAGGCTGAACTCTCATTTTGGGGTTGACGATCACCATATTTACGATCAGATCCAGAAAATTCTGGTAAAGGTAATTACAATCGTGATGAATTATGAAGATAAGGAGGACACAAAATGTTAATCAGAAGTCAGGATAAAAGAATGATTGCAAATTTCGACAATATTTGCACAGTATCAGCGTTTCCTGAAAAGGATAGTGAGGATATCTATGTCGAAGATGGCACAGGCTCACTCATGGTTGGAAGATATTCTACCAAAGAAAAAGCAATTAAAGTACTGGATATGATTCAGGAAGCCTATGCGGACGCAGAGTTAATTCCAATGGCAGTTTCAAATATTGGAAAGATGTTCGCAGAAGTGCCAGCGTCAAAAGAAAATGAACTTTTGGCTGAAGGTATTGGAAAAGCGCTTATGAATAAAATGGTCTTTCAAATGCCAGAAGATGGGAGTGTGGAAGTATGAAGTACAAAAAGAAACCAGTTGTAATTGATGCAGTACAGTGGACAGGCACAAATAAGCGAGAAATGTTCGATTTCCTGACAAATGGCAATTGTCCAGAGGAGTATATGACATCTGATTTCCCGATTGTATCTGACAACTTCTATATCGACAAATGGAAGGTTCCTGGTGGATTGGTTATTAAGACACTTGAGGGTGAACATCTGGCTAATATTGGCGATTATATCATCCGTGGTGTTCACGGTGAATTTTATCCATGCAAACCAGATATATTCAGAGAAACTTATGAGGATGTGGAAGCATGAGTAATGGAATGACATTTGTTCAGAACCATATAAGGAGGACTAAATGGGAAGATGTAAATTAGAGTGTCCGGACGGCGAAACAGAGTGCTGCATCTGCTGTGAGAAACAAGGCGGTTGTGATAACCGGTGTGACATGATGGACAGTTATGAATATGCGGAGGAGTGTGAAGATTATGAGACTGATTGATGCAGATAAAATAATTGATTCACTTGGTGTTTCAGATATAGATTTTGCAATAGGTGCAGTAATTGATGCACAGTCGACAGCTTTTGATGTGGACAAGGTTATTGAGCAGTTAAAAGAATTAAAAATGAGATACTTCTTAACAATTGCAAATACGGGCGATGCAGATAAAGATTGTGCTTACGAAAATATTGCAAATACAATTGATAAAGCAATTGAAATCGTGAAAGGTGGTGGAGTAGATGACAACTAAACCGATTTTATTCAACATCCAAATGGTTCGAGCAATTCTGGACGGAAGAAAAAGCTGTACCAGAAGAATTGCAAAACCGCAATGGGAAGAGTGCCCGAATTGCAAATATGTTCACAACGAATACATATATGATAACCTGGCAGAGAATGTATACTGTGCAAGATGTGGCTATCCGTTGGTGCCGGAAAGAAGAGCTCCATATCAGCCGGGCGATATCCTGTATGTCCGGGAAACATGGTGTGGATGGTACTTACCACTTGTAGGTATGCACTATTGCTACAGAGCAACAGAACCGGATGGAAATAAAAGGCCAACATCACCAGAATATGACTGTGATGTGGAGAAAATATCGTGGCACCCGTCCATCCACATGCCTAAAGAAGCGGCGAGAATCTGGCTGAAGGTTACGGATGTTAGAGTAGAACGGTTGCAGGATATAACACCAAAGGAGGCAGAAAATGAAGGTGTTGGAAACCTTTTCTATGATGATATCGGATACAGTGAAAAAAATTATGGAACAGAAGTAGACCCAGAGTACGGGATTGCAAAGGAGCAATTTGCTTGGCTATGGGAATCAACCATCAAGAAATCTGATCTTGACAGTTACGGCTGGGATGCGAATCCGTGGGTCTGGGTGATCGAGTTTGAGCGGTGTGAGAAAACGCAGGAGGAACACAAATGAGTAGTGCAAGCGTAAGATTTGGAACAAAAGCGTATGTATGTGCAAGGTACTTTCTTAGACCAGGAAAGTGCTTCAAATACATGGACCAGCGTGGCGAAGATACCACGGAACACATCTATGAGGTCATGGCATTATATCCGTACTGCGTCCTGTTAAGAGATACCAGAAACGGAGTCAGGACTTGCCCGGGATATAATACTTTAAGTCTGATGTTGAGAGGAAGTGAAGCAAGTGAGTAAAGGCAAAGATATTTCTACTATGTTCACAAGAGAAGAAAATAAAAAGAACGGAAGAATTGGATATCGTAAAGATACTATCATTAGACCTGCACAGTACGGAGCATTCTTGCAGAAAAGAGGTAAGAGAAGATGAGTAAATCAATGTTAGTGATGGATACGCCAGAGAACTGCGGAAAATGTAAATTTATAAGTGTTTTCTGGTGCAGAGCAATGCATTGCAGGAGAGTTCCAAACAATGATGTAATCCCTAATTGGTGTCCGCTGAAGCCATTGCCGGAGGAGAAAGAAGAGGAGTATTGGAGAAGTAAACTTAGTCTTGCATGGATTCGAGGTTGGAACACTTGTATTAGCAAAATTACAGGAGGAGGAAATTCTGATGATTGATTTAACAGGAAAAAGCGTATTCGTAAAAACGCAGGAAGAATATTCTAAAATTTTAAGAATAGCAAGATTACAGGGCTTTAAGTGGTCAGGAGGGAATCATTTAAACGTAATCGATATTCCGCTTCCAAACATGTTGAATTTTCGTGATGAAAGAATAGCAACTTATAACAGTGACAAGAAAAAAATGTATGATGCACATGAAATAGTTGCATGTGAAGAAAAAATCGAGGAAGCAATGGCCCACGTTAAGTATTTTGCGAATAACAAAGACAGAATGTCATTAACAGATAAAGTTATTGAATCAATGTTGTTACTTGTAAACACCGTAGAAAGTCAATTGGAAGAGGTGAAGTAGATGGAGAGATTAACAGAAAGAGAAAGAAACATTGATGGCACAGGAGTTGCAAAGGAAGAGATAGCAGATGGATTATTAATGCCGTTTGCGGAGAAAGTTCTTACTAAGCTTGCTGACTATGAAGATGCAGAAGAACAGGGCTTGCTTGTGAGATTACTGGTTAAAATCGGTGATGATATTTATAAGATTCCGAGCAAAGCAAATTATGATTTAAATGTCCTGAATGGTTATAAAGCAAATAACAGAGTGTATCATCAAAAAGCTTACAGCATTGTACTTTCACAAAGAGGGTGGTTCGTGCAGTGTGATAAAGATAGTATTAACGCCCCGAACGTTATTTGTGTTGATGTAGAATACGGAACGACATGGTTCCTCACCCGTGAAGAAGCCGAGAAGAAGTTGGAGGAGATTCAAAATGACAAGACCTGAGATTACAGCAAAACTATCAGCAATGATCGAAAAGAAAATCAATCCTCACAATGATCCACGTATTTATTGGGCGAAAGAAGTGACATTCGATTATTCGACAGATCATGTGGTCAGAGTGGATTATATGCGGTTCGTACCAGCAAATAATAGTGTATCCGGGATAGAAAAAGGTGACTGCTATTGTTATGAGGTTAAATCATCAGCTGAAGATTTTCGTTCTGGTCATGGGTTGAATTTTGTTGGTGATTATAACTACCTGGTTATGCCGACAGATGTATGCGCTGCGGTATCTCTTGAAATTCCACATTATGTAGGAATATATGTACCAGAAGCAAATGATCTTACATGTATCAAAAAAGCAAAGCGAAGAAATCGGACAAGGCCTGTGTCTGAAATACTTTTGATGATGTTCCGGTCTGCGAATAGAGATTATAGAAAAACAGTAAAACAGCTGGAGGAGATGAAACATGAACAATAGTTATTGGAATTATGAAGACGATAAAAATATAATTTGCCCTTATTGTGGCGAAGAATACAAGCCCTCATACGAAGATACGTATATAGGAGGAGAACCGGTTGATTGTTACACAAAAGATATGAAAACCTATACCTGTGATAAATGTGGTAAGAAATTCACCATGTGTGGCTATTTGATAAGGTGGAAATATCACACCGAAACCATTGATGGAGAAGCAACAGATGAAGAAGTAGAAAGAATCGTAGGAGTTGGAGAGATGCACGATGAATGATTTTGGAAAAAAAGTTGTCATGCTTTTAAAGAAAAATAATATGACGCAAAGAGAACTTGCCAACAAAGTTGGTATCAAAGAAGCATCCTTATCACGATATATCAGCGAAAACCGAACTCCTAAAGGAACGGTTATTGCCAATATTGCAAATGTACTGTACACAACAACCGACTATCTTTTAGGATTAGAAACAAAAGGAAATGAGTCATACTGTATGAACCAGAACATTATCTTAAAAAGTATCGTCTATTGCGGAAAAGAAATTCAGTTAACTGTCTGCATGGAAGAATGCGCGGAGCTGATACAGGCGATCGGCAAAGCAAAGCGAGGAAAACTTGATGCAGACAATATGATAGAAGAAATCGCAGATGTGCTGATATGTGTTGAGATATTAAAACAGATTTACAATATTCCAGATTGCTCAATTGAAAATTGGATTGAACGAAAACAGGAAAGAATGCTGAGCAGAATGGAGGATAGAGTATGAGTGACAAAACATGCGATACATGCATTAGCAACGACAACGGGCTGTGCGATCGTAAAGGCATCCTGATAAAGGAAGATGATATCTGTGAAAATCACACAAAAAACTGGAAGGACTCTTTATTGGAGAAGTTCATCCGAAAATCAATGTGGTAAGGGCGGAAACGTCCTTGCCAGACGGGAAGGTGGCTAAATGACAAAGGTGAGTTGGATTCGATTAGAAATAGATATGTTCGACAACAAGAAAATCCGACATATCAGAAAACTTCCAGAGGGAAATAATATTGTGCTGATCTGGATGATGCTCCTGACGATGGCGGGACGATGCAATTCAAACGGGATTATCTTTCTGACAGAGAATATACCATATACAAATAAAATGCTGGCTGACGAGCTGGACTTTGATGAAAGTGTGATCGAACTTGCACTTACAATTCTTGAAAAGTTCGGCATGATAACCAGAGATGGAACATTGCTTTCAATTCCCGGATGGGAAGAACATCAAAATATTGACGGGCTTGAGAAAATCAGAGAGCAGACAAGAAAACGAGTTGCCGAGCACAGAAAACGTCAGAAAGAATTGTCAGAAGAAGAGATTCCGGAACAGATTTCTTGCGAAAAAGATTTAGTCAAGCCCGGTGACGTGCAGAAAGTGGTTGATGAGTGGAATAAACTTCAGCAGTTCGGGATTCAGCCAATTGCGCGGATGACAGCAAGGCGAACACAAATGCTGAAAGCAAGAATCCGAGAATACGGCATGGATAAGGTTATGGAAGCATTGGGAAATGTGCGAAATAGTGATTTTCTCATGGGAAAGAAAACTGATTTTATGATAAATTTTGAATGGTTCGTGAAACCAAACAATTTCTTAAAGATACTCGAAAACAAATACCACAACAGGGAGGATATGCGAAATGGAACTGACGCAACTCAAAGAAATGTCGAACCACTCGTCCCGCTTGGAGAATGGAACGGAGAAGAATCAGACACCCCGTTCGCTTGAATGCCCTGAATGTGGGGACAGCGGATGGAAATGGATAAGAGATGCAAGCGGTATTCCTTATTGTGAGGAATGCCCTTGCGGAATCAGAAAGAGAACAATCCTTGAAAATCAATTGAAATTCGCAGAGCTTCCAAGCGTGTTTAAAGGCTCAAATTTCAACGATTTGAAGTCAAGTGTATATTTGAACGCTGAGAGTCGAAAAGTGTTTTCTCAGGCGGCTCAGGCGGTAAATTACTGGTTTAAAAATCTTCCTGATATGCAGGAGAAAGGAATAGGCTTATATCTTTTCTCAAATGCAAAAGGCTCTGGCAAAACCAAAACAGTATGCAGCTTGGCAAATGAGATCATGAAGAAATATCAGAAACCAGTCAAGTTCACCACATCTCTCAGAATCCTCGACGAGATCAAAAATACATGGGGAAGCAGAGAAAACGCAGAAGGAAAGCTGATAGAGGATTTGTCCAGAACAGAAATCCTTATCATTGACGACTTCGGTGCTGATTCTGGTAAGGAGTGGATTAATGAAAGATTCTATAGCATTATCAACGGGCGGTATGTTGACAGGAAGATTACGATATTCACAAGTAACTGCCAGATATCAGAATTGAAATACGATGAAAGGATTACAAACAGGATTCTGGAACGGTCATTGGAAATTCCATTTCCGGAAGAATCTGTTCGGGCACATATGGCACAGCACATCAGAATGGAAATGGTACAGGGGATGCAAAGATGAGGACGATAAGTGAAATGTACAGGCGTTCCGGGGGAACAGTATACCAACACAATTGCTCTGAATGCAGATTTTTTCGGGATGGGAAGAAAAGCAAATGCTTACTGTACGGAGAGAGCCGGGACTGGCAGGGGAAATTCATTGCTTGTAAATATATCAATCTCGAAGATGATATGCCGGAAGGACAGATGAATATTTTTGATTATGTGTGAAAGAAAGGAGGAACGAGGAACCGCTGGCCAGCGAAAGGATATCCCGGTTCCTCCTTATTTTTTATGAATAATGACGACTTGAAATATGCAATTGAGAATGGTATCATCAATTTGTCTCACATACAAGAGCAAATTGAAATGAATAAAAGGGAAGAAATTTTAAAAGAATACAGGAACAGTATGTGGAAAGCATCGGACGGATATTGGAAAATCCGTATGACTTACGATGAAACCGGACAGAGAAAGATGTTCAAGCGGAAGTCTAAGAAAGACTTGGAAGACCTGATTGTAAAAACCCACCGGGAAAAGATTGAGAATCCAAAGATTAAAACCATATTTGAGGAATGGGCGCAGCGTAAATTTGACTTGAAAAAAATATCTGTGCAGACGTACCAAAGATACCACCAGGATTTTACCAGATTTTTCGGAACGCTTGGCGAACAGAAAATCAGGAGCCTTGAACCGGGTGATATCAGCAATTTTCTGGAAGAGCAGATTAGTGAACATAATCTGACTGCAAAAGCCTTTTGTAACCTCAAAACAATTACCAGAGGTACCTTGAAATGGGCAAAGCGCAATAAACTGATTGACTGGAATGTACAGGAATTATTCTATGACCTTGATGTAACGGATAAATCTTTCAAAAAAATTATCAAAGAAGACTCTAAGGAAGTTTTCAATGATGCAGAGATGGGAAGAATCATAGAATACCTAAAAGAAAATCAGGACATGGTAAATCTTGGAATACTGCTCATGTTCGTAACCGGCCTGAGAGTCGGGGAGCTAAGTGCCTTGAAGTGGGAGGACTGGGATTCGAACACCGGAATAGTCAAAATCCGAAGAACCGAAGTCAGGCATTATGAAAACCACAAAGGAATTTTCGAAGTCAAAGATTTTCCAAAGACCGAAGCTGGCATAAGAAACGTGGTAATTCCACAGGGGTGTGCATGGATTATTCAAAAGCTCAGAAATATGTCCGCGTTTTGCGAATACATATTTTTCACAGACGGGCACAGGATAAACACCTATTCGTTCAGAAACCGGCTCCGGACAGTATGCAAGTACACTGGCTGTGTTCAAAAATCACCGCACAAAATACGAAAGACCTATTGTACAATCCTCTTAGATCACAGCGTAGATAACCAAATGGTAATATCACAAATGGGTCACGCAAACATCTCATGCTCAGAAACTTATTATCACCGAGACCGAAAGAATCTTCAGAAAAAGCAAAAAATCATGGACAGCATAGATGAGTTTATGGTAGTATCGAGATAGTTTTTTGGTCATTTTTTTAAAGAGGGAACAGCTAGGGAACAAAAAGGAACACCTTAAAAAGGTTAGAAATGTTGATTTTATGGGGAAAATGGCAGTTTAAAGATACGTTCGATTCCCGTACTGGCTGCTAACGAAAACCTTGTAAAATCAAGGTTTTTTGTGCTTTTTAGGGGTATGTAAAATAGCCGAGGGAACAGGCTAGGGAACAGAACAAATATTCGAATTAAAACCATAGGAGGAAAGCTTGTGTGTGAGACACAGGTAAAACCATTGCAGACGGCAGAAATGCGGTCTTTTTTTGTTGCCAAAATTATGTTAATATGATTGTATGGAGGTGATGTATGTGATACATACCGCATATGACGTAATGAAAGAATACCTGATAACCGGAGCATGGCTTGATGGACAATTCCAGATACCAATGCTATCAAAAGTAGATTTCTCACCCGGCAAGTCAATTGACTTTACATCCTCAAAATCCAGATCACTGAAAGGGCATAAGGACTTGACCGTAAATTTCTACATTGATGATAAAAGTTTTCTACAGGTATGGAATCAGCCAGACCAGTACATTGAGCATCTGAAATGCTTCAACTCAGTTTGCAGCCCAGATTTTACAATTGCGTCCGGGATGCCAAGTGCGTTGAACATCTACAATCTATATAGAAACCATGCTCTGGGCTATTATTGGGCGATTATGGGCGTTAAAATCATTCCGTCCGTAAATATTATCAGTCCAAAGGAAATGCCCTGGATATTCGACGGAACGCCACGCAGGAGCACCGTATCATGTTGTACCAATGGCAGAGTGCGGTCAAAGCCTGCTAGAATGGAGTTTTGTGAGAATTTTAAAGAAATGCTGGAAGCGATTGAGCCAACGAAGGTTGTGATCGTGGGCATCGTGCCAGATGAACTCAATGTGGATGTGCCAATTATAAACCTCAATTCACGGAGTCAGAACATGAAGGAGATGTTCAGAAGGGAGTAGGCATGGGAACTGTCAGTAGGGAATCAGCAAAGCGCAGGAACAAGGAAACGAGCCGCCAGAAAAGGCGCAGGAGCAAGATTTCTGATATTACAAGAAGAAAGAACACCACCAGAAAAGATGAACTGAATGTGATGAAATAAAAATTTACATCGCGCCGAGGTACGTTATAGAAAATTATGTACAGAATGCACAAAATAAAAAAAGTCGCAGGTCTGAATTAGTCTCAGATTTCTGCGATTTTTTTCAGATTTTTCCGGTTCAAACCGGGTCGGTTTTGATGCAATTTCTGATTTGTCGTACATTTTCTTGGTGCTCTCGTCCCATCTCGGGAACTGCCAGCCGATCAGGAACAGACCGCCACCGGGAACCCATAGAAGCCACGCCGCCCAGCATGATCTGACAAGCCAGAGCCAAACAGAGAACCAATAACATAGCCTGCCGGGATAATCCGGGAGCAAACCGGGAACAGTCAGAACCAAAAACCAATTCTAACAGAACGTTGTAAAATGCATTTAAAGACGCTTTTGTGTAACTATGGTAATATATACAGGAAACACATAAAACACGCTTAAAAATCCAAATACGGCGTTATAGAAGTATTTAAGGCATAGTTCCCCAAAACAAAACGCCTAAAAGCGTACAGAAACAAGACCGCCGGAGCGATCATAAGCAAAGCCTGCATAGCTTCGCACAGTCCGAAAGTATAAAGACCAGACCGGGCAAAGTGTCCGCGCAACTATACAGAGTAATAATAACCCCGTTGTGCTCTGCCGTCAATCCCCTGTTATCAATTCGACAATTGACGATTTAAGGCGGTTTTATATGCTTGTGATAAAATATACCAGAATTACGCTAAAAACTGTTAAAACGCCAAATAGAAGCCGATACAGTTATATATAATTGTCAATGCGCATCAAACCGGGGAACAAGCCCCGGTAAAGTCCCGGCACAGGTCGCGAACCACCGCCGCCCGGAGCGGATGCAGGACACCAGAAAAAGAGCAGCGTTTTACTGCTCTAAATAGTTTATATTTGCAACCTGGGGCAAGTCCCGGAAGAACTCAGAAAAGCCGCCGTCAGTAATATTGTACTGGCGGTCAGAAGTCGGAATTATATAGCCGTCCTTTATTTCCATACAGGAAAGTTGCAAATATCCTTGTTTTTTTGTAGATTTATGCAGGGCGTACCGCAGGAACGACACAGCCCCAGACTGGCACCGCACCGGCGGCAAGTCGTACCAGATCAGCGGGACAGAGCCGGAAGCGACCGCATTAAATACTTTTCTGGCGTCCTTTTCTGCCAATTCTTTAATTTTATCGACTTCGGAAAAATCGCGGCTTTTTATTGCCGCGGCTGTCTGTTTTGGCGTTGGTTTTATAATCTTTTTTATCATTTCTTACCCTCCATTTAATTAGAAAAACAGGCGGGAAAGTCCCGCCCGGAATTAATGAGCATTGTTATAATATGCCTGTTCTAGTTCATTGCATTTTTGCCACAGTTCCGCATCTGACCCCATAACCCTTGAAGCATCAGCCCGCGGCACATTGTCCAAAAGATATTGATAACGCTTGATTTCCGGCATAGAATGCAACCAGTTTTCCCAGTTTGCGCGGTTAGCATCTGCGGCATGTTCGATTTTTAACAGATCAGCCCCCGGTACATATCCGGATTTGACATACCACGAAATTTTGCCACAGTCCGCAATGTGCGCAATAATTTTATAGTCTCCATTTTCTTCTACTGCTTTATTACAAACAGTTGTTCCATTTCCAAGACAGCACATAAATAATTCGAATTTTCTCATCTTTTAATCCTCCTGATTATTATTTTAAAAGACCGCCAGGGAAATGCTCCCCGGTACGCTTTCCGGCCTAGTATGCTTTTTCTTTCACGATTTCAGCAGCTATTATTTGTTGTTCGAGAAAATACCGCAGGCCGCCATCCCCAAAACGCTTCAAATAATATTCTGCCAGTTCTTCAGTTGTGAATTTTTCTAGCGCCGTGCCGATATCGGAATAAATTCCAAAATAGGTATTTTCGCGCTCTGAAATTGCCCGATCAATTTTATTTTTGGGCTTTTCTGGCTCTCTTGCTTCAACAACTACGAGCCGATCAGCTCCCATTTTACGGGGACTGATTTCACCGCTTTCGAAACTTTTCAACATGAAAGTAATTGTTTTTCCGGTTTTGCTCGGGTTGATTTCAACCACCTCTGATTTATAGCCAAAGTTCCACACGATAACATCACCAATTTTCAATTTCTTTGTTGGTGTTCCTTCCCGATGGCCGGATATTCCTTGCAATTTAACTGTATTTGCCATAGCTTCACGCCTCCTTTAAAATGTTTAAAATCTTTTTACAAGCTGCAATATATTTATCGGTCAGTGCTTCATTTTTGAAGTGCTCGCCGCGCGTCCGGGATTCGAGCCAATCAATAACGCCGGCGCGGTTGTTTCTCAGTTCTTTTAAAAACTCATCGTATGAGGAAAAATCCTCATTTTTGATAAGCTCCGGGACATACGTCGCCAGTGCGTAAACACTCGGAAAATCAGTTTTCTTGTACCAGATGCAACCACTCCATACTTTTTCAGTGGTTCCGTCACATCCTGCGCGCAACTCTTTACAGCCGTAGCACATTGAATTATATTTCAGGCTTTCAATTGCCTGTTCTCTTTCTTTTCTTGCCTGCTCCTGCTCAGGAGTTAAAATCATTGTATTTTTCATAGTTTATTTACCTCTCTTTTCTATTTTTTGAAGTCCGGCGGTTGCGTTGGGGCTACGGCTTGACCGCCGCCGGAGGAAATTATTTGATTTTTGCATCTGTCCAAAGATCAAGGATAGAGCGAAAACAATTTAAGTCATCAACCAGGAAACCGCCGCCATTAATATGAAATATTGCGTAATCTCCATATTTTTCGTTTATGTCCTGAACGTAATTATAAAATTCTTCGAAACGCTCTAGGCGGTCAAGGTCAAGTATGTACCACTTGTGTTCACTTGGAAGCATTTTTATAAAGTCTTCAGCGTTGCATGGGTAACTGAAAGCGCCTGCAACGCTTATTTTGCTTTTCTTGTCGTCCTGTGTGGAGCGGTCAATCATTGTAAACACCGCCCAATTTAATCTATTCAAATATTTGTTTGCCATTGTTTTTTCCTCCTTACATAACAGCTGACATAGCAGCTAATAAAATTTCGTGTACCTTGCTTTCCTCACGGAATGCGTTTTTGCCTTTGCCGGTTGCCTTTGTCCAGATGATGGAGTAAAGGCGATTTACGTTGAATAATGTTTTGAAAATGATTTTCTTCATTTTGATTTCCTCCTGTGTTCTTTTGATGATGATATTATAACGCTACATTATATGGATGTAAATATGTAATAACCACTAAAATATAACGCTACGAAATGTATATTTTGTATAATGTAGCACTATAGAAATATAACGCTACAATACCAAATATATAACGCTACACGGCGAACCAATATTTTATTGACTTTTCCATATAGTAGCGATATAATAACGATACTATATATTATTGGAGGTGTAGCAATGCCAAAAGTTACCGAAGCCCAGAAACGAGCCACTGCAAAATATGAGCAAAAAAATTATGATCGAATTTTAACCAGATTCCCCAAAGGCACGAAAGAAAAAATTCTTTCAACCGGGGCAAAGTCTGTAAATTCCTTTATTATTAAAGCTGTTTTGAATGCTCTAGGAGAACCAGAAGCACCCACAGAAGCCCCGAAGCCAGTCCTAGAAGCCCCGAAACCAAGCAAGCCGGGGCTTTTACCGCTCACACCGGAAAACGTCCGGAAAATTGATTACAGGCTATTTATAGATGACTGGAACTATCAATTTAAAATTATTGAGCTTTTCGGGGAAGATGCCGCGTATAAATTGCGTTCAATGTCGGAATCCGAATTTAAAAAACTTGCAAATTCCGGTAAACCGTGATATTCTGTATTTGCTGGTATTTTAATAATTATGTTTAGGGCTTCGGGCTTTCCGGAGTCCCTTTTTTATGCTGACATTTTGTAAATGATCAGAAATTTTAATTCTTCATACTGCCGGGAGCTAATCCCGGAGAAGTCGTTCCCGATCAGCTCCAGAAGCTTCGCAAGTTTTCTTTTTGTGTGGGCCTTTTCAATCTGGCCCAGATATTTTCCGTAGTTCATTCGCACACCCCCGACATTAAATTTAATAACAGTGTGTGAATTTTGCTTTCTTCGCGGAAAGCGTCTTTTGTTTTTCCTGTTACCGCCATCCATAAAGTGGAGTAAATGCGGTTCGTCTTGAATAAGGTTTTAAAAACTAATTTTTTCATTTTTATTTTCCCCTTTCGGTTTTAAGTTTTTGTTCTCTGTTGATGGTTATATAATACATCAAAATTTAGAGTATGTCTATTGACATTATACACTAAAATATAATGTATAAGTAAATACTGTTTTGTATATATTGTACATTGCGATATAATGTATAAAATGATATGATGTAATATATCTTATAAGGAGGGAAATCATGATTAAGTATAAGCGAAATATAATTGATATGATGGCAAAAAAAGGAGTTACTACATATATTATAAGGAAAAACAAGCTATTCACGGAAAGCCAATTGCAGCAGCTCCGCAGTGATCGGCTCGTTACCCAAGATACACTTGATAAATTATGCACTATATTAGAGTGTCAGCCCGGATACTTGTTGGAATATTTGCCAGATGAAAAAACAAAAGAGTTTGAGGAAATGGTATTGACATACACTAAAATATAATGTATAATAAAGACAGTTGAAGAAAGCAATCACACAGCCCCAGGAGGGGCGGAACGGAGGAAGAAAATGGAATATTTAGTAAATGAGAAACGCAACAACCAGTTCTTTCCGGGAAACTGTATTTACATTCCGGAGAATTATCCGGAGGACTGGCGGAAACGCCTGGAAGCTGGCGAGGTTGTCAGCTATGAAGAGGACGGCGAGCAGTGCGAAATTTGGCTTGATCTGGAAGAGGAGGAATAGGCAGCGAACAATTACGAGGGAGAAGGCGAAGCTTATATAATGCTTTAGTGATAAATAAAAGCCCCTGAGAGATAATCCCGGGGGCTTTTGTTGTCTTATTCTGGCGGCGTAACGACGGCGACACTCAGTCGATAACAGCCCCACCGCCGAAGCTGTTAAAATATATTTATCACAAAACCGCCAAAGTTGTCAAGAAAAATTTTTTTTATTTTGGGGCTTGATTTTTAAAACCGATGTGGATAAAATAAAATTAACGAAAGGCGACGGAACTCAGGACGGGAGCTGCAAGCCAAGCGTGAAAAGAATAAGAATTAATCAGCCAGATCAAGCCGGATAAAATTTCGGAAGGGTCTGGCTTTTTGTGTGCAATAGCTGAAAAATGACAGTATTACATAATGTATAAGTATATAATAACTGTTTTTATAATCCCGTCCTAGATTCTAGAGACCTAGAGTTTATTAATATATATATATGCTATACAGTACCGTATAGATAGACAGTTAATTAAGATAAATGTAACGGTAAAATAAAATTAATAGACTATTGACAAGTGATATAAAAATGTGCTAAAACAGAATTAACAACTGAATAAGCCGAAAGGCAACAATGATAATTAAGACTATTTAAGACGATTAAAACCGAGCAGATCGGAAAGAAAAAAAGGATTTAGAAAGGTCCCGGAGTGTATCTGCGAACGTGTTTTTGTCGTCTTTTTTTATTTCAATTTTTGGAGGTGATACAGTGAAAAAGAGTAATACAACAGTAACAGAACAGGGAATAGAAGTATACGAGAATGATATATATAGACTTGTGGATGAATATATAAGCACTGTGTTACAAGTATCTCCAGAAGAATTTGATACACAGAAAGAATATAAGGCTGCTGTTGCTGATAGTTTTGTTGATATGATCTTTTATATTGCGGATAGAATACCGAAACCAAGTAATGATGACATAGAACTATTAGATGATATATTTAATATATTTGTCAGGGTATGTAGCAAATATAATGTATTGCCGACGTTAGAAGTATTTAGCTTTTTAGTTAATATTAATCGGTCAACATTTAGTGATTGGATGCGTGGGGACTATAGAACAAGCTCATCACATGGCACCACGGCTAAAAAATGGTTCGATATCTGCAAGAATTGCACAGTTAATAGATTGAACAATCAGCCCGGCACAAATGCCAACTTGATTTTTGTTGCAAAAGCAGCTTATGGAATGGCAGAGACAGCGCCAGTGCAGACGGCACAGCAGGACGGCATACCACATCAGACAGCGCAGCAGATCGCAGATAAACATAGGGCGGCGCTGGAGCTTCCGGAGATGGAAAAGCCGGAGTTGTAACAGATCAGAAACCCGAAAAAGTACGCAGAGGGCGGACAAAGAACCGGAAAAAGAGCCGAAACAGTGTAAATTGTATATCATGCACAACATACAAGCATAGTATTTGTCTAATGTGTATATCATTCTATAAGAAAAACCATGATTTTTCAAATAGATTTAATATTCAGACAGTTATTCACCTTTAATAATATACCCGCCTGGCATTCTCATTGAATACTGGGGGAGGGGGTGTATATAGTACCCCATGCACGCCGAGTGAGTCCTTCAAGTTCCCGAAAAAATAAAAAACGCCTTCGCATAATGGAGAATACTAAAGTGAGAAAAACATTAAGCAAGCAAATCAAACAATCGGTTGGGAATGTCTGTTGTAATTGCGGAACGGATAAAAATATTGAGTATCATCACATAGTTCCTCTTGCGTTAGGCGGACGGGATATAGAAAGCAATATGGTTCCTCTTTGTCATCAATGCCATAAAGCAGCTCATTGCGGTCAGCACATAAGCCATTATAGAAAAAGCATAAATGGTGGAAGAAAGCCAAAAACTTCGGCTGAAAAACATTCGGAAATATTTGATATGTATATAAGCGGAGAAATTGGAAGAAAGAAAGCTCAATTGCTTTTAAATTATTCAATCAAAACAACTTTAATATCCAGACCACCTTTCAAAAGGTATCTTCAGTCAAAAGGCATAAAGCAAGTGAGAAATCTTGTTGATATGGTTGCTACAAATAACGAAACAGGACTTATAAACGGATGTTGTGTTGGCGAAATCGAATATCTTGACGGGCACAAAGAAAACATCTACTACAAAGACACCGGAATGAACGATGTTGAATATGTTCGTAGAAAGCAACACGAAACCGTAAAGATATTCAAAGATAAGTAGGATGATGATATGTGAAAAACTTCTAGCAACCCAAAGAGAGAGCCAATAAGAATCAGAATTAATGATGATATGAGAAAACGCCTCGAAAAGAAATCCTTTCAGACTGGCCAAAGCATTTCTCGGATCATACGCAATTTAATAACGGAAAACCTGAGTTAAAAAATTCCAAAAAAACAAAAAAGAGTTCCCCATGGCAGAGATAGTGATTGCAACACGACAAGCCATAAGCCTTAATGGCTTCTCTGCCATAAACAACAAGGCGATATCAGAAAGGCAGGTATAAACATGAGAATAGGGTATGCAAAAGAGTCAGGCATTTGGTTTCCATTATCCGCAAAGAAAAAAATTCTTTTGAATGAAGAAATTGATACATTTGCTTGTGACTCAATAGATGAAAATAATAATTTCGAACATCTTTGCGAAAACATGAGAAATGGTGATTCGTTAATTATTTGCGGAGTTGACGATATTGGAAATACCAAGGAGGAAATCGAAGAAACATGGAGACGGCTTCGCAAATTGAATATTGAAATTTATGTGCTTACAGCTCCGATGTTGTTTCACAGAGAAAACATGACGTTAGAAGAATCATTTATAAGTGATGTATCGCTTAGCGTACTTGCTTCTCAGGTTGAAATTGCTAATCAGAAATTAAAATTAATAAATGATTTATGATAACCGCTCACATTCACAGAAGGGTAGGAACAAGATGGAGAAAATAGTAAACAACGATGGATATCTTCGGTCTGAGTTGATGGATATTGCTAGACAGTTACTGAATATCTGTAGTGAAACTGGTGTTTCTAATATTCAGATAGCTGCATCACCTTGGAAAGAAGGTGAAGGCATTACACTTCTGGCAAAAACCGGAGACAAACCAATCCTTTCAGTAAAGATGGACACTGCCTATGAAAAAGAATAACTCTCAGGGCGAATCAATCAGAATCCGGATGCCGTACCAGCTAGAACAAAAACTCATAGCCGAAAAGAACCGAACCGGCAAGAGTGTATCGCATATCACCAGAGAAGCACTGGAACAATATTTCCGAAATAGGTAGGCAAAACGCCGATTCAATTTTTCTCGAAAAAAATAAAAAAGAGGTTTTTATGTCAGAAGAATACAGTGAGCGCTTCGACCAGCTTCGCAAGAACCGAGTCGAGGTAAGTTATCATAAATACGGGCCTGCCAGAAAGAATTACAAAACCGGGAACGTGCAGGCGCTCCCATCCATGGAACGATGTATTGAAAAATATAATTCCACCGGAAACACAGAATATCTCGTGGATGCAGCAAATTACCTCATGTTCGAGTTCATGTACCCGCAACATCCTAAAGCGCACTTCAAAGCTACAGACAGCAAGGATAGCGCCGGGATAGTCGGAATTAGCGTAAAGGAAATGGAGGACTTGAAAAATGAACAATACTAACGCTCCAAAAGTAAAAATATTTAATCCCGATGGAAGCGGCTGGCGTGGAACCAAATGCGTAGTTGATGAAAAAGAAATTCCAAGAGTAAAATCAGTTGACTTCCATGTTGCGGTTGATGAACTTCCAACGTTTGAATTTGAAATGTTCAGTCTTCCAGACATAGAAATGGTTGGAGATATTCGGTTTCGATTCACACCAGAGTCCGTAACTGATGCAGTAGCCGTTTTAAGGCACGAACTTCTGACACACGGAGAAGTTTACAATGGTTTCAAAGCAAGCCTTAAAACAGCAATTGAGAAGTACTGTACATGCGGCCTGCCATTCGAGCCAGAAGCCGAAACCGCAGGCAAAATTCTTGATTTTATGATCGGAGAGGAACAGAAAGAATGATTCTTGCAAAATTTGTAGCAGTCATGCTGGATTTCGCATTTTTCTCACTGATTTTGACATTCCTTATATTACAGGACGAAACCGAAAAGAAAGGCAATCCAATAGCATCGACAGTATTTATACTGATGGAAATATGTTTCGCAGTTAATGCAGTTGTGATTTTTAGGTTATAAGGAGAACCCAATGTGGTTAGCATTCACAATACAAATTCCCCTGTTCACTATACTGATTGAACGGGTGAAAATACAAGAAAAGCAGAAGCCCGTCGTTCTCAGGTTCGGGAAAGCCTTTGAATCCGACAGGTCGAGGCATCCAGAGTAGCTTAGGTCTGCGTTGGTGAAACTCAATGGAGAATAACTTTTCCCGCCCATTGCAAAGTAACTGGCGCGGACTTAACGATACAAATATAGCCATGATGCTTTCTAAAATCTTATAAAATATATCACTATCACTAGGCCGGGACTTTCCCGGTCGAATAACGGGCTATCGTCAAGCGGTAAGACACAGCACTTTGACTGCTGTATTCGCGGGTTCGAATCCCACTAGCCCAGTCGGACTATATTGTTTAGCCATTATATAGTTCCCCTCCGAATTGGTTCCATCTATCCCAGCGGGGATAATTAAAGGGGCTTCAAATGCCCCGGATGGATTCTGCAGAACGCAGAAATCAACAGTCTCAATCCCTTTGTTGCGGTTGTGAGGGAAAGAACCGCAACAGCAGAGAGCCGTTCTTGAACTGCAGCAGCCCTCTGCTTAGGAAACTTAGCTCAGTTGGCAGAGCGGTCGGCTCATAACCGACAAGTCACAGGTTCGAGTCCTGTAGTTTCCATTTCTTCCATATGCTGTCTATCCGTTTAATGGACAGAAAAAACTGCTGAATGAGTGTATGTGGATTATTTTCATGAAAGGTGTGTAACGGCACAGCCTGTTCAATGAAGATAATTTCCCGTTCGGCACAGTCTCTGAGTTAAATTGTCGTCAATAGGTGCACGTTGAGGACAGGAAGTTTTCAAGGGACAAACACAGGAAGTATTTTTCAAAATCCGAAAACAACTCCGTGGGGCTGGCACGACATAAAACAGCCTAGTGGAAAGCATAGCACGATAAACATATTGCTAACCCGGGGCTTCCGGGTTCTGGGAGAACAATACCATAATGGGGCAGAGGGCTGATTAACAGTACCAGGGCGGTTCAACTCCGCATTCTCCCATTATCTCATCTGAATATGAGATATGAGGATGCTGTCCGAGATGTAAGAAACAGTCGGTTCGTGGGTTACCGGTACAAATATGCTGAAAATCCACATAAAGCAGGATAGAGAAGTGGTTTCTTCCTGGTTCCCTTATCCAGAGGCGGTGGTTCAATTCCGCCTTCGGCAATTAATCCGTCTATCGTTCAGCGGATTAAAAACCTTCTTTCTATGAATGTGGAACTCAACCCAATTGCTTTTTCATCGGGGCGATTGACCGTTATAGGCGGTAAATATGGCGAGGTAGCTCAATTGGTAGAGCAGTAAAAGATTGCGAGTCATGTTTGTGACTTCTACAGCAATTCTTCCATTACAAGGTACTTGTCGGTGGTTCGAGTCCACCCCTTGCCACTTATGTGATGCTTACAGCAATCATTTGGACATAACTGATAATTATGAAACCCAAAAGCATCATGAAAATTTATGGGACACTTACAGCAACTTATTCTTAAATAAAATCTCAGGCGAATAACCTATAAATTATTTTATCGTGTCCTGAAAGGAGAAAGCACATGGATTTTGCAAATGCAATGAAAGAAGAAAGTAAGTTTACAAGAACCGAGAATGGCGCGGTTGCGCTGAATACCACAAGTGATGCAAGGCTTGATCTATTTGGAACTATTGGTGCATTAAGAGATGCCGATGAGGATAGAATCACTACATTGTTCTCAGAAGCGTATGCACAGGATAAACTCTTTGCCACAAAGATTGCTTTTTATGCAAGAGACATTCGTTGTGGACTTGGGGAAAGAAAAACTTTCCGAACTATTATTCGTTATATGGCAGAACATCATCCAGAAGCGCTCAGACCAAACCTTGATTTGATTGGAGTGTTTGGAAGATATGATGATCTCTATGAACTGGTTGGAACGCCACTGGAAGATGATATGTGGAAAGCCATGAAGAATCAGTTCGAGGAAGATCTGAAGAATCTCAATGATGGAAAAGCAATTTCTCTGCTTGCCAAATGGATTAAAACTGCTGACGCAAGTAGTGCAAAGACCAAAAAATTAGGAATTATGACTGCACAGAAGTTAGGCTATCCAGTTTACAACTTCAAGAGAATTGTTCGCAGCATGAGAAAACAGATAGGTGTTGTCGAAAGTCTCATGTCTGCCGGTAAGTGGAACGAGATTAAATATCCAGAAGTTCCAAGCCGTGCAATGATGATTTATCGTAGAGCTTTTGCAAAACATGATCCTGATGGTTTCAGTGATTTTATCAATAAGGCTGATAAGGGAGAAGCGAAAATCAATGCTTCAACCTTGTATCCGTACGATATTGTAGAGGAAATCCTTTATGGAAGAGAAAGTAACAAAGTCCTTGAAGCGCAATGGAAAGCACTTCCAGATTATATTGAACAGGGAACAAATGCTTTAATTATGGCCGATGTATCTGGTTCAATGTACGGAAGACCAATGGCAACCTCAATTGGTCTGGCAATATATTTTGCTGAGAGAAATACAGGTGCATATCATAACTTGTTTATGACATTCTCTAGCAATCCACAGATTGTCACATTAAAAGGCGAAACACTTCACCAGAAAATAATCAATGCTGCAAAAGCAAATTGGGGCGGTAGTACAAACATTAAAGCTGCATTTGAGAAAGTACTTGATATTGCTGAAGAGAACAACGTTTCACAAGAAGAAATGCCGAAAGCTATAGTTGTTATTTCCGATATGGAAATTGATTACTGCGGAGATAAGGACTGGTCTTTCTATGACAAAATGGAAAAAAAATTCCGAAAAGCCGGATATATTATTCCAAACGTTATCTTCTGGAATGTATATAGCAGACATGATCTGTTCCATGCAGATGCCACAAGAAAAGGCGTACAGCTTGCAAGCGGTCAGTCGGTAACCGTATTCAAACAGGTATTACAGAATCTTGGATATAATCCGATTGAGGCTATGGAAAACACAATCAATTCAGAGAGATACGATTGTATCACTGTTGAATGAAATATAAGGTGAAAATCAACTCAGTTTTTAACTGGCCGTGACAAGCGGTATGGAATGTAGCTCAGTTGGTTAGAGCGCACTGCAAAAGTGAGGTCGCAGGTTCGATTCCTGCCTTTCCGATTCCAATGAATTGCAATCATTGGAATTTTTTTCTCTTACTTCGTGCGGTTCCAGTGTTTCTCGTTGGGAGATTCATGCCGTTCAAGTCGGCACACTGGACTTTTTTAATTAAGGAGATGTCTATGGACACAAAAGGATATAAATGTTGGGAGGAGAACAAGCATGAGTGATTTGTCTGAACTTATTAATAGAGGCGGTCTTATTGATGATTTTAAGATAAAAGAGTTAGAAGATAAGCAAACGCCCATAGACCCTATAAAGGTAGCAAACTGGTTGATTGATCGCGGATTAAAAAATGGAATCCGATTATACGGAAAAAGTGAACTTAGACAAATTGCCAAACACCTTTTAATTTATTGTGGGGACGAATAATGCAAATAGCAGGAAAAGAAATCAAAGACGAATGTTCCAAATGTGGAAATATCCTTGAATGTGAATTATTTCGTCAAGGGCACGGGATACGACAGGAACGTGAGAACATAGCGAAGATGATCGAGTGCCAGATGAAGCATAGGGAGGAAAGAGAGAAATGAACGAATTGAAAGTATTGAATGAGCAGGAAGTATTAGGAAAACAGTTTCGAGTATACGGAACGGCAGAGGAACCGCTATTCTTAGCAAAAGATGTAGCGGAGTGGATTGAACACAGCAATCCATCAGTAATGATTGAATCTGTAGATGAGGATGAGAAAGTCAAAGTAAATAATGTTTACTTTGAAAATAGAACCGGCGGGAATGGAACATGGTTCCTTACCGAGAACGGACTCTACGAAGTCTTAATGCAGTCCAGAAAGCCGATTGCCAAACAGTTCAAGAAAGAAGTCAAAGAGATTCTGAAGACTATCCGTAAGCACGGCATATATGCTACAGACAATGTTATTGATAATATTCTGAATAATCCAGACTTCGGCATCGAACTTCTAACCAAACTGAAAGAAGAACGTGCTGCGAGAGTAGAAGCCGAGAGAAAGAATGCTATTCTGATGCACGTCAACAAAACCTATACCATTACTGAGATTGCAAAAGAACTGGGGCTGAAATCAGCAATACAGTTAAACCGAATTCTGGCAGATAAAAAGATTCAGTATCAGGTTAATGGCACATGGGTGATGTTCTCGCAGTATAGTAATTGCGGATATGAAGAAATCAAACAGGAAGTTCTGGACTCTGGGAAAGTGATCTACCATAGACGGATTACACAGATGGGACGGGAGTTCATTCTTGATTTATTTGAAAAGACAGCGTAATTAAAGGGGGAGATTTCCATGTTTAATAAATTTTTTAATTTATACATAAGATACAAGACCAAAAATCTCAAAGCAATTCCGTTGTTCGTAATGACATTTGACTGGAAGAAATTTCAGAAAGACGGTAAAAAAGATAGTTGCATACTATATTCAATACATCCAGACATTGCAAACGACCCGTTCTTAAAAGAAAAGTTGTCTGAATGCGTAGATTATATTCGTGATAACTACGATATGGAAATATTCACAAAAATTTAGTGGGAGGGAATCAGATGCAAATAGGAGATTTAGAAAAATGGAGCATAGATCAACTCAAAAATGAAGTTGTTAGGTTGTCGACAGTGTGTGAGAAGAAACAACATGAAATTTTAGACAAAAATGATAAAATCAACGAGCTTCAGGCTAAACTTGATAAAATGTGCGGTTACAACGATGAGTTAAAAAGGCGTGTAAGCGAAAAGGCAGATACGCCATTTTACGATGAACCTGAAGAAATCGCAAAATGTCACAGACAGCATCAGGACGATTGCATTACGATTAACCAGTTGCATACAACACTCGATGTTCTGATTGACAAATATTCAAATTTGAGAAAGACTCACGGTCTAAGCTTATGAGAATTAATTATTCAGGCACCGATATTAGTTTTCTTGATACTGTATATAATCTTGAAGGAGAATGTCACCGTATGAATATCCCGACTAGATTTTATCCAGACAAACATGTGCTTCTGGCAGGGAATACTGTTCTGCTTCATAAAAATCCAGAACGTTCGGATTACATCGGTGATAACTACGAAACAATTTTGACCTTGGTAAGAAAGGATAACGGGAAATGAGCATTAAAACAGCACTTGAATCAGAGGGAGTAGACTTCTCTGAATATATGAATCTTCCCGAACCATGGGACGGATCAGCACAAATTAAAATGGAAAATGGTACAAAATGGGTAATTTGTCCGTTTTGTGGAAAGAAAGCCTTAAAGATTTTCCCAACCACAAAGATTTATCGGATGCCGTATAAATGTAAGGGAAGCAACTGTAAGAAAGAATTTATGGTGAATGTATGAATAAAAAAATCAAATGCTTTCTAACAGGCGATTGCAGGTTCAAAAGTTCGGATACAGAATCGAAATGCGATGACAAAGAAAAGACTTGCACTATTACGGAAACTTGCTACAAATGTGGGAAAAAGTATACAGCCATATTTACTTATAAACAGTTAGGGATTCCAGTGAAGCGAAGGGAGAGTTTATGAAGAAAATATTTTTTACTGCATTATTATCAATGATGCTGTTTGGATTAACAGCATGTCAATCGACAACAAAGAATTTTGGTGGGACAACCACAATAAAATTAAAACCAGGTGTGAAACTGGAAGAAATCACATGGAAAGACGATGATTTGTGGTATCTTACTCGACCAATGAGAGATAACGAATCAGCCGAAACACATACATTTAATCAGTCAACTGATTTTGGTTTCGAAGGTCAAGTAATTATTATTGAAAAGAATAAATAAATCAGTCAGAGAGCCAGAAAGGAGCGCCATTATGAGCAACTTGAAGATATTTACAGAAAACATCGAACCAGAAGCATTAAATCAGATTTATACATTGATAAAACAGCCTGCATTTTCTGAATGCAAAGTACGAATCATGCCAGATGTTCACGCAGGAGCAGGATGTGTAATTGGTTTTACTGCTGATCTTGGAGATAAAGTAATTCCGAATATTGTTGGCGTGGACATTGGATGTGGAATGCTTACAACACAAATTCCTACCGATGTGGGTACAATAGATTTAAAAAACCTTGACGAAGTAATAAGAAACAATGTTCCGGCAGGAAGAAATGTACGTGACGAAATCATAAATTTTGAAGAATTAGAAGAACTTCACTGCTTCCATCAGCTTAAAAATATCGAATGGATTCGCAGGAGCCTTGGTACGCTTGGGGGCGGAAATCATTTTATTGAAGTTGACGCTGATTCGAAAGGAACAAACTACCTTGTAATTCACACTGGAAGCCGCAACCTTGGGAAACAAGTAGCTGAAATATATCAGAAAATCGCCATAGAAGATATGCAAGGCACAGATAAACTTGAAACCGAAATACAAAAATTAGTAAAAGAATACAAGTGTTCTGGCAGACACAAGGAAATCCAAAATGGTATCGATGAATTAAAACGAAAATGGAAGCCGGACAAACTAGGTATTCCAAAAGAATTATGCTACTTGACGGGTGAACATAGAAAACAATATCTGCATGATATGAAAATCTGTCAAGAATTTGCAAGAATAAACAGGCGATGCATACAGAGTGCCATCTTCTACACTATGAATTGGACGTTACAAAGAAATACATGGTTTGATACAATTCATAATTATATTGACCATGATACAAACATTGTTCGTAAAGGTGCAATATCAGCTAAATATGGCGAAAAAGTTCTTATTCCAATGAATATGCGAGACGGATGCATTATTGCAGTTGGGAAAGGAAACGAGGATTGGAACTGTTCAGCCCCGCATGGTGCAGGACGTATCATGAGCCGATCAAAAGCAAAAGAAAATATCTCATTAGAAGAATTTAAGGAGTCTATGAATGGGATATATACAACGTCCGTTCAGAAATCTACGATTGATGAAAGCCCTATGGCTTACAAACCACCGCAAGAAATTATTGATAACATCAAAGATACCGTAGAAATAGTTGATATTATCAAACCTATATATAACTTCAAAGCAAGTGAATAACAGTCAAAGAGCCACATGAGAGCCAGACTAAATCCTAAGAAGAAAGGAGGTCCGGCTCTATTTTTATGCAAAAATTCACAGAAGGTTCGCTTGAATGGTATCGAGCAATTTTAAATCAAGTCATCAATGATGATATGACAGTCTATCAAAACCAGAAAGACTGCCTTGATCTGCTGTTAAATATGAATATTGACCTTCCTTTCAAGGATAATCCAGATGCACAGAACATGGCAATGAAAGTCAGTCGGTACGCTCATAATAAAGCTGCGAAAAAGGCAGCAGTTACAGGAAGTGGTGCATTTGACGATTTGTACTGGCAGTATTTATTGATGGAAGCACAGAACTATCAGGTTGACAGCGGACTCCTTTACCTTGAAAAGAACCGAATCCCGAAAGAACGATTCTACGAACCACGAAGAAATGTGTTCTTACAGCATAACATCATAGGTTCACTGCAAGACCTGATGGATGACAAATTAGATATATTTGCATTAAGCGTACCTCCAGGTTGTGGTAAGAGTACTCTGGAAGATTTCTTTTTATCATTGGTAGGTGGATGGTTCCCGAATGACTTTAACCTGTCTTCGGCACACAGTAGTATTCTGACACGTTCCCTTTATGATGGTGTTCTGGAAATTATCAATGATCCCGTAGAATACACGTGGCATGAGATATTCCATAACGTAGAAATTCAAGGAACAAATGCAAAGGAAACTACAGTCAATCTCGAAAGAAACGGACGATTTAAGACATGGACATTTCGCTCTATTGATGGTTCTTTGACTGGTGCCACTAGATGCAATAGATTCCTTACTGCCGATGACCTTGTGTCTGGTATTGAAGAAGCGTTGAATAAAAACCGACTTGATACCTTATGGACTAAAGTGGTAAATGACCTTCGTTCCCGTAGACTTGAAGGGTGCAAAGAATTTTACATAGCCACTAGATGGTCAGTACATGACCCTATCGGAAAATTACAACAGTTATACGCCGGAAACCCAAGAGCAAGGTTTATAGCAGTTCCAGCACTTGACGAGAATGGCAAAAGCAATTTTTTATTTACAGTAAATGGATTCTCTGAGAAGTATTTCAACGATGCTAAAGAGTCCATGGATGAAATCTCTTATAACTGTCTTTATCAGCAACAACCGGTAGAACGTGAAGGATTATTGCTTCCGCCAGATAAGCTAAAAAGATTTTTCTTTGGCAAAGAAGACGTTCCCGATGGATGCACGGACGAATACACAATTATACCAGACAGAGAAGCAGATGCGATATGGGCAGTATGTGATACGAAAGATAAAGGCACAGACTTTGAATCATTACCTATTGCATATCAATATGGGGATAATTTTTTTATCCCGGACGTTGTTTTCGATGATACCACAGATTACGACATCCTGGACAGAAAGACTGCTGATATCTTGATAAAACACAATCCACACAAAATCAGATTCGAGTCAAATAACGTAGGAAATCGTGTTGCGCACAACATTCAAAAGATAATCTCAGGGAAATGCCGAGCGGATATCGAAACAAGACCTACGCAAGCAAATAAAGAAACAAAAATTCTTGTAAATTCTGATTACATATCAAAACATTTTTATTTTTTGCATCCAAGCCAGTATAAAACAAAATCCGACTACGGATTATTTATGGCGAATGTAACCACATATACCACAAGAGCAAAAGTAGCTCACGATGATGGCCCGGACAGCTTGGCAATGATGGCAGAGTACGTGCAGAATCCATTAGGCGGGAAAGCAACTGCGATGCACAATCCATTTTGGGGAAGGAGATAATATGACCACAAGAGAGTATTTAGAACAAGTTCGTGATTATAAGAGAAAAATCGAAAACAAAATCTCTGAAGAGTACCAGCTCAGAATGTTGGCTACAAGTTTGTCTTCTTTTTCGATGGGAGAAAAAGTTCAAACGTCCGGTGCAAAAGACCATGTAGGTGATACAATCGTAAAAATTGCTGATCTGCAACAAGAAATTGCCAAAGATATTTCCGAAATGTCTGATATTCAGACGGAAGTATCAAACACAATTAATAATCTTGATAATTCTTTATATTCGCAGTTGCTGCACAAAAAATATGTGGAATACAAAAGTTTGGTTACAGTAGCCGATGAAATGGGATATTCAATTCAGCATATCCGTTCCTGCCATTTGAAGGCAATCGAATCGGTTAGAAAAGCAAAAGGTTTCAAAATATAGTATGCAATCATATGGAATCATATTGATAATATATTGTATAATATAAGCTGTAAAATAAGCACTGAGGTCAAACCTTGGTGCTTTTTTCATGCAGAAAAATAGGAGGACAGGCAGTGGGGAGAAACAAAATAAACTTTGTTGACCTATGCCAAGGAGAATTTGGCAGAAAGACTGCCTATACTGGCGTAGACCAGATTACTCCTCAGAACGTGGCACAGGTTCTTTCTGATACAATCGGAATTCATAACAGGAATAGAACCCTGATGGATTATCTTTACAGATATTACAAAGGTGATCAACCAATTTTATATCGTGAAAAACTTGTTCGCCCAGAGGTCAACAATAAAGTTGTTGAGAATCATGCCCTTGAAACAGTCAAATTCAAGGCAGGACAGATATACGGAGAACCTATTCAGTATGTCTGCAAAAAGAAAAAAGCAAGTGAAAAAATAAATGAACAAGTTGACCGACTCAATGATTATCTGGACGAAGCCAATGCAGACGCCAGAAATATTCAACTTGGGATATACCAGAGTGCGGTAGGAACTGCATATAAAGCAATCCTGAGAGAGGATGAATGGACAAAGGATGGAGACTTACCGCCTTTCAGAATATTTATCCCATCACCGCAGGATGTATATATTGTTTATTCAAGTGGTACGGGTAAACCAATGCTTTCCGTCCAGATTTTAAAAGACGAGGACAATCAGCAGTATTACCAGTGTTATTCTTCCAGACAGTATTTCAAAATACAAAATGGAGTGGTAACAGAATCTGGAATCAATGGTTTTGATGGTATTCCTATCATTGAATATCCGAATAATCACGACAGACTTTCCGATATTGAAATTGCTATCACAATGTATGATGCAATCAATAAGTATCAATCTGACAGGCTGAATGGCGTTGAACAGTTCGTACAAGCTCTGATGAAATTCAAAAACTGTGAGATTGACGAAGCAGAATTTGTAAAAATGATAAAACTCGGTGCTGTATCTGTAAAAGACGTCGGGAATGGAACGCAATCAGATGTTGATTTAATGACTGCTGAACTAAATCAGTCAGAAAGTCAGGTTGCAAAAGATGATATTTACAACAATATGCTGATTGTAGAAGCAATGCCGAATCGACAGGGCAATACCGGCGGAGACACAGGAAATGCAGTGTATCTGAGGAATGGTTGGGATTTTGCAGAACGAGACGCAAAATTGGTAGAAGCATTTACGAAAGAAGCTGAAAAAGCATCTGCCAGAATTATTTTGAATATCATCCGAAAAACTTCAATGGATGTAAATATTTCGACCAGAGATTTTGATGTAAAAATCACCAGAAATCCGACAGATAACATGCTTGTTAAAGCACAGGCACTTGATTATCTGTTCAAAAATAAAATTCATCCGCTTATTGCACTGATTACTTGCGGATTATTTAGTGATCCGCAAAAAGTATACGAAATGAGTTTGCCATATCTTGGAACCATTTATCCTGAATTGGCAGACCCAGACTCGGAGTTGCAAAAAGCGAAAGATTTGCTGAATGGCTTTAATAAGGATGTGATTTCAGAATGAGTGTTTCATCATACGATGAATTAAATATCAGACCCAACAATCACAGAAGTGAACCGTATAAAGAATATTTCAGCAAAATGTCGATATCAGACAAAGAAAAACAAGAAAGGATAGCTTTTTCCCAAAAAATGGAAGAAGTTGTCCTTTATATTTTGGCGTTGATAGAAATAACCATAGAAAATGGAGAAACAAAACGAGAATATATCCAGACTCAATTTTATGACAAATATCTTGATGTAATTGCTTCGTATATGCTCATAGATACATATATCAAGCAATATGCTCTTAGTGTGACAAAACAAATTATTGATGCAACATTTGAAAGATTTTCTTCCGAAGATAAAAGCATTACTGATGATTATTACCTGTCAAATGACCGGGCAATGTTTATTTCAGAATGCGAAGCTAATTCGATACTGAATTACAGACAGTATTCAAAAGCTGTGAAAGCAGGAAAGACAAAGAAGAAATGGATTGACGTAGGAGATAAAAGGGAACGAAAGACCCACATTGAAGTTGGAGGAACCACGCTTCCGATTAGTGAACCGTTCTCAGTTGGAGATAGCTTGCTACAATTTCCAAAAGATACCTCATTAGGCGCATCGGCAGACGAGATTGTGAACTGCCGGTGTTCAATTCAATACAGTTAATTTAGAGACGAGTAAAATCGTCTCTTTTTTATTAAAAAATATGCACCCCGATAGCGTAATCATGGGAGACACCTTGAGCTGAGCGAACAGCGTAAAAAAGCGTATTGGTGACAGGAGATTTCAATGACAAGAGAAGATGTTAAAAAAATTTTTCCAGATGCAACCGATGAGCAGATTACTTCTTTCCTTAATCAGTCTAATTCTGATGTGGCTAAAGAAAAAGCCAAAAATCAGAAATTAAAAGAAGATGCAGAAAAAGCAAAAGCGTTGGAAACAGAACTGGAAGAACTGAAAAAGCAGAACATGAGTGAAGCCGAGAAAGCAGAACTGGAACGTCAGAAAGAAAAGGCAGCAAACGAGAAAAGAATTTCTGATCTCGAATCCGCACTTGCAGATTCCCAGAAAGAAGCTCTGACAGGCAAAATTACTTCTATTTTTGCTGCCGCAGGAATGAAAGGAGATGCCTACGCAGGAGCAATCAAAGCATTTTCAAATATGGATGCCGAAGATGCACTCAAAGAAGCCCAGACTTTTGTTGATGGAATTTCCAAAGTAAATAAATCAACGCTTGATACCGCAAAAGCTGCATGGGAAAAAGAAGCCCTTGAAAACACTCCTAACCCAGGCGGTGGAACCAATGGCGGCAAAAAGGAAGAAAAGAGTAAAGCAGAAGAATATTTCGAAAAATACTTACCTTCCAAAGGAACAGAAAGCAAAACAATCGGCACAAATGCCCCGGTTGATTATTTATAAGAAAAGGAGATTAAATTATGGCTTTTATGAAAACCGAGCAGTATAAGTCCACGCCTAATATCCTTGAATCTGAGGTGGGATTAGTACTCAAAACTTACACAGCAGAACAAACAAATGCTGAAACAGTTGGAACTAAGAAGATTATCAAGGCAGGTTCCGTATATCCGACAAACGCAACTGGTGCTAAAGGCATTGTATTTGAAGACGTCGATATGACAGACGATACAAAACGACCGATTTCCGTAATTGTTGCAGGACGTGTTCTTGAAAAAAGACTCCCAGTAACAGTTGATGAAACCGCAAAAACTGAACTTGAGAAATCAGGAATTGTTTTTGTAACTACAGAGGACCCAGTATTTTAAGGAGGTATGACAGATGCCATATAATGTTTTAGATGCTATCACAGAAGAAGAGAGACTTAAGTTTTCCCAAAATTTTCCAGTACCGAGCGCTGGCATTCTGGACGTAATTTTTCCAAATGTAAAAACCCAGTTTTGGAAAGCAGAATATTACAGATTAATGAGCGGGCAGAACCTTCCTAAAGTAGCTTATGTTCATGCCCTTGATACAGAAGCGCATATCGGTTCCAGACCTGGATTCGAAAAAGTAATGACTGAGAAATTCCTGATTAAAGAGAAAATCAATCAGTCTGAAAAATTACAGGAAGCTATCGAAAATGGTGTTCCGGACGATGAATCTCTTACAAAATATGTTTTTGATGACGCAACAAGACTTTTCAATAGCGTATTTGAGAGAACAAAAGTTATGAAAGGTCAAATTCTTTCCACCGGTAAACTCAATATTAATGAGAACAGGGTGAAAATGGAAGTTGATTTTGGCGTTCCGTCCGAAGCGAAAGTAGATCTTTCTGACTGGTCAAAACCAGATTCTGATATCATGGGAGATATTCAGAAGATGGTAACAGTTGCAGAAGATAACGGACATGTAGTTAACAGAGCCGTTACTTCTAAGAAAATGATTGGATACATGAGAAACAACGAAGCAATGCAGACAGCAGTTCTAGGCGCAGCTAATAAGCGTCTTCTGACCAAACAGGAACTTGCAAATTTGCTCATGCAGGAATTTGACATTGAAGTTGCCACATGCGAAGGAAAATTCAATTATGACAAAGCAGATGGAACTCTTGGAGTTTCCAGATACTTCAAAGAAAACGTGTTCACTCTTTATGCAGCAGAAGCAGATGGATCCTTCGGCGCAGGTCTGTGGGGACCAACACCGGACGAAAGTGCTTACAAAGCATTTATTGAACAGGAAAATCGTTCCTTTGTTACTTTATCCATGTGGGCTACACCAGACCCAGTTGCTACATGGACAAAAGCGTCTGGCTTATTTATTCCAGTAGCTTCAAAATCCAATGGCGGTCTTATCATTGGTACAAAGGGGGAATAAACGGGCATAGTCTTGATAAGAACAGCCAGTCACCATCTGTAGCAAGTGTTAATGATGCTTCAAAACACAAGTATACAGAAAGCGAGCTGTCAAGCATGACAGTGGTTCAGCTGAAACAGCTTGCAAGTGACAATGGCTATGCCCTGATATCTACAAACAAGGCTGGTATTATCTCAGAAATTTTATCTCGGCAAGGGTAGGTGATTTTAAATGAACGAACAGCTTGTAAATGACCTGAAAGAATATCTATCCGATGATGCGGAAACTGACGGTATGATTTCGTTGTCTGCAAAACGTGCGATTCGTTCATTCAAAAAGAAGCGCAACTATCCGTCTGGATATACAGAAGAAAGAATCAATACCGATATGGAATATTGCTATGATTGCATATTTGATCTGGCTCTCTATTTCCTTGTGAAACAGGGAGCCGAGTTCCAAGAATCGCACTCTGAAAACTCAGTAAGTCGAAACTGGGAATCCGAAACAGAAATATATATCAATCATGGCGTTTTTCCATTTGCAGGAAGTTTAATTTAACTAAGATGGTTGGGTCACGTGGCACAGTATTTTTGTCCTCCCGGAGTGCCGCTGGGTTGCTTATATTCAGTAGGGAAAAGCAAATGTTAAGGGAGTGAAGAAAGGAACTGGCGATGGGATGTGAACATGAATGTTTTAATGAACACCGCATAGAAGAATTAGAAGATAATCTTCGGAAGATGCAAGAAAGACAATCCGACCGCCATAAAGAGTTTTATGAGCGTATCGGGGAACTGGAAAGAAAAACAGCATTAAGTGAAAATGACTTGAACCATATCAAGTCAACTGTGGATGAGATGAATAACAATATAAAAACACTCATGGCAGTACCGGGAAAACGTTACGATACAATCATTGTATGCGTTATTACAGCGATTGTCAGCGCAATTATCGGTTTTATGTTAAGCGGTATTCTTCCAGTTTGATTCCACTTGTAAGGGAGGACGGTGGAAATATGAATTATACAGACTTTTCAGAAGATGAAAGAAAATTTTATTTAAAAGAAGCAGGCTTCGATTCCAGAGAAGAAAAACTGTTTCGATTACGGGCCTATGGCGAAAAGACACTATGGGAAGCATCTGAACTTATGGGGTATAGTCCGAGAACCATAGACCGAATTAACAAAAGAATAAAGAAGAAAATTTCTAAAGTTGCCCCGATGTACTGTCGGGGCTTTTCTTTGTATTATGGCGAAAACGTGGCGAAATAGTGACGTTCAAAAACAGAGTTCCTTCCTATATAATATAATCATAGGAGAAAACACAATGATTATGTTAAGAAACCCTTACGAGGGTATATGGGAAAAGCATCGTTCTATAGATGATATGGATATGATTCTTGAATCCCGGACAGGAGGAATAGATTATGGCAGGATACCCGTATTATCCACAACAGCCAATGATAAACAGCCCGTACGGACAAATACAGCCGTATCAGGACAGACTTGCACAACTGCAAAATAATTACCAGCAAGTAATGCCTTATGGTCAAATACAGATGCAACAGTTACAACCGGTTCCACAATCACCTATGTTACAAGGCCAAATGGTTGACGGTATTGACACTGTAAAGGCTAAAGATGTGGATATGTCCGGCAATCCTGTTTACTATCCAAAAACAGACGGAACCGAAATCTACAGAAAACAGCTTCAATCCGATGGAAGAAGTAAAATCTTTGTTTACCGACTTCTAAACCCAGAAGAACAACAGCCAAAGCAAGAAGAAAAGCAGATTGACATTGAAGCAATGTTTAATCAGCTTCGGAATGATGTTTGTTCGGAGATTTCTGAAATAAAGAATATGTTTCCGACACAGATGTCGGGGACATCGGAATCTAAGCAGAATGGAGGTAGGCAGAGATGAATTTCAACCCAAACGCCATGATGAAAAAGCAATTTGAGAAAATGATTTCTCAGAGGTTCGGAAGTGTGGATAACATGATGAACGATATGAGTAAATTTGCAGGAAATAATCCAACATTGAAGAATGCGTTGGATTTATATAAAAAAGGTGATACAGACCAGTTACATCAAATACAACAAAATGTATTCAATGAAAAACACTTATCGCCAGATGGAATTATACAAAAATTCCTTGGATTATAACACTTCCCCACAATTGGGTGATTAAAAATCGCTACAATTCGGGACGACAGCCGCGGATGTCTCCTATTGTAAATAAAATTTAAGGAGACTAAAAACATGATGAATGGTTCAAATTACAGTCTTAGTGACATTGCTGCCGCTACAGGCTCTAATAATCGCGCCAATGATATGTGGGGCGGTGATGGCTTTTCACTTATCTGGCTCGTCCTGATCTTTGCCATCTTTGGATGGGGAGGTTTTGGCGGCTGGGGCGGCGGCTTCGGCGGCAATGGTGGAAACGGTGCAAATGGTGCTGGATTCCAAGGATGGGCCACACGTTCAGATATTAGCGAGAGTTTTGCTCTTAATGATATTCAGAATGGTATTAGAGGTATTCAGCAGGGTATCTGCGATAGCACATATGCTCTTAACAATACCATGCAGAGTGGCTTCAACGGCGTGAACGTTGGAATGCTTCAGGGCTTCAATGGCGTTCAGCAAGCAATCAATGCTGACACTGTAGCCAATATGCAGAACACAAATGCATTACAGTCTCAGTTAGCAAACTGTTGCTGTGAAACAAGAGAAGCTATCCAGGGTATCAACTACAACCTTGCTACCAACACTTGTGCACTCCAGAACACAATGAATAATAACACCAGAGACCTTCTGGAAAATCAGAACAGCAATACAAGAGCAATCCTTGATTTCCTGACTCAGGATAAGATTGCAACATTACAGGCAGAAAATACTGATCTGAAACGTGCTGCATCTCAGGATCGCCAGTCTGCACTGCTTACAACTGCCATGGCTTCACAGACTCAGCAGTTAATCAATGCAATTAATCCAGCGGCTATTCCGGCATACGTTGTTCCTAATCCGAATACCTATTACGGTGGATGCGGATGTAACAGTGGATGCTGCTAAGTAACTCACCCTTAGAGGTTGACTAATTCTAAGAGGTGGGTTACGGCTCACCTCTTATTTGATTGAGAGGTAGAAATATGAGTTGTAAAAATGTTTGTAAGCTCTGTAACCACCTTGTAATAAGCCAGTCTATATCGTTTACAGGGGGCAATCTTGTAATCACACTTCCGGCAGGCAGTTACAATAATGGAGAAAAGTATTGCATTGTGATCGCACAAAGTATACCAGAAGCCACCACAATTACCGCCCCGGTAATGATTCAGGTAGGAACAGGGGAAACCTTATATCCGCTAGAGAATCATTGCTGCGCACAGGTTACGGCTTGCGGAATAAGAACCAGAACGAAATATGCGACAAGAGTAGCCACAAGCGCAACTGGCGGAGTATTCAAGATGTTAGGAAATCCGGCTTGTAGTCCGAGTAACAATTTGACAGCAATTAATGGTACAGCCCCAACGACAGAAACACCTGTTACACAGGCTGTTAGAAAGGGGGAACTGTAATGCATAAAGTTGCAATGGAAATGGGAAAATGGGCTATGGAGAAAGCCAAAGCGCATGGATTTGACAATCTTAGTTCTCAGGACTGGGACGATCTGAAAGATTGCATGGAAGCCGTAAAGTGTGCGATTTGCGCAGATAAAGATTACAGAATCGTAGAAGCTATGGACGAATGCGAGCAGGAAGAGAAATATCTTGGACGCATGGGATATGACAACTATCGTTACGCAAACGGCAGATTTGCACCAAAAGGCAGAGGAAGCCGAATGGGATATATGCCGTATCTCCATATGCAGGATGACGACTGGACAAGCGAATATCCGAGCAATCCAGAGTTTGAGCAGAACATGTACCGCATGGGATATCATCCAGACCGTAGTGATATGAGAATGGATGGTATGAACAATAGGCAGTCCAGATACGGGGAAACATATGACAGATACAGTGAGAATCGCAGACATTATCATGATTCCAAAGACGCTGAATCCAAGAGAAAAATGGATGATTCCATGAAAGAGTATACAGAAGATATCATCCGCAATATGAAAGAAATGTGGGACGATGCAGACGCATCAATCAGACAGCAGATGAAAACTGACTTGACACGTTTCATACAGCAGATGAATTAAATATGAAATGAATTTTGCCCTTGTTACAGGAATGTAACAGGGGCAGTTTTGTTGAAAGGAGAATTATTATGAAGAAATTATTTATTAGTCAGCCCATGAGGGGCAAGATAGACGAAGAAATTCTTGCAGTAAGAGAAAAAGCGATTAAGAGCGCAGAGAAGCAGATTGGTGAACCTGTAGAAGTAATTGATTCTTTCTTCCAGTCAGCACCAGTTGACGCAAAGCCACTCTGGTATCTGGGTGAATCTCTTAAACTTCTGGCAGAAGCAGACGTGGCATATTTTGCTAAAGGCTGGGAAGAAGCCAGAGGATGCAAGATTGAGAATACTTGCGCTATTGAATATGGCATTGAGACCGTTATTGAAGATTATACAGTATAAGCCAAAAAGGTTGGTGATAAACCATGCTAAGACAATTTTATATGAACGGAGACCTATGGAGAGTGCAGTTCGTATCTCCGCACGACAGCGTGTTAATTGACCGTACAGGCAATAGAACGCTTGCAGTATCGGATTATTCTACAATGACAATTTCAATCGCGAATAATCTGTACGGGGAACTTCTGAACCGTGTGTTTATCCATGAATTAGGACATTGTGTGATGTTCAGTTATGGTTTATTGCCAGAACTTCACCGTATGGTCAAGAAACAATATTGGGTTGAGGCAGAGGAATTTGTGTGCAATATTCTGGCAGACTACGGACAGTTTGTTATCGGCACAGCCAGAGATATTTTAGGAAACCAGTTCACATATGTGGCTCCTATCGGGGCAGAAAGGATGATTGCATAGATGGCAAAAGCAGAAAACACAGTTATTTTTGATGGAATCAAGTACAATCCCGGTGATGAATTGCCGGATTTAGGCAGTTGGGTGTGTACAGATGCAAAAGGTATGGTTCGTGATTACGAGGGGCTTTCAAAAGACGTATCAAAGCTCCCGCATTATGTACAGAGCGGTTCTTCGGCATTATGTCTTGATACTTCTGAATTATACGAATATCACAAACCTACCGATACATGGTACAAACTGTAAAGGAGAAACGCATGGCATTAACAGCAAAAAAAGTATATGCAATTTTAAAACGCCAGATTTCCGATATGGAAGCAAAATTAAACAGCCCTGTAAGATATAGAGGTACAGTTGCGACTGCTGATTTGCTTCCGTTAAATCCAGACATCGGAGATATGTACAATATCGAGTCTAAATCTGTCTACGGCGAAGCAGGAATGAACGTAGCATGGAACGGTGTAGTATGGGATACTATGGGCGCTCCAATTGATATGTCACTGTACATTAAATCAAGCGAATTGGCAGATTGGGTAAAACAGCAGAACAAGCCAACATATACAGCTGAAGAAGTTGGAGCGTTACCGGCTGACTCAAAAATTCCAACAAAAGTCAGCGAACTTGAAAATGATTCAAACTACCTTTCCGGAACAGACAAGTCCTTGAGCGTATCTGGAAAGGCGGCGGATGCAGCAATTGTAGGCGTGCAGTTAAAAAATATAACAGAAATATTAAATAGTGCTTCAAGCATTGAAAACGCACTTTCAAATTTCTTCGCCCTCCGTAGAACAGGAAAAGTCTACACAACCAGAATTTACAAGTATGACACTTCTACCAGTCCAACAGGAGTGAAACTGAACGACAATGAAGGACTGGTGAGAAAACCGTCCACAAATACAGCAATCGGACAGGATGATTACAGGGAGATTGGCGTATTCATGCACTTTCCATGTAATTTTACCGTAGATAATAAAGGCTTTAACCATGTGACTGCACTGCAGGGACAGCCGGATTTTAAAAAGACCGGAAAAGTAGACGTAGGAGAGGTTACAATGTCCGCGTGGGTTGGCATCACAGACAATCCTGAGTATGTAGATTATCATTACTCAGACAGTCCAAACGAAGCTCTTGGACTTAGACCAATGGGAGAGTCAATTAATCCGGACGGAACAATATCACCTTTTATGATCCACGGAAAATATGGAGCCGGAGACATTGATGGAGTGCCGTACAGCTCCGCAGGGCTGATTCTGGCAAACGGAAGCCAGAAAGGAGGAAAACCAGTATCACATACCGGGCTGATCGCATACATGAGAAAGAAAGGCCCAATGTACGTGGGAACAACAAACTGGGATCTCTTTTACAAACAGCTTATGATGATTATTTTATACGCAACCACGAACAGCCGAAGCGTTATGACTGGATGTAACTCATATACATCTCAGGAGATGGCGGCAGTTGCAGAAACTGGAGTAACGAGAGTAATCCTGCCGAAAGCAAAAGCAAACAATTATATTGTCGGGTCTTATGTATCTGTCGGGGATATTGGTTCAAATACAAATAAAGACAGATATTACGCGTACATGCACAATCTTGCATATGACGTTAAGATCTTGAAGATTGAACCGGTAGACGATACAAATTCTGCAATATATTTGGACACAGAACCATTCAATACGACATTAACAACCTGCATCTCAACAATGCCATGGCGGACCGGCTCAACCGACAGTGTGCTTGGATCAGATGGATCACCGTTCTCAAATACAGATAACAAGAATCCATTCAAGATCCAGGGAATCGAAACAGGATACGGAGCTTATGAAGTCCTCAGTAATGTATTTATGGATATTGTTACAGGTGAAGACGGAACACCAAAGAGAGACGTATACATCTGCATGAACGCGTCGCTGCTCACAACAGACATGAATGCAGCAAAGACACGATACAAGAAAGTAGCGGCTCAGGTAACATACACAGCAGCGTCATGGAAATACATCTCAAAATGCTTTGTTGATCCAGCTCTGGGAATCATGGTACCGACGGAAACAAAAGCCGGAAGTACAACAGGATTCTGCAATGGACTGTATACAGATTCAGGAACAAGCGGCCAAAGAGAATGGCTGTCCCTGGGCTATCTGGACATTGGCACGATTTACGGCCTCTGGTTTCTGTGTGCGCACGGTGGCGTTGGCTTTGCGTCCTGGGTTATCGTCTCCGGCGTTTCACCGAACGGCACGCGGGGTGAATGGCAGGCGGCAGCCTGACAGAGGGGCTGTCCCCTCTATGTAACTGATAACTAATCAACTTCGAAAAAGCAGAATAGCAATAAATTACGGACTTGTAACACGAGGTAGCAGTTCCTGTTCCCTGGCTGTCCCTGGGCAATCTGGACAATGGCACGATTTACGGCCTCTGGATTCTGAATGCGAACAATGGCGTTGACAATGCGAACTGGAATATCGTCTCCGGATTTTCTTGAAAATGACTTGATATTTGTGTTACATTTCGCTCCGCAGGACGGAGCCTGCAACAGCAGCGTGGGGCATCACCGAAATTTGATTGAAGCCGAACCTTGTGTTCGGGAGCTTAGGAGCCTGGCACAGGGACCATAGATGCAGTAGATCTATGCGTGGGGTGAGTAGAAAAACCGAAAACCCCTTATATCAAGAAACGAATGAAACGGTATTGTAAAAACATAACATTAGATCAGAACTTTATAACCGCATGTATCTACGAATGTCTAAGCGATAAATGGAACCGTATGGATACAGCCAGATTTCTGGCAAACTATACGAATATCATTACAGCCAGGCAGATACACAGAATTATAAAAGAAAACCTTAAAGACTGGTTACATAATTTAGTCTGCACAGCAGCGGCAGGAATGGAAGAAGAAATAAAACTTAGAAAAGTATCTTTTGATTCTATAAAGACAAGCGCAAGACTGGATGGAAATTCAGGGAAAGTAAGAGATATAGGTGTTGAGTGCATAAAACAGCAGATATACGATTATGTAGCCACAAACGGCTTAAAAGAATTAATTGTAAGAAAAGTAGGAACTTATCAATGCGCGAGCATTCCAGGCAGAGGACAGATCTATGGAAAAGAAGCAATTGAAAATTGGATCCGCAAGAATCCGGGCAAGACCAGAGTAGCGGCAAAGGGAGATGTCCGGAAATGCTATCCGTCCATCAACAGGAGAAAATTGAAAAGAATGTTAGAAAAGCAGGTCAAAAATGAGGGCCTGCTTTATTTGACTTTTGTTTTAATTGACTCATTCAATCAGGGACTGTCAATCGGATCATACTTGAGCCAATGGCTTTGTAATTATTATCTGAGCGCAGCTTATCATTATGCTGCTGAAAAGCTGTTCAAGAGAAAGAAACACAGAGACGGAACAATAGAAGAAATCAGGCTGATTAATCATGTCTTGTTCTACATGGACGATTTCCTGCTGATTGGAAGCAGAAAGGCGGACGTAAGAAAAGCAATGAAGCTTTTGATTAAGCACATGAATGAGTATTTAGACCTGACGGTAAAACCAGATTGGAAGCTGTTCCAGATTGACTGGATAGACAAAGACGGGAAACATCATGGAGAACCTATTGATATGATGGGATTCAAAATATATCGGGATCACACAGAGGTAAGACGGAGCATTTTCCTGAGAGGACGCAGGGCATTTGTAAAAGCTGGGAAGTATGTGGAGAAAGGAAAAGCGATACCATTAGATCTTGCGTACCGGTGTATAGCATATTACGGATGGTTCAAACATTCTGATTCTGAATATTTCAGAGAAAAGTATAACGTAGATAAGATATTTGAGAAAGCAAAAAGGAGGGTAAGTCGTGAAAGCAAGATTTACAGAAAAGCAGGATCCTGCAACCTGGAATGCGCTGCCTGATGGAAACGTGGATGTAATGATATGTCTGAATGAAAAGACTGTTACAGAAACTTATCCGGATACAGATCCAGAGACAGAACAGACAGTATTCGAATATGATTTTAACCAGTTCCGGGAAAGACAGGAGAAGATCTCAGAGGAAGCTGTAAGAGCATCCCCGGAAAAATATCTGAAATATATTCCGGAGGAAGAAAAAAGCACTGAACAGAAATTTGCAGAGCAGGCAGAACAGATTGGAATGTTGAAAGATTGCCTGCTGGAAATGAGTGAACAGGTTTATGCGTAGAAATTTAATTATAATGTTATTGAGCAAAGGAGATAAAGAAATGATGGCAAAATTATGGGTTACTGAAATTTTAAGCAAAGAAACTATTGAAGAAGCAAAAGAGGAATACAATAGAGTTCCACGTCTGTTAAAAGAAAAGGTAAAGAAGCTTCTTATTGATGCAGGCATGGAGGAAATTACTGAGTAAATGACGAAACTTCAGATCATTTCAAAACTCTGGTCTGTAATATATAATATGCAATTAGCTACCAAGTCTCAGGAAGAGATAGACAAAGAGCTAGACATTCTGGAATATGAATGCAGAAAATACGCAGACTCAGACGATTTGGAGGAAATGCCATGAGAGGATTAAAACGCCAAAAGCAAACAGTATATTGGTCAAGAGTAATCGAAGAACTTGACGGGATAGATACCGTTCCGAGATATCAGAAACCAGAATTACATCACCTCTCCGTATCTGCGACTGCCGGAACGCCAGAGGAATTATCTGCCGGTTATATCCCGGACTACGACAGGTACATCACGAACTTTGACCGTGGCTTTAAACCACAGATTGCAGATGTATTCTGGATTGACTGCAAACCGGAACTGAACAAAGCAGGCGAACTTGTTTTAGGTGAAGACGGAGAACCTACAGTACCGCCAGATTACCGTCTGAAAAAGATTCTCGACACCCAGAGGGGGAATGTGGCACGATACGGCATCAAGTATATAGGAGATGGTTCAGATGGCGAATAAGACTATCAAAATGGAACTGTCGCATAAATCCATACAGGACACAATAAAACAGCTCAGAGCGTATCAGAAGTCACTTGTAAGTAAGAATGAGGAATTTGTCCGTAGGCTGGCAGAACTCGGAATCCCAGTCATAGATGAAAATGTAGCATTGGCACAAGGCGATTCTGACAAAAGCCATAACACCTATATCAGAATCAATAACTTTGGTGGCTATTCTCAGGCGACGCTTGTGTGCGAGGGAAAATCGCTTGCATTCATAGAATTTGGCGCAGGAATCCACTACAACACCCCGGCAGGCACAAGCCCACATCCAAAAGGACAAGAACTTGACTATACTATCGGTTCATACGGGCAAGGGAATGGAAAGAATGATTCTTGGGTTTATTATGCCGATTCTGGAGAATGGGTACGTTCTTACGGTACCGAAGCCACCATGCCAGTTTACAAGGCAAGTGTAGAAATCATGCAGAACATCAGGAGAATTGCAAAAGAAGTATGCAGTTCATGAAGAAATATGAATATGCTATGCAATCATATGGAATCATATTTATTAAAAATGATATACTGTAACATATAAAAGCATCTGTCAAAACGGCAGGTGCTTTTTTCATGCAAAAAACATAGAAAAGGAGAATGTAAGCATGTTTGTAGGAACAATGGTCATCCAAAAAGTAGAAAGAAGTGTTGTTACTAGCCTTGATGTTGCAGAAACTTTTGAAAAAGAGCATAGCAAGGTTTTAAGAGATATACGAGAGCTTGAATGTTCCGAAGATTTTCGACTATCCAATTTTGGACAGTCCTCTTATATCAATTTGCAAGGTAAAAAAATGCCGATGTATTACATGACAAGAGACGGATTTACGCTTGTTGCTATGGGATATACCGGCGAAAAAGCAATGAAGTTTAAAGAGGGATATATTCGCCAGTTCAATGAAATGGAAAAACTTCTTATTGGCAAAATAAGAGAACGGGACAAAGGTATTGCAGTAAGGCAGGCGTTGACCAATGCGCTTAAAGAATCTCAGGAAAACGAGAGAATGCATGGTCATGCGTATTCAACGTATACGGATATGGTGTACCGAACTTTATTTGGAAGAACCGCAAAACAGCTTCGAGAGGAAAAGGGACTGTCTACAAAAGATAATCTGAGAGATTTCTTGACAGAAGAAGAGCTAAAATCTGTCCAGTCAAAGGAAATGCTTGTTAGTGGTTTGATTGACTGCGGATGGGGATATTCTCAAATAAGAGATTTCCTTAAGACCAGTCTCAGAATATGTTAGAACAGGCGGGGTGATATAAAATGCCAGACACGATTAACAACCCAGTATCAGAAGTATTTTCTAGGTGGAGCAAAGATATTCAACCAACAGTCGGTAAAGGCAATTTTTCCATGGAGAAAAGCCAGACAATAGCATCTGGCAAAACGAAATACGCCAGATTGTTCATGATGGGGAATCCCACGCAGTCGACAAGTCTTGAAGGTCACGAATGCGCAACAATTCTTTCGTTTCAAGCGGAAAGTTACGCATCCGGAACAAAGGCTTTATCGACTGCATATGAAATCGACAGCAGAAGTCATCAGGCTATGGTTTCGATGGGCTTTCGCCGGACATACGGGCCAGAAGAAGTTTCGAACTCTGAAAAGAGTTTTAAACGAATCGTAAGCCGGTACAGCAGAATTTACACCGGGAAATTATTGGAAGCGTAACAGCTTCTATTTTTTATACCAAAAAAAGAAAGGAGAGTGTCCCTATGAGTAAAGATAAATTACAATGGCTTAAAGCTGCGGGAATCAGAGCTGTTAAGACAATTGCTCAGACAGCAGTTGCAACAATCGGAACCGCGACAGTCCTTGGAAGCGTTGACTGGAAGATGGTCGTATCTGCGTCCGTTCTTTCCGGCGTTTTATCCTTGCTTACATCTGTAGCAGGGCTTCCAGAACTGAAAACAGGCACAGACGAATAGAAAGGACGGTGATCCTTTTATCTCCCGGGCACAGGGTTACGTGTCAGAGCCAACAAGGCTCTTTTTTATTGTGATTTTATAGCTGAAAAAGCAGAAAGGAGCCGAGTATGGCAGCAAAAGGAAATATAGCAGGCGTAAGTACCGTTGGTTCGCTTACCGGATATGCAGTTGAAACAACAGCAGGTACTAAACCGACAACTTTTAAACTTCTCCACAGAATTAATGCTTCTGACGAGATCAAAATTGATGTAGAGACAATTGACGCTTCTGCACTTGAAGATGAAGTCGAAAGAACTATTGCAGGACGTGGTTCCACAGGTGGCACATTCAACGTAACTGTGAACGTAACCGATGAAACTATCACTGAATGGGAATCTTTAATCAGTGAATACAAAACAGCAAAAACAGAGGGAAAATCCATGTGGTATGAAGAATACTTCCCGTCTCTCAAAAAAGCATTCTTCACCAAAATCGAGCCGCCGACAATCATTCCTAAACCGGCAAGAGATCAGAACGGCCTGTTAACCGTTGAAATGTCTCTTACTATTAATGAGTACGTTGGACCGAGTGAAGCGGTAGTTCCAACTGAAAGCGAAATTTAAACATATTTGGGAGGACGAATAATATGTATAAAGTTTTAAAAATCGGCGGTAAAGACTACAAACTTGAATATGGAATTGAAGCATCACTGTTTGATGATTGTGTGAAATCCGTAATGAATATGCTGGTTTCCACAAGCGGTGGAACGGACAGGAGCCTTAAGGAAATGGTTTCTGGAATGAGCAGCATCCCGAATACTGCACTCAATGCGTTTTATGCCGGATTGCTTCAATATCACGGCAACCACTCTGACGGTGATGGCGCTGTCCCGGATTTAGAGACCGCCAAAAAACTTGCAGCGCAGTATATGGCCGAGCATAAAGACGATGAACAGGGTAATTTCTACGGTCTTTTCTCTATGTGTATCGAGCAGATGGAGGAAGATGGTTTTTTCAAATTAACCGGTCTGGAAACCTTCATGGACAACATGAATGCGGCAATGGACTCTGTGAAAGCGAAGAAAGCGCCGAAGAAGCCGACAGATCATCTGAAAAAAGCTACAGCGAAATAATCTGGGATGAATTATATCCAATGGCTGTGCGTATTGGGATGTCAAGAAAAGAATTTCTCAGAAGCACTCTAAAAGACCTAAGAATCCGTATAGAACAGTATGGAATCTTAAAAAACGAAGAAATCCAGTCGCAATTAATAAACATGGACTATCAGTCATGGCTGACCGGACTGTATATGAAAGCAAGTATTTCGTGTGTGATATTTCCAAGAAAGGCTAGTTATCCAAGTAAACCAATTACGCAGGAAAAACAAAATAATTGGGTTGAACATAATCCAGATACGCCGAAGAAATCAGAAGCAGAACTAAGACAAGAAGAACGTTACTACGAACTTCTTATCAGGCAGGCAAATGCAAATATATCTGAAATAGGTAATGAAAAGGGCAAGCAGGATGAATAGTAGTCTTGCTTGCCCTTTATTTTTTTGAAATAAAGGAGGTGCTTATATGCCTGACAACACAATAGACAGCCTTGCGATAGAGGTCAGCAGTAACGTATCAAATGCAAGTAAATCCATTGATGATTTATGTAATAAACTAAATCACCTGAGTAGCCGTATGTCTGAGAGTATCAAGCATCTTAAAGACTTTTCAGCTTCCGTAAGCACGGTCAATTCTGCTGTTCAAGCACTTAAATTAGACAGGCTTAATTTATCAACGATAAACAGTCAATTACAACAGTTTGTTCAGTCTATGAGTGCGCTCGGTAGCCTGAACTTGAGAAACAACGGATTAAACTCATTCGTAAATGCAACCCGCAGACTGAATGAAACATTAAACTCCACAGGTGATGTGTCTGGAAAGATTCAGAACATGATTTCCGAATTATCTGGTCTTAGCAGTATTCCAGACGTATCAAACAACGTGAACCGGTTTGTTTCTTCGATTGCAAGACTGGCAAATGCTGGCGGTTCCATTGGTACAGTTGTGTCTGAACTCCCGAATTTAGGCGAAAATCTTAGAAAGATCACAGCTGCATTCGCTGAAATAGGAGAAGTTTCTCAACCAATTAATACATTTGTCCAGTCGATTGCACAGCTGGCAAACGCAGGAGATAAAACAAAAAAGACAGCCGATCAACTTGAAAATTTGTCAAAGAATCTCAAATCATTCTTACAGACAATGAGTACCGTCCCAAAAATCAGCCGCAATACCATACAAATGACACAAGCTATTGCACAGCTGGCGAATGCAGGTGGAAGCGCTGGCAGGGCGGCACAGTCTACGGTAAATGCATTTAGTCGATTGGGGCAGGGAGCAGCCGGGGCAGTGCGAAAGGTTAATAGCCTTGGAAGTGCTGTTGGAAACGTTGGAATAAACGCAAAGAGAAGCATTCCGAGCATTATGTCTCTGATCGCTAAATTCTGGACTTTGAAAACGGCAGCTACGAAAATTACAAGTGCAGTCAAAAGTTCCGCGGATTTCCTTGAAGATTGGGACTATTTCAAAAATGCCTTTCAACAGGTGGCTGATAGCTCGAAAACCTCATGGAAAGAAGCCGGGTATGATTCCGCTGAAGAATACGCAAATTCTTTTAGCGAACGAGCCAGAGAACTAACTTCAAAGATGTCCGGGTATGATATTTCAAGTGAGGGATTGCTTTCTGAAAACACAACAGGAAAATCTCTTGGAATGAGCCCAAGTTTACTGCTGAATTATCAAGCTACATTTGCGCAGATTTCTTCGTCAATGGGCGCAACATCAGACCAAGCTGAAAAGCTTTCTAAAGCCTTAACAATGATTGGAGCCGACCTTGCTTCGATCAGGAATGAAGATTTTAAAAAAGTTTATGACAACATGACTTCTGGACTTGTTGGAATGAGCCGTGCTGTAGATAAATACGGAATTAATATCCGTAGTGCAAATTTACAGCAAGTAGCAAGCAACCTCGGAATACAAACCGCTGTTTCTAAGATGGATCAGGCAAGCAAGGCAATGTTGAGAACAATAGTAATTTTGGATTCCTCACGCCATGCGTGGGCTAACTTAGCTATTACAATCAACAGTCCCGCCAACCAAGCTAGAATTTTAAGACAAAATTTAGCTCTGTTATCTCAAACAATTGGAAGCATTTTTCTTCCAATGGTTGCAAGCGTCCTTCCGTATTTAAACGGTTTGGTAATTGCGTTCCAAAGATTAGCGAACCACATTATAGACATTTTCGGAATTAAAGACAAATTAAAACAATGGAATTTTGGAACGTCCACGGGAAATAACGTAGATGCACTGTCAGAAGCCTTGGATTCCATAGATGATTCTGGAATTTCTGATGTTGATAATGCTACAAAAGATACTAATAACAATTTAAAAAATGCGACTAAAAATGCAAAAAAATTAAAACAGTTCCTTGCGTCCTATGATGAATTGGAAATCATGAACAAAAACGATAGTTCCCTGTCAGACCTTGCAAATTCCAAAATTAAGACACCATCCCTTGACACATCTGCGCTTGATGCGGGAATTCTCAATGATGCCCTTGATAAACTTTTGAATGAATACCAGAAAAAATGGGATGCTGCCTACAATTCCATGGAAAATAAGGCCATGGCGTTCGCAAACAAGGTTACAGACGCATTTAAGAAACTTGCAAAAGCCGCAGAACCTACAACAAAAGCGCTGAAAAATCTTTGGAACAATGGTTTAAAACAGCTCAGAAACTTCACGTGGACAGCGCTAAAAGATTTCTGGAAACATTTTCTAAAACCACTTGGAACATGGACATTAGGAGAAAAAGGCTTACCACGATTAATCAATGCTTTTAACGATTTTCTCGTAAAAATCAACTGGGATAAAATCAATGTTTCCCTTGTGCAATTATGGGATGTATTAGAGCCATTTGCTGAGAATGTCGGAACAGGATTACTTGATTTCTTCGATGATTTCTTTGACAAGGCGGCAGACGGAGTGAATAAACTCCCTGATCTGATTGATAAGTTTAAAGAGTTTATCAAAGGAATTAGTCCGGAACAGGCGCAGGATATTGGATACAAGTTAGGGCAACTTTTCAGTGTCTTAGGTGGTATCAAGCTATTGAAAGGCACCATAGGCATTCTTGACAAATTGGGAGTTGGAAAATTCCTTGCCATGCTTGCGTCACATCCGCTTCTTGCCCTCGCCGGAGGACTTGGAGCAATCCTCTTAAAGCTTGATTCTATGGGTAAAATTCATATTCCGTGGGACACTATTGGAGAGGGCTTTTCTGATTTAAAAGACAAGATAACAGATTACATTGATAATATTGACTGGGATGCAGTGCAAGAGGGAATCCAGAAATTCATAGATGTTATAACTCCTATCGCAGAGGGCATACTTGAAGGTATTGGCGATACATTAAAAATCATCGGAAAAGCGTTCAAAAAACTGTTTGATGCCTTGTCAACACTTACGCCAGACCAATTGAAATCTATTGGCAAAGGTATAGAAGCAATTTTTGCAATTAAAATAGCTACAAATTTGGCTTCTACAATACTTAATCTTGGAAATGCATATTCCACATTAGGAACCAGCCTTGCAGGACTGAAATGGCTGATAAAAGGTGGCAGTGCATTAGCCAAAGGATTAGGAGCCGTGCTTGCATCGGGATTTGGTGCAGCCGCTGTCGGAGCCGGACTTGGGTTAGCTGCAACTGAAAAAACAGTTGATGGCAAGGGAAAAGAGCGGCAGTTTGAAGAGCAATCCAATGATGCCAAAACTGCTTCTGAAAATCTGCTTGGAGTGCTAAAAGACCTTGACGAAAGAGGGGCTATTACATCACAGATGTTTGATACGCTTTCTACGAAGCTTAATTCCTTTGTTGCCGGAACAAGTACAACGACAATATTCACCAGCATGAGAGATGCCATGATTGAAGCCGGAATATCTTCTGATGACCTGGCAGTATCAATTGATAATACCGGCGGAAATTTGGAAGAATTTTATAATTTGGTTGCTCATGCCAGTGATGGAGCTGGTAATGCAGGAGGGCAGATAAAATCATTCGCAGAAGCTATTAATACAGTCAATCCAGACCCGCTCGTCTCAAAACTGTATTCTTTGCAGACGGCAGAAGAGCAGGTGACATTTGCAGACCTGATTATTCAATCTTCCAATGCGATTGATGAAATGGGCGGTATTTGGGAAGATGGTAAACAGATTCTTGGCGATAAAGCTATTGCGATTTATCAGGCAATCCAAAACGGATTAGAACCAGATGAAAACGGATTTTACAAAATCGGGGAAGACCAGATGGTTCAGTTCGGAAATGCAATTGATGATTCTGGTAAAACATTGAAAGATAAAGCCCAGTCAACATTGAGTGATCCCCTCAAACTGGCAATATCTGAAATACTGCCAGAATACAGCACGTTTGGAGCGGATGCTAAAGGATGGTTTATTACAGGACTAACCGGAACTGACGCTGCAACAGATTTAAAAGTACAAGAAGCTTTTAAAAAAGTTCTCGAAGGTATTGACACGAAATACACAGAGGATATTGGAAAAACTACTGGAAAAAATATGGCAGGTGGGATAACAAAAGGAATGGAAGAAAATTCCCAAACCGTCAAAGATGCCACAAATAAGATGGTTGATGACGGTATAAAGACTCCGGCACAAGATTCTCTCGGCATTCATTCCCCGTCCAAGTGGTTCGAGGAACTTGCCAAATTCTGCGGTAGAGGATTCAGAGAGGGACTTGATACGGGATTCGCCAGCGCACTTCACTGGTTCACGAAACTGAATGTAAGAATCAGTAACAGCATAGGATCCTTATACAATGTCGGAAGAAATGCAATTATCGGGCTGAACAACGGATTTGTAAATACTGCGAATAACACTTTGTTTAAAAACATCCAGAACATAGCGAACAGCATATCCAACACTTTTCGCAAAGTCCTTAAAATTCACAGTCCGTCACAGGTAATGATGGAACTCGGTGGGTTCACCGTTGAGGGCTTCCGGCTCGGTATGCAAAACATGCTTCCGCAAGTCAGATCAACCATCAATGACATAAGCGCAGAAGTGCAAAAAATTAATACACCAACCGCAGACATTATCACAAAGAGTGCGTCCTATCAGGAAGTAAAGAGCAGAATGTCAGTTGATACAGATGACTTTGTGGATGATATTCGAAAAGAAATCATGGCAATCAGCAGTAACACGTTTGACAATAATCAGATGATCGGGCAGGCGGTCAAAAACGCCCTAAACGGTATGGCAATCTATGCGGATGGACACTTGATTGGTTATCTGAAAGAAGAAAATCAGCAGTTCAGGAACCGCAATGGATACGGAATATTAGAAGGGTAGGTGGGAAAATGAGTGATTTTAGTTCAGGAGTTGACTTTCAGGGTTGGTTTTTAAAGTTCGGGAGTAAGACCCTCCCGAACAAATTTTTAGCCTACGATGATTATTCTGTGACTCCAAACCAGAGAACAGAAGTGGAAGCATACAGGGACTTGAACAATCTTTTGCACAGGGACACAAGCCCGAATTTCAAAACGAAAATAGACTTCAACACACGCCCTATGTGGCTTCCGGACAAAGTGGAAATGCAGTCTGTTTTCGCAGCTGGTTTGGTCAACAGAGCACAAAGAAAGTACAACGTCACATACTGGGATGATGAGCAGAACACCTACAGAACAGGTGTTTTTTACATGCCTGATATTGAGTATAAACCTATCAGAGTTGTAGGAAATAACATTTTATATAACAAGATCAGAATTGCACTGATCGAATACTAACAATCAGAGCGTATGGGTGTCACAGCTCATGTGCTCTTTTATTTTATAGACGGGAGGATGATTATGGCAGATACAGTATCTTTTGACAGTTTATTGAATACGACAGCCGGGATGACTGCTATTGTCAGCAACACGAAGCACGATGATGATGTAGTTAGCGTCTCAGGTGTTGATTGGTTTACCTACGCAGGAAAGACCGCCAGTACCATATATGTTTCTGGTAACAATTTCATCGGATTCGGGCAAAACGCCGAACAACTCAAAATCTGGCGTAGGGATGGTGCGATTTATTATGTTTACCGTCAAGAGGGGACACTCACATCAGGAAAAAGATTCCTCAAAATCAGAGTTGAAGGATATGTATATTTTTCAAGTACATCTTCATCATATGCGCTGAAATACGAATTATTCTTGATAGAGGGACAGACATTATTTATTAATGTTGTTCAAGTTCCGACAGATAATTCATATACCGGTGCATCATCAATAACTGATGGAAATAACACAACTAATCTGAATATTTCTGTATCATCCACAGTGCCAATTTCGATTCTAGTCAAAAATGCAGGCGTATCTCAGGAGATTACTTATGAAAAATATTCTGATTTAGTAATCGCTAGCATAACTGTTTCAAAAATGCCAAATAGGACTACATATTATCAGAATGAATTATTTGATAGCACCGGGCTTGAAATAACAGGAACCTCAACTACAGGAGAAACAGCCAGTGTTACAGATTATGAATTATCAGGATTTGACAGCAGTTCCGCAGGAACAAAAATTATAACCGTTACTGCGTCTGGTAAGACTACAACATTTGATATTTCCGTCTTAGAAGCTTCTATTACCACCATATCAGTAACTACTATGCCAAACAAGGTAAATTACCACATAGAAAAAGAATTTGATTCTACAGGCATTGTGGTTACTGCAACGGCAAGTGATGGAAATACTATAGATGTCACAAAAGATTGTACATATTCTGGTTTTGACAGTAGCTCTCCAAAACAATGTGAAATTGCGGTTCATTACGGTAGTTTCACTTGTACATTTGCAGTCACTATTATGCAACCGGAAAGAATATCAAATATTTCTTTTTGGAAAGAATATTACTTTGTAGGTGATGTGACAGATTTGAACATAGACAGCATAACTGTCGAATATTCAGACGGTTCGGAAACCGTAACAAGTGGTTATACTGTCGAAAATATTACAGTTACAGATGCCGGGGTAACCCCTATTAATATTAAATATTTCGGTGCCACAGGCATTGCAAATATCACAGTATGTGACTCTTTCTCCGTACATATTGGATCCCCAAATGAGGAAGATGTAACAGCCGAATTTGACCTCAATACAAATACGTTGACTGTATCTGGAAAAGGTTACTTTTCGCATTTAGATGACAACAGCGAAAATATAGGCGTTCCCAATAGCCTTTTTACAAGATGCACAAAAATGATCTTTAGCGAAGGGCTTACAGATGTACCAAGTGATTTTGCAGAAGGCTTCAACAATATAACTTATGTTAGTTTTTCAAATACAATTGGATACATTGGGGAACATACTTTTCCTGTCTTTTTAGGAACTGAACTCGAGATTCCAGGATCAGTTAAAGGAATCGGCATGGGTTCATTTACATCTTGTCCTAATTTGACGGAATTAATTTTCCACGAAGGGTTAGAAACGCTTGAAGGCCCTTTATTTAAAAATTGCCATTCATTAAAAAATGTTATATTGCCAGAATCGCTAAAATGGTTAGAATACTCCTTCCTTGATGCAACGTTTGAATATGTGGAAATTGGAGGAAAGAATGCAACATTTGATGATGAGTATGATTGCATAAGGATGATACCTGATTGCAAGAAACTGACGATTCGTGGTGGGGATATTATATTAGCGTATCTCATACCTAATTTGAAAAACCTTACTTTGAAAAAAGATGTTGTTCTTTCTGAAGCAGCTGTTTTTTCTGGAAATACAAAATTAAAAACTATATCTATCGAAAATGGTATTTCGGAAATTCCAGAAGAATGTTTTAAAGATACACAGCTCACAGACGTATCTATTCCTGCAAGCGTGGCAAGCATTGGCGAAAACGCTTTCAAAACATCTGCAACAACAAATATCACATTAAATAAGAAAACTAATGAAATTTCTGGCTCTCCATGGGGAGCAACAGGTACAATCACATGGTTAATTCTGGCAACTCGAATTGAAGTCTCCCATATGCCTACCAAAACTAGATATTTCGTAGGCGAACCATTTGACACTACAGGTCTTGTGATTACTGCGTATTACACCGACAACACGTCCACACAGGCAACAGGATATACTTTATCAAGTCCGGATATGTCCACGTACGGAAATAAAACTGTAACGGTTACATTCGATGGAAAGACCGTGGATTTCTCAATTCTGGTTGTTGACATATCTGGCATAGAAATTAAAACACCGCCCACAAAGCAAGAATACCTTGTAGGTGATACACTTGATTCTACCGGGTTGACAGTTTTGGCAAAATACACCGATGGAACATCTGGGACGATAACATCTGGATTCACTGTTTCTGAACTCGATAGCTCATCAATCGGTGAAAAAGAAATCACAGTGACGTATAAAAATCATACCGCTGCATTCAAAGTTCTTGTGTATGAACTGCAAGGAATCCGAATCGCACATTACCCGGAGAAAACCTATTACAGAGTAGGTGAAACATTTGACCCGACTGGATTGGTTATTGTGGCTTTGCGGACAGATAATACAGAAAAAGAAATCACAGATTACACCGTATCTGGTTTTGATAGTTCTAAAGCCGGGACAAAAACCATCACAGTGTCTTATCAAACTGAAATTGACGGAATAGAAACGTTCATTGGATATGATGAATTTGAAATCAAAGTAACCAAGGATGGAACGAATCCATTCGAAGATAATACCGACCCAATCAACGTAAAAGTGCATTGGATAAATGGTGAATTTGAGGACTTAACAAATGAACATATCCAGTCCAATTCCTTGTCATTACAGGAGTCGTTATGCAATAAAGCATACTTCATTTTTGGTGGCTGCATATCCAATCAAATTACATTTAAGTGTTATCATCCACAGTTTGTTGGGACAGATGAAACCGCTTATCCGTCTGGAAAAATCGAGGTTTATCTTGAATGCAAAGGCACAGAAATCAAGATTTTTACGGGCGAAATTGCGACAGGAGAGCGCGATGCAAACTCATTTGTTCGTACCGTTGTGGCATACGATTATCTGTACAAATTGCGCAATACTGACATTGCGTGGTGGTATAAAAACAACACAAAAGACAAACAAATGGTGTTCACACAGAAGCAATTTAGGGACGCTTTATTTAAGTATCTTGGTATTGAACAAGTCGATGTAAAACTCAAATATGACAGTGCATATGTACCAAATACCGCCAACTCTTCTGAAATGAATGTGGCAAATATACTGGAAGATTTATGTCTGCAAAACAATGTTTTTGGATGGATGAATCGTGATGGAAAATTCGAGTATAAAAAGCTTAAAAAGAACTGCAAACACCGTGGCACGACAGTTTCCGGCGTTGAAACATTTGATTTTTACGAGTCCGCAGTGCATCTTGACAGATTCAAAAGTTTCAAGGCAACTGAGGGTAGAGTGTGGTATTTTAACTATGTTTACACCGACCCTGACCCGTCCGGCGAAGTATTTACATCCGGTGAACCAACCGCACAGGACGCATACGAAAGAAACGTTTTCTACAACCGTAACAGCTTTTTTGTAGGTAATCAAGACTGGCTGAATTACGCCTACGATGCGAATGAATACGGGGATTATACCCGAACAAAACCGAAGTATGCAATCTGTTACGGAACTGTCGCAGAGGATATTGTTAAAAAGCAGTATTATCGCGCACAGGGATATTCCGTGGAAGTACAAGGGAATCCGTTCAATATGGTTGGTCAAACTGTGGAAATGACACATTCCAAGCTTTCTGAGGATGGTTCCGCAATACAGTGGGTAATTCACAGCTACATCATGAGCAGAACGCTGAAATTAGGCATTACAGGGCTTATTGACACATACACTACCAATAATTCCCCGTACAATGGAAACAATCAGCAATTAGGTAAGAACACGCCTGAGATCACATCCACAATCAACAGAACAAGGTCTGAAATGCCGACCATTAGTTATGCAGAGTTCACGGATGGCTCGGGTTCCGAATTTAGTCCCGCAACAATAGACGATTTTTCAAGTGGTTCTGGCAGTACTTCTGAACAATTAAAAAAGGCACAATTAAGATGTGTAAAGCGAATCAAAAAAGCTGATTATGACGCTCTGGTAGCCGCAGGAACCGACCGGGCAGATACACTTTATTTCACATTCGAGGAGGGCTGATTGGATGATATATAAAGCATTTTTGAACAGACAGGAAATCACTGGGTTTCCTGTCAAAGGTAAGGAAACAAGTGAGATATGGGGTGGGAATACATTACTATGGAAAAAAAAACAAGGCATTTCAATAAAAACAGATGTGTCTGATCGTGCTTTTACACGCGGTCAACTTTTTTACTATAAGCTTGTTAGCACGAACGGTATTGAACTTGGAATATTGGGGAAATTAAAAAATGGCATTAGCGAAATATATGCTACTTGTGTAGGCGGGAATGAAGTCGTTCACGAACTTCCTATTCCCGGGATGACGCAATACAGAAGAACCAGAGTAATTGGATTCAAAGATTGTTTTTATGCGATACGGTCGACTTATAACTCTAGTGGAGAAGAAAAAATAATAAAGTTTCTCAAGCTTTCCGACAAAGGCGACATAATCTTTCAATATTCAAATTCAGAATCATTTCCAGATTCGTCAAATGCCATTGTTTATGGCTTTTTTGTAGACACGTATGATACGTTTTATATTTTGGCTCGACATTATAATAGACGTGATAAAACATATACATTCAAAATTCATAAATATCGTAATGGTGGGCGCGTAAGCTCATACACAGTCACCGCCCAATCTGAAGATTATTTTGAGTTTTTACATAACGATACGCTGCTACAAAACGAATTCGAAATTAACGGAAAGCTTTATATGCAGTCAATAGTAACAACATCAACGTCTAATACCTACCGTATCATTGCGCCTTTAATGGAAGTATCCCCCAATTTCCTTGTTCCAGTTTCGACTGAGCGTAATTATTTGGGCACAGATGGAAATAGACTATTTTTTACAGGAATCCGAAAAAACGACCCCTATATATGGAGCAATGATTCCGATGTTTATTTATTGAAAAACGGGGAGTTTCTTCTTGTGTATAGTGGCAAAAATGACGATGGTGAAAAATGGCAAAATGGATCATTTGAAACCATTACTTTTATTGGAACTGATATGTTTGTTCTTGTCAACCCTAGTTTGATTATTAAAATTAATACAAAAACCTATACAAAAGCTACCTTAGTGTACGATTATTCACCGTCTAAGATTACTGCATTAACAGCTAAAAATAGCAAATTATATGTGCATAAATCAAACGGATATATAGATGAAATATCTTTTTAATTACAATTTCGGCCCGATTGCACTGTAATAATTTTGCAAAAATCTGTGCCTAATCAAGATCGTTTCAATAGCCAAGGAGAAGATTGTTTTTGCTTATTTGAACACTAATTTCATCAAATAAGAACCCCAAAACCGCAAATAAGAGCGCATTTTCCATAAAATCTCAAATAAGCCCTTATTCACCGAAATAACCTCAAAATATCAGTCCTTACCGTACTAAAATGTAACTATATTAAAAATAAAAAATGAATAATTTGTAAACGTAAATTTTGCTTGTTTTCAGAATAAATAAATCATCTTAGAAATTATAAAAAATCAGATGAAAGTTTTCTGTCAACGAGCGATTTTCGTTTACATAATATCTCAATGTAACGTTACAATAACGTTACCAGTAACGCAATGTAACGCAATAGAATAAGAATAAGAAATAGAATAAGAATATAATTAATATATATGAGATATATATTAATCGTCAAATTAGGCTAATTTGACCCTGACATTCTTAGTTCGTTTCAGCCCAATTCGAACCATTTTTATTAACGACCTCGTATTTGACTTATATAACGATTTTACGTGTAATTTGATAAAATCCTCGAGTAATATATAAAAATTGATTTTAGATGCAAATACGGAGCTTACAAGGCGCATTTAGCAGAAAGGAGCAACGTGCATGAATAAATATGACAGGAACATCCCAGAACCAGGAACAATCGTAAGACATTTCAAACGGGAAACAATCAGGAATCCGGGAATAAATGACTATCTGTATGAAATCGTTGGATTGGCTGAACATACGGAAAGTAAAGAAAACATGATGATTTACAGGGCGTTGTATGGAAGCAGGAAATTATATGCCAGACCGCTTGATATGTTTATGAGCGAAGTTGATCACAATAAATATCCGAGCATTCAGCAAAAATACAGATTCGAAAACAATGAAAGGAGCAACGTGATATGACAAACGAGCAAAAAGCAGTTCTCAGAAAGGTTATTTATGCGGTCGAAACCGGCGGACAGGTTTACGGACAACAGGATTATTCGGACTTCACGGAAGCCTATGAGAATAATTCAGATGAACACGCAATCACAATTGGAGCAGGAGCGTGGTACGGAACCGAAGCAAAAACACTTCTGGAACGAATTTACGATGCTGACCCGGAACAGTGGGAGAAGATAGACAAGGTCAGACTTCTGGAACAAGTCCAGACCGCAAATTGGGGATGCTTTAATATTTCCAGAGTGTCACAGCTTGCCGACACCATAGTTGCCCTTATTTCGTCCAAAATAGGCGTTAAATGCCAAGATAGCCTTATGGATGAACAATTAGCCACCTACGCAGATGAAGCCCTTAAACATGGCGTTACGGACGCTAGAGCGCAAGCTATGTGCGCGAACTTTAGGCACCAAGGCGGACAAGGGGCAGTAACACGGATTCTGGCAAAGGATCAGAAGCCATACACATTGGACAATCTCTATGCAGCCTGCCGGACGGACACAGGAAACCAAGTCGGGGCATACAAGGACAGACAGAGGTTTGTTTATAACGCACTAAAAACATATTTTCCAGAAAGTGAGGAGAAAGGTATGAACGCAATTGACAAATTAATCCAGATCGCAAAGAATGAAGTTGGTTATCTTGAAAAGGCAAGCAATAGTCAGCTCGACAGTAAAACAGCAAACGCCGGGGAAAACAATTACACAAAATTCTGGCGAGACATTAAGCCGGATTATCAGGGACAGCCATGGTGTGCTACATTCGTTTCATGGTGCATGATGAAAGCATTCGGCTTAGATACAGCAAAGAAACTTTTAAAACACTGGCCGTATGTTTACTGCCCGACAATGGCAGATTTGTTTACTTTGAACAGCAATCCAAAAGTCGGAGATATCGTTATTTTCTACAGAAACGGTACATTTACACACACCGGAATCGTAATAAAAGTGTCGGGAGATCGGTTCTGGACAGTCGAAGGAAACACTTCTGGTGGCTCTACAATTATCGCAAATGGCGGTGGTGTATGTCAGAAAAGTTACTACAACAGTAACCTTCCCGGAACAAAATTCTGCACTCCAAATTACAGTTTAGTTAAAAATACAACACCAGTTTCAGACTCGGATGTAGTCAAAAAACAGAACACCAGAGCCTACATTGCACAGATAAAAAAGGACACAAAATGTTATACAAAATCAAACAAAAACAGTCCATCAAAGCTGTTTCCGAAGCTGAAAAAAGGCGCAGTTGTAGAGGTAATGAAGTATGTGGAAACTGACAGCAAAGGGTTAAGATGGTACTTCATCCGCATCCCGTATCCAAACGATGAAGGATTTGTATTTGAGTTTATCCCAAAAGGAACATTTAAAAGAATCACAGAAATGACCAAATGACACTTGCGGCATATTGTATAGAATGCTATAATAAATGCGTTCCATACATTCACCCTTTGTGAGCAGAAACCGCCAGTAAGCCCGGTTAATTCCCTCCGGACGCTGGCGGTTTTTATTTATCTCATTATGTAATTTTCATATTTTTCTTTGATTTCCCTTGCCCCATTTTTTCTTATCTGAACAACATCCCCGGAATCCATGATGAAATTATCACCCGCCGACTGAATGTGATCCATGTTCGCCAGATAGCTCTGATGGCAACGTAAGAATCGTTTATCAGACAGCTTTTCTTCCAGATCGTTCAGCTTGCAAGTAGTCACAAAACATCGGTTATCTGTCGCAAAAATATGACAGACCCTTGCCCGGCTTTCAATGTACTCGATTTCATCATATTTGAGCCGGTTAATCTGTCCGCGGAATTTGAACGTCAATGTTTCATCCTTCATCTGCGACAGAATTTCATCAATAGCCCGGTATATTCTGCCGTATTCCTTGCCTTTTACCACATACTGCATAGCCCCGACATCGAATGCTTCTTGCAGATGTGAATTATCAGCTGTCCAGAAGATAATCTTTCCATCATATCCAATATCCCGGAGCTGGTTGGCGATTTCCAGACCGTTCTCCTTTTCCAGAATCATATCCAGTACAATTACATCGTACCATTTCCCCTCTTTAACATCCTCGATAAGCGGATAACCTGCCGAATACTCGCTAATTTCATACCGGTAATCTCCTTTGCGCCGCAAGAATCCCGATATGTGCTCTTTAAACAAGTCAACTTCAAACTGATTATCGTCACATATGGCTATTCTCATATGCGCGCCCTCCTTTCGTAGTCTCAATTTTGTCAAAATACGCAATGATTTTGACAGCACACACATTTTTCCTATTGTTCGTGGTATTATTGTCCCACAAACAAAGTGTAGCACTTAAAATTGTTAGTGTAAAGCGTTAAAGTTTGACATAATTCGCAAAATATGGTTTCTGTGTCCGGGAGGATGTGTGGATAGAGAGACTGCCTGCAAGAACGACAGGCAAAGAGAAAGAGGGGCGGTTGCCCCTCTTGTTTAGTTTACACCATATACTCTTTGCGCGTCTGCGTTTTCTATTGCTATAAATTTATTGTCACCAATCAGGGCTAAAAAATAGCTCCCTGTGAAAGAATGAAAGAAAACATCGTTTTCTTCTTTCGACAAATCGCCTGAAGATTCGAAGATTGCAATAACTCCTTCATCGTCTCCACGAGATTTAAAAACATATCCTCCTTTGGGAATTGTCTTCCCTATGGCATAATAGCCAGCCGGATATATTCCGCTTTTCGCGTCATATTCAGGCAGTACCGAATAATGAATAGCTTCTTCGGGCTCATTTTCTGCAATATCGTTCGGGACTTCTTCCGTCTCTAAAGGTTGCGGAGATACTTTCTGTTCGGGATTCTTGTTTTTGATGTATTCTTCAAAGTAGGGCATCAAATTATCTCTGTCCCACAAAATAGTATTGCTTTCATTTGCAGCGTCTTTGGCAGACTGGGTGAAATAGCTGTTCGTCATTACAATTGCGACATGGCAATGGTAATATGTTTTTCCAAAATGTACTTCTTGAACAGCTTTATTTCCTACAGAACCACTGAACCGCTTGCATTGAACAGCATATTTAATACCAGATTGCTCGGCTATAACATCAACGCCCTGATCGCCACTACCTCTTGTAACCGTGACGTTTTGAAACCCTTTTGCCCGTAAAATGTCAGCACACACATATTCAAAATCATGTCCATCCATCCCGTCAATATTTTTCATGCTAAAAGTCTTTCTGGATGTCGGCTGATATATCGGAAGTTCTGGGACTTTGGGCTCCAGCATTGGTTCTGGAATCAGCTCTGGAAATTCTCTGCAATTATATAAATCAATCGTCATATCTACTGGAATCAGGATTCGAGATTGAGATTTAAGCTCTACATTTCTAAATATTTGCCCCTCACTCAAATATAATTTGTTGTTTTTAAATTTTAAATGAGTATCTTTTTCTAGGCAGTCTATTTGAATATCTCCATATCCTTCAATTGCACGAATATCGTATAACCCAGCAGGAAAGTCGCGGTCTGAAATATAAATTCCCCCAGTTAATTTTTCGCCACTAAACGTACTTTTGCGGATTTCTTCCAATCTTTTATTCGTTTTAGCAATATCCCGGTCTATGCTTCCTTTTGTAGCGTAATACACTAGAGCCAATATTGTTACAACAGCTACAATTCCCACAACAACTTTCCAATACTCGTGCAACAAACCAATTACGTAAATCGCCAAGAATATCCCAATCCCAGTGCCGCATCCTCCGGTTTTATTGTTTTTAGCCATTTAAAATGTTCTCCAATCCATTCCAGAGTGAATTTTGATATATTCATTCTTCAAATTTTCGACATTGTTCATCATATCCATTTTGAATATCTTTCCGGCACAAGTAATTGTGACCGTCTGGTAATTAAATAGACTGCCTAAAAGCCCTTGGTCGTTACTTATGGATGATACCTGGCTTAAAGGAATATCTGCATTGTGAGTAAAGAAAAAGCCTTTGCGTATATAGACTGCCTTATTGGTTAAAGTGATTGACTTTGAATAAAAAGTAAGAAATGATCCAATAGCGATCAGCACAAATATAATTGTCCAAATATTAATTCCATTGTTCATAAAATAATACCCAATGGAGAAAAATATCATAATCCCAACAAATACATAAGAAAACCAATGTGCGTTGCTATAACATAAACTCTTTTCTGGCACTTGTTTAATCTGTGCTTGGTGAAGCGGATGTCCGCAATGAATGCATCTGCCAGCATCAGAACTTATCTCTTTTCCACATACAGGACACTTTATCAGTCCCATACAATCCCCTCCCTTTGTTAAAATTTTACAATATTATACCACTTCATACAAACTGTGCATAGTAAAATATCAAAAAAGTAGATTATTTTTGCAGAAAAACTCCATGATTTTGCGCTTTCAAGAAAAACTACACAAGTTTGTGCTATAATGCGTGATATATTTTTTTGAAAGAGTTGATAATAATGGAGAAGAACAGATACAGAATAGTCGTATTCATCCTGATATTTTACGAAATATTCTGTGCGGTGCATATACCATCACATGATATGGCAGAACGCCACCGCAGAGATGCGCAGATCACAAAAGAAGCTGCGAAACAAATTTATCCCGCCCAGACGCAGGAACTGAATAAGACCAAGGAAGTTTGCAATGTCAAATGTTATATTCGCAAAAGCGCAATTTTCTTTGAGATTGCGAAGTTTGCCTATGAAATAACAAAAGTCCATGTGTATATTTGGCAGTTGCCAAGAAGAAATATCGGTGGTATAATGATGAAAACGAACTGATGTTCGGTTCTATTTCCCACAAGCCGCACATATATTGTGGCGTAGGTGGTAGTTGTGACAGGGAGGGCTATTTATGGATTATAAGAAAGAGATTATTGAAATGGTGCAAAAGATAGATAGTGAAAAATTTATGAAATTCTTGTACAACATGATTGTTTCATTCAAGAACCAATGGGGATATTAGAAAAAGCAGGGAATTAATCCCTGCCTTTTTTGTGAAGAAATTCAATCATGTCGAAAACGCTTTTCTTATCAGATTCGCTTAATTCAATTAGCAACTTAACATGTTCAACGACATTTGAATTTGACATCAATTTTGGAATAAAATCTGTGTCTGTTTCTAAATTATTTTCCCAACCCATTAGATAAGCCGGAGTAGTACGAAGCACTTTGGCTAATACATTCATATATTCGGCAGGAACTTTATCAATATCGCCTTTTTCATATCTGAATATAGTAGACCTTGACACTCCCAATTTTTCTGCCAACTCATCAGCACTCATATTAAGTTGTTTTCTTCTTTCTTTTATTCGTTCGCCAGTTTCCGACATTTTTCACACCTCCTTTCTGAATACATAATAACACTAATGATGCAAAAGTGCAACAAAAATAATTGCAAAAATGCGATTTTATATATTGACATATGCGACACTTTGGTGTAATGTATAATTACAAAGTTGCATTAATGCTACTGGAAAGGAGGAGCGCGAATGGTTGTTAATATAGCTAGACTTAAAGGAAAAATCGTTGAACGTGGAAACACTCAGGAAGCTGTTGCAAATGCAATTGGAATGGACAGAAGCACATTCTACAGAAAACTAAAAGATGGCGGAGAGAAATTTACAATCGGAGAAATCCACGGAATCGTAAATGCAGTTCCTTTAAGCAAAGAGGAAGCTATAGATATTTTTTTTACATCATAGTCGCAATAATGCGACTTAAATATATTACACGAAAGGAGATAAATGAACAGCTTACAGATTTTTAACTCAGAAGAGTTCGGAGAAATCCGAACAATAGAAATTGACGGGAAACCGTATTTTGTTGGAGCAGATGTTGCGAAAGCACTTGGATACAGCAATTCGAGAAAAGCCATTCTTGACCATTGTAAGGGAGTAACGAAACGTGACACCCCTACATCTAGTGGCGTTCAGTCAATGTCATACATAAATGAGGGAGATTTGTACCGCCTCATTATGAAATCAAAACTTCCGTCAGCGGAGAAATTCGAGTCATGGGTTATGGACGAAGTTCTCCCGGCAATCCGCAAGACGGGTTCATACCAGAAACCGATGACCGTAGCAGAACAGATTCAGTTACTGGCTCAGGGCAATCAAGACCATGAGGAGCGAATCGAGAAACTTGAGAACACAATGACCATCGACTACGGACAGCAGAAATATCTTGGAGATTTAGTTTCCAGAGTAGTAATCGAAGTGCTAGGTGGCAAGAAATCCAATGCTTATGATGAAATTGGAAAGAAAGTATTTGCAGAATGCAACCGGGATGTCAAAACTTACTTTGATGTAAATGCCCGGAATAACATTCCAAAACTGAGGTATCAGGAAGCAGTTGAATATATCAAGGAATGGGAACCTTGCACGAATACCAAAATGCTAATTCGTGACTGCAACGCGCAAGAAAGATTAGCTGAGTAGGAGGAAAACAAATGAAAAATATTGATAGCCGATTACACATACCTGGTGACAATGATGAAATCTTTCATTCTATTATCGGTTTTAAACTTGTCGATATATCAGCAAGCACAAGTGGAAGTCCAGAAGAACCGACACTTTCATTGAAGTTTACGAATGAACACCATGTTGAGATTGATGTCATTATTCAAGAATCTGGAGTGTTTGTCACCGAACCATTTGCAGTAAAAGAAGATTTAACTGTTGTCGAAAAGGCAGATGGTGATTGAGAAAGGAGAAGCAATGGCATTTAAAGATGTTTCTAATTATTCAAACGAGGAAATCTGCGAGATGATTTACAACTTAAATAATTGGAATTGGGACGAACGAGTAGGAGAAAAACCAGAGGGATTCGACCAGATGCCATGGTACAACATTTACTGGTGGCACAAGCTGAAAAAGCGAAAAACAAGAAAAGATTACATACAGCCTGCTATGGGTTATTTACAACAGCGGGTAACAATGAAAGAATTTTATTTCTTTATAAATGTAACTCACAGCAAGCGTATGACATCAGAACAGTTTGAAAAATGGTGGGAAAAAGAAAAAAACACCTTGTGGTTCGCTTTCCCTCATTGCTACCAAAAGGGCAATGACAGCTATGAGCGTCGTGATCACATATGGTATTAGGAACATCCAGAAATCGCGTTTTTCTGTATATATCAATCCTGCACCATCAAGTGTAATTGAATATCCGTCATAGACAGGCTCGTTAAGTTCCCCGATGCATCCGCATTTATGGGGCTCAATTAATCCGTGATTGAGCAAATAAGAAGCGTATTGATTTCCCATTTCATCGGATGTATGGCAGATTCTATGACACTCATCAAAAGTTAGAAACTGTTTCTTATAAAGCTTTTTCAATAATTTATGAGCTGTTTTTTCTAACACGCATTTTCTCCTTTCATAGGGAGTATAGCACAGAAAGGAATGAAACGGAATAGAGTTATTTCAGTGATTAAACAGGAGATGACAAAATGATAAAAACTGATGAACTTCGAGGAATATTTGCGAAGAATAGAAAATCTCAGGCGGACGTTACTAAAATGCTTGGAATTACGCCAAAAACATTTTACGGAAAGATGCAGAAAGGAATTTTCAACAGCAATGAGATTCAGGTAATGATTGATGAATTTCATATCGAAGACCCGGTTGGTGTTTTCTTTGCTAAAGCAGATTAAGTAGGAGGTGAGACAGGTGTGCGGAAGAACCACGATCCAGTGGAAATAATCTTAAAGATATGCCTGATATTGCTCTGGCCAGTGTCGGCTGCATGGGCGATATGCGCACTGGCCAAGATATTGATAGATTTAGGTATCATCACATAGAAAAAACTCGATAGGAGGTTACAAGATGAATAAAGAAGTACCTGAAGAATTTAAGAATATGACATTAGAGGAGACGAAAAAGGAAATTATCGAAATGATTCGTGAACTTCCAGAAGAATCACCGATTCACAAAGCGTTGTACGAAGGCATAAAGGAGATAATACACAATGAGTCAGTCAAATGACTTCAAGCACTTCACCGGGAAGAAAGCCTCATTCAAAACGCAGAAGCGGAAGAAAAAGGTAAAGGTGAAAAGGGTTCACAGGAATAAGTATGAGAGGAGATGAGAGGATATGGCAGAAGATAAGGAAGAAAAAAAGCCGGAGAAAATTATCAGCAATTTAAAAAATGGAACTTTGATGAAATGGGACACTGGATACGGGAGTCACAGATATTTTTTAGAAAAAGAAAATGGGGAAGAAATATATCTGAGAGATATAATTTCGTATCTTGCGTTTGGGCTTTCTGGAAGAGTAGTGAATGCTTTAAATGAGAAAGGTTCCTATGAAGAGGGCAGAGAAGAAAAGGACATTATCTCCACCCTCAATGCCTTAGTTAATGCGTATAAGACAGGGCTGTTTTAGTAGTGGGGAGCCCAAAATGGATTTTGAGTAGGAACCGCTTTACCTGACTGAGATCGATTTGGGGCTAAAATGTTCAGAAATTCTTCGTTGTATTTGCGGTACAATTCGACAATTTCTTTAGCGTCAGAACCATCTTTAACAGCTTTTGCGACAGCTAAGTCGTGCGCAATTTGTAACTTATCCATAAAACACACCTCCTTTCACAAGGAGAGTATACCACATAAAAAATCGGGGGGATATAAAAATGGCAAAAGCATTAATCCTGTCAGCTCTGATCGGCGGTATGTCACCGTACCTGCCGTTCTGGAGATTTGACAGTGCATCACAGCCGGTTGCAGTAGCAATCGTAATATTCGCATTATCATTCGTGGTTATTTACCCGGATGAAATTAAAAGAATCGGAGGAAAAGAAAGATGATTGAGACAAAAATGGGAAAAATCACACTTAAAGGCAGTAAAGCAGAATTAATAGCTGACTTAGCTGTTGTCGTTCGAGAAATCAAAGAAACCATTATGGAAGATGGCGAAGAAACAGAGGAATCTGTGAAGCATGAGATTGACGAAGCGGTCAAAATCGGATTGATGAACGAAGAAGAATTTGAGACTGTTCGAAAAGAAAAAAACAAGGAAATTGCAAAAACATTGTTTGGTGAATTGTTTGGAGGGCTTTTCGATGAAGATAAATGAATTTGATAAGACCGTAGATGATTTGTACCAGTTGTGCAGGAGAGTTCAGAGAGAAACCGGCAGAACGGTAGCGTTTCATTTTGCAAACTACAAGATCGGATGCAGCTTGCACATCAACATATATAAGAAAGAATCATTAAGAGAGTTTGATATGTACAGCATCGCAGAAGGTGGTTATCAGCAGGAAGAAAATGTGAAGAAAGTAACAGACCATTTAAACAAAATTTTGATGGACAACAAATGTCCGTACTGCGAGGGAGATTGTGATGGAGAAAGAAAATAAGATGGATTTCAGAGCAGAGACCGTAGCCGAGGAATATGCGGAGCTGATCGGGAGATTAAAGGCGTTTGAAGCATATCTGAACACTACCGAAGCAGATACATATTTAAAGAAAGAAGTTTGTGCAGCTATGCTCGGACTGAATTTGGAGGACAAGGAAAAATGAAATGCTATAAGGGATTTGACAAAGACTTAAAATGCCGTGATTTTCAGTATGAAATTGGCAAAGAGTATGAAGAAGAAAGAACCGAAATTTGTGATACTGGATTTCATGCTTGTGAGAATCCATTGGATGTATTTGGATATTATGCACCGGCCGATTCCAGATACTGTGAAGTTGAGCTTGATGCGAATGACCAGAAGTCTGATGACAGTAAACGAGTAGGCAAGAAGATTTCTATTAAAGCAGAAATCGGAATTGCCGGAATTATTAAAGCCGGTGTGGAATACATCAAAGATCAGGTTAACTGGGACGATGATAAAAAATCCAACACCGGAAACCGTTCAGCGGCAACCAACACCGGAGACTGGTCAGCGGCAACCAACACCGGAGACTGGTCAGCGGCAACCAACACCGGAGACTGGT
>ERZ1034678.29-NODE-29-length-76097-cov-20.597433_pt1 | contig 76097 bp, 54 predicted proteins | sample MGYA00520640_ERZ1034678 | MGnify/ENA primary metagenome ERZ1034678 (study PRJEB33766, sample SAMN09781767) | gut metagenome | biome: gut microbiome | host: Homo sapiens | place: Madagascar | study: EMG produced TPA metagenomics assembly of the PRJNA485056 data set...
CATGCTGCCGTTTGGATTTGCAGTACCTACGGACAGGTTGTATTTTGCGTTCAGTACATTGGTCTGGATGGAGTTTGCACCGGCAACGTTGCCTGAATCATCGATAGTTACCGTATTGGCATTAATAACCGCTGCTTGTGCCTCGCTCATTCCCATAACGCCAGTAAGAGCAAATGCAGCTAAAAAAGCGGCAGCGCATGTACGTGCACGGTTTCCTTTTCCATGTCTTTTCGCAATCTCAGAAACCACAGTATAGCAATTCTTCGCTTTGCTCCAAACAACTTTGTAAATTCGATTCATGATACATCCTCTTTTCCCTTTAAATACAGTGTAATATGATGATCACAGACTCTCTTTCCTAAGAATTAGAAAAAACAACGAAAAGGTACCCCCACCTTTCTTCGATTTCCCAGCATTCCTTGATTTCTTCTGTTGTTTCATGAAGGGCTAACAAAAAAATGTTGGTCATATGATAGTGATTAAGGTTTCATGTTTATGCGAAGCCTTAAACTATGTATAAACAGTACCACCCCCCCGATTTCGTCAATACCTATATATTTTTTTAGACTTAACAGAAATCTATAAAGCTGTTCCCCAGTAACAGGGGGTTCCAGTATACCAGTAAAGCATTCCAGTTCAAGCTCTCGAAGCAGGGTATGGAGCAATCCATGTCCCGCGTTGGGCATTGCATCGATAATTGCCCAGTGGAAGGGTTCTGGGGAATTGTGAAGGCAGAGATGTATTCCCTGAATAAGTTCAGTAGCGGCGAAGAGCTGCGTTCGGCCATCGAACAATACGTCCATTTTTACAACTACAAACGTTTTCAGGAACGATTTGGAGTAAGGACGCCAATGGAAGTTCGTGCGGCAGCTCTGAACGCGAAGATTCCAGAACAGTTCCCTATTACTGAGAATAAACGGATTCAGAAATACAAAGCGAAATTTGCGGCATAACAAAATGCCGCAAATCCCATGTTGATGCTAAAACACCAACATGAAATTTACGGCTATAAATTTTTAGATATTTGCCATGTCTACCTTGACAGGGGCTGATCACTTCCTCTTTACTATGAAAGTGGATCGTCAGGTTAAACTGATTCACCGGGTAAAAAAAGGACGGGGCATACGATTCATAAGTACCCCAATCCGCATATAACTTCATGGAGTATTTCGTTATCCTAAGTGGTGAGAAACATCATATGTGCGAAGTGTACTTAGTAGAAAGTATGACCTCTCCTGAAGTATGTCGCTACACGTTTTCCCCTATTAAAACTAAAGAACGTATGCTCCAATGGCTTTCATTCATAGTGACGCCGATAAGGGATCATGGTTTGGAAAAAGCAATGCACTGCATTGCTAATCAAGCAAAAACCACCGAGATACTTACTCAGTGGTTTTTACATGCGTTCAAGCGAACTTTATTTTTCTTTTTTCTCCCCGAGCTGTTTTTCCAGACGGCGGATCTTTTTCATCAGTTCCGGCAGGTGCGAGAGTGCAGCCTCGACTCTCCCCCACTGGGCGTGGGTTCTTGCCGGATAGCCCAGGTAGGTGCCTGGTGTTTTGATGGTGCCGATGATGCCTGTCTTGCCTCCGAAGACAGCGTTGTCACAGATGGTGATATGGCCATTCACGCCGGTCTGTCCGGCCATGATGACGTGATCGCCGACCTTGGTGCTGCCGGCGATGCCGACCTGCGCGCAGAGGAAATTGTCTTGTCCGACCTCGACATTATGTCCCAGATGGCAAAGGTTATCGATCTTGGTGCCGCTGCCGACGATGGTGTTATTCATCGCACCGTTGTCGACGGTGGAGCAGGCGCCGATCTCGACGTCATCTCTGATGACAGCGCGGCCGAGCTGGCGGATGTGATGGTGGTGGCCTGCCTCGTCAGTGGAGAAGCCGAAGCCCTGACCGCCGACGACGGCATGCGCACGAAGGACGACGCGGTCGCCTAAGATGCTGTTTTCATGTACGACGGCGCCCGGATTCAGTTCACAGTCTTTGCCGAGCTTCGCATACTTTCCGATGTAGCAGTACGGGTAGATGACACAGCCGTCTCCGATCTCGGCACCTTCTTCGATGACGGCATACGCCATGATGGTGACGTCTTTGCCGATCAGGGCTTTTTCACTGATGACGGCAGTCTCATGGATGCCCGGTTCCCATTTGTTTTCCGGACGGAAAACTTCGATGAGTTCGCCAAAGGAGCGGCGGGCATCGGGGACGACGATGAGATTCTTCGTGTAGTGGGCAGGGAGTTCATCGACCAGGATGACACCTGCCTGCATTTCTTCGATGTGCTCGGCGTAGACACCACGAGCAAAGGTCACCTGCGACGGACCTGCGCTTTCTGCGCTGGCGACGTCGTCGATCAAGACCGTGCTGTCTCCATAGAGAGTGCCGCCGATCAGGGCAGCGATTTCACCTGCTGTTTTTTTCATGATGGACCTCACTTGGATGCGGACGAAGCAGCGCCGGATGCCGCTTTCGATGTGCCATCGATCTTGGCCATCACTTCATCGGTGATGTCGACGGCACCGCCGGGTACGGCTCTCTTATGCATGACGATACCGATGCCCTTTTCTTTCGCGATCTGGGCTGCCTGAGACTCGACCATGGACTGGATCTGTTTCTGTTTGCTCTGGATGAAGATCATGCGCTCCTGCTGAGCGGACTGGACTTTCTTCTGCATGTCTTCATCGGAGAGTCCGCTCTGGGAGTCCTGATCCAGGCGGTCTCTGATCTCCTTATCCTTATCACTGATCTCTTTTTCGATAGACTGGATCTTCGGAGAGGAAGCTTCCAGTTTCTGGTAGTCGATGACTGCCACTTTATGTTCACTGCCGCAGCCGGCAAAGGCGAGTGCTGCGCCAATGAGTCCTACACAGGCCAGTTTTTTCCACATAGCCATTCGATTTCCTCCTACTTGGTGATATTGACTATACGATTCACCATATCCCCCGTCACGTCTTCGGCGTGGATATTGGCTTTGTATTTCGAGAAGATCATGGAAAGGTGCTTGTCAGAGGCCTCGCGGGCAGCTTCTTTCCGGATGTCTTCCATAATTTCTTTCTTGACGGCGGCCATCTCTTTCTGCTTGGCATCGATCTTCTGTTGCCAGTCTTCGTTCCAGGATGGGTCGATGGGATCTTCGGGAAGAGGCTCATCGACGTTCGTATCCTCCGCGAGGCTCTGCTTGATGTCTTTCGCGGTCTTCTCTGAAAAGTCAGCGAGCTCCTTCGATGCGTTTTCTTTTGCCTCTTTCATCGTGTTCACTTCGTCCTCTGTCCAGCCGATGGTATCCATCTGGCGACGCTCGGTGCGAAGGTCCATCAGATCATGGAGGCGCTGCTTGACGTCTTCCTTTTCGGAGCCGGTGACACCGAGTACGGTGAGCTTCATTTGGAGATTCGCCATCTCGGCACGCTCTTCGTCAGTGAGGCCATCGGGCGTGAAGGTTCTGTCCTTCTTGTGCGCTTCGCTGATGGTCTTGTAGAGTTTTGCAAGGCCGTCATTCAATTCGTCTTCTTTTGCCTTGACCTTCGTCTTCCACTCATTTTCAGCAGCCATGCGCCGGCTCTGATCGGAGAGCGCGGCCTTGATGTGCTGCTGCTGGGATGCGATGTGAATGAGCTTGTTTCGTTCATTCTGGTACTGATCAAGGAGATGGTTGTACTCAGTCTCGAGGCGGAAATATGTACTGTATTTCGGATGGGCTTTCACAAGGGTCTCCAAGTCGACCACGCCGTAGGAAACGGCAGGTGGCGCCGGCTCCTCGGTTTTTTTATCGCTGCATCCGCTTACCGCCAGGGAGCACGCCACGAGGAGGGCAGCCGCCATGGTGTATACACAGTTTCTATATTTCATGAGACGTCCTTATTTTTTGCTTTCTGAGGAAGCTGCGGATGCTGCGGAAGAGGAAGCAGCGGAAGAAAGAGACTTCGAAAGGGAATCGGTGACTTCCTTCGTGATGTCTGTGCCGCCGTAAATGACAGCAGATTTATCGACAACAAGAGCAAGACCCTTCTTGGATGCGACGGACTTCACAGCGCCGGTCACCTGATCATCCATGTCCTTCTCGATGGCCTGTCTCTTCTGATTGAACTGCTGCTGCATGTCAGCGAAGAGTTTTTCTTTTTCTGCATCACTCATGCCTTCCGACTTCGCATCGAAGTCTTTCTGCATTTCATCTGCCGTTTCTTTCATCTTCTGCTGGTAGTTCGCTGCGAGGGTACTGTTCGCGGAGATCACTTCTCTCTGGTCAACGACGCCGATGTCAGAGGTCGGAGCGGCATTCGCTGTATCCCCCATGGATACCACCGCCATCGCTGCCACGGAGGCGATGAATACGCCAGCCAAAGCGAAGGAAAAAATCTTTACGTTTTTCTTGTTACCAAGAGTTGTCATCATGATAGGTTACTCTCCTCTTTTATAAATTGGCAATCAGCCGGAGCCATTTGCCTTCTTCATCATTATACACATATTCGATCGTCATGTAATTATGGATCTTATAGGAAAATCCATATTCATTCTCTTTTTTCTTACAATCACGGTCATAGCGCAGGGCGAAGTTCTCGCCGAAGGGGATCTGGCCAAAGGCATGGTGACTGTTTTCTACGAAATCATACTTATAGCCCAGATCCATGACGCGTCCGAAGTGATGGTACCAGCCGCCATAGACATTCCAGTCGACGGGGCCGGGGTAGAAGCGGGCCTCGCCGAAGATCACATTGTTCCTGCCCACGAAATGCCCGAGCATGCCTTCGATCGCCGTATTGCGATTTCCATCGCGCCCGGCATCCATCCACGCTTCCGTACGAATGATCCAGTGATCGGTCAGTGCATCGACCTTGAGCTCTGTGATCTCTCCCGGGTAAAGATAGACCGTTGTCTCTATGCCATACTTTTCAATGAATGGGTCCTTGGCGAGGATGTCATTCATCGAGGCAGCCAGATCCTTCTGATGGCGGGCGACAAAAGCGAGCGGAAGCCCTTCAAGACTTCGAAGGGCATGTTCCGTCTCATTCACCGCGCGCAGCATCAGGAGGCGCGGAATGGTGGTCTTGTGCAGGGTGAGCTTTCCGGTACGGACGATCGTCCCCTGCGGGATGAGGGAGATCCGCACTCTTGTCTTCTCCCCCGAGGTCACCTCGAAGTTGGCAGTAAATTCCGGAAGGATCTCCTTAAGAAGCTCTCGCCCGGCAGACTCAGAGACACTCTCCGCCCAGCCGACCGAATCAACGGGAAGCCCCGAAAGGAGCTGACTCATAAGGAGCGGTACACCGGCGCTGTCTTTCTTCACCAGCGCTGCCGCTTCCGGAGACAGATTCCCGTAGTCGATCTCGGTCTCCACCTCGCGGATCATCTGCCCGACCGGAGTGAGCGATACGTGAAGCGCCGTCTTTTCGCCATAGGAGGCAGATATATCATCCACCACATAGCCCACGACCACGCGGTTCACGATGTCTGCAAGGACCTTATCGTACTCGCTCTCGTGCGAGCGAAAGAGGCTCTCATCCTTGCCGACAAGGATGCGGTTTCCTATGGCAGAAATGCTCGCCGTGATCCGCTTCTCCACAGCAGGCGGCATGCCGCCCGCTCCCGTGACGGAGACGCTCACTTCACGGATCGGTGCCGCATCTGCCCACGCAGGAAGCAGGAATGACGAAACGAGCAGGGCAAGACCTGCTCGAGTCATCGAATGAAACAAGGAAGAATGCATGAATCCTCCTTTGGAAAATCAGTGGAGATTTGGCTGTTTGCCATCAGCGGTCCGCAGAATAGGACGCAGTTTCTACGGGTCCACAGAGACCATTCCCGCACCAACCGCTACTCCATAGATCTACGTAGAATCAGAACTGTGTGCCGAAGCTGAAGTGGAATTTATTCTTATCACCGTGGCCATAGTCAAGACGGATCGGTCCGATCGGGGTCTGGAGACGCAGGCCTACGCCGCAAGACCACTGGAAGCCATCATCATCTTCATACCACGGGATCTGTCCGTTATCGATGCCCCAGGTGCTGCCGCCATCGGTGAAGAGGACGCCCTGGACTTTCTTGGCGATCGGGAAACGGTATTCCAGTGTCGCCGCGTACATTTTCTTGCCCTTGAACTGGTCATCCTCATAGCCGCGAAGCGTATTCGAACCACCGAGGTCGAAGAGGTTGCCGTAGGAAACATCGCCGTTGATGTAGCCGCCCTGCAGACGGAGCGCAAGGATGTGACCATTGCCGAGACCCTTGTAGAAGCGGCCTTCTGTCGTAAACTTGTAGAAATCATAGTCACCGCCAAGGCCATGTCCGCCCCACTGGGTAGAGAAGGAGATGCGGCGGCCCTTGCTGGCATTGAAGTAATTATCGCGGTTATCGAAGACGTGCGAGAAGGTGAAGCTGTTCGTGGTGCCGAAGTTATCCATGATAGCCTTTTTCCACTGAGCTTTTACTGGATCAGTCTGGTTGTTCCCTACGCTGCCCCATTCGAAACCGTCATGGTCATCGTATTCTTCCTTCGCACTTTCGAAGGTGAAGTAGTTCGTGCGATATTCGCCATTCTGACGTCCCCAGGTGAGGTTCCAGCCGCTTCTTCTCTTATCGTATTCTGCGACGGTATCGCCGTTCGAATCATAGTCATCGTATTCATAGATACGGTTGAAGATAGAAGCACCAAGGGAGTCACCGTTGGAATTGATCCACGGGCGGGTGTAGGAGATGGTATAGTTCTTACCGTTGCCGGCGCCGCCGAATTCCCAGTGGAAATTGACCTTATCGCCTGTGCCGCGGAAGTTCGTATCACCGAGCTCGACGATGCCGACTGTACCGTCGGAGTCCGAGTAGCCGGCGCCGACAGTGATGACACCGGTCTTCTGCTCAACGACATCGATCTCGATGACGACATTGTGTTCATTTTCTTTGCCGGGAAGCAGCTTCATATTGACATCTTCGAAGTAGCCCAGATTATAGAGTCTTTCCATGGAGCGGCTTGCCTGGAATTTATTGAAGGGCTTGCCCTTCTTCATCTTGAGTTCGCGGAGGATGACTTTGTCCTTCGTCTTATCATTGCCGACGAGCTGGATATCTTCGATGACCCCTTCGGAAATATGGACTTTCAGGATGCCCTTCGGCGTCACTTCCACATTCGGGATGGAGACGAGCATGTAGCCCTGCTTGAGGTAGGCATCTTCGATCTCCTTGAGCTTCTGGTTCACGAGGACGAAGTTCAGGACGCTGCCCTCCGGCACCTGCAGGATGGACTTCAGATAGTCAGAGGTGAAGATGGTATTGCCGGTGAATTCCACATCACGAACGATGGGATTTGCGACAAGACCATAGGTGAGGTCCACGCCTTCGGGGATGTCCTTGAAATTCGGACGGATCTGAGAGAAAACACCTGTCGAGCCAAGAGATGCCACATCATTGCGGATGCTCTCAGCCGTGACAGTGCTGCCCGGTTTGCTCTGCAGAAGAGGGGACAGCTTCGTCTTGACTTCTTCCGGGATCCCGTCGAAGTCGACATGCGCGATGGTCTTGCCTGTATGTGCTTCGATGGCTGCGTCATCGTCCGCCGAAAGATAGAGCGAGGCATCGCCCACTGCGACGGTCTGGTGGGATTCCTTCACTTCCATGGATGGTTCCGCTTTTTCCGTCTGGTCGGAGATCTCACCTGTCTTGCCCGCTTCCTTACCGCTCTTCACATCGATCATGGAGCTCTGGGACATGCCGTTCTGGGAGCCGGTCATCTGCGGTGCTTCCGCAAAGACGTCCGCGCCGGAAAGCGCAAGCAGGATCGCAGAGGCAAGCAGTGCTTTCTTATATGTTGCTGTCATCGTAAATTCCTCCTCATGTATTGGATGGTGAATTTCTATATATTTATGGAAATACAGATGGGTATCTGGCATACTTGCCAAAACGTGTGATTTCCTTAAATAACATTGGGATTAATGGATTCGGTGCAGGACGGAAGCTCCTAAAGGGGAGACCCTTCAAACCTCTGGAATCCTTCTTATTATTAATTTCCTCGGAGAGCCCTTCCCGCTTCGCCTACAACACGCTGGATCTCCTGATCGGAGAGGGCGGGGGCGGCAGGCTTCGGAGCAGCAACCTTTATGGGAGCCGGCGCGGGCGTCATGACGACGGGAGCTGCTTTAGCAGGCGGCACCACCTCGGGATCTGGCTTTGGCGGATCCGTTTCCACCGGTTCTGTCGTGACAGTCTCTGCAGATACAGGAAGGATCTCTTCTGTTTTCTTATCCGCTTCCTCGACTGGTACAACCGCCGCATCCGGTGTCGTGACTGCTGTTTCTACCGACCTTACCGGAGTAGACGCAGGTGCAAAAAAATTGTCCTTCAAAAAAGAGGCGCCGAGGAAAAGCAATCCTGCCACAGCCAGCGCGCCGCCGCGAAGCAGCCACTTCCGCCGCGGCGAAGTCCCTCTCACCTCTTTCAGGCGCTGCATCTCTGCCTGCGCCATGATGAGATTCATCTCGCCTGTCAGTTCTTTATGATTGGAATAGGAATTCTCTGCCTTTTCCAGCCACCTCTTCACTGACTTCACTCTCTTCAGCGTATCCCCCGACATACTGCCTCCTGCCAAGAAACCGGAATCATTCCGATCTCTGCCAACGACTGATTACATGATTCTTATATATAATCAGTGTTTTAGAAGTACAAGTGAACATCCAAAATTATTATTTATTTCACATTTTCTTGTATTTTCAAGCATTTTTGCAGAAATGCGAGTGTTTTTAGGCTGGAATGATATGTTTGACAGGGTCCGAGGAACAGAGATCCGATTTCTGTTCCATCTTACTCTTTCCGATAGGTTCAGCGGGGCAACGAGGCGGTGCCGAAAATGGGATCGCAAGAAACGCTATGCCGCGTCATCCCCTACTTTCTCTCATGGATCAGCTTCGATAGCATCCCGCGCAGACGCCGGATGCCGCGTTTCTCGAGGCGGTAGACGTAGGCCTGACTGACGCCCATGGCATCGGCAGTCTCCTGAGCGGTCTGCTCCGCGAGGTAGACCGAGCGGATAACATCCTGCTCTTTGGCAGAGAGTCGCTGCACCGCCAGGTCGACTGCCGCATGCAGCGATTCACGGTCGGCACTTTCGAAAGCCATGTCGGGAATGGCCTGTGCGAGGAAGACCTTCTCTTCCTCCCCGTCCTTAAGAAGGATCTCCTTTTTATTGGCATTCAGGAAATTCAGCATGCGTCCGCGGATGCGATGGATGGCATACAGGGAGAAGGCGACACCAGTCAAAGGATCATAGCGCTCGACAGCCTCCATGAGCCCTACCGTGCCTTCCTGAATAAGGTCCATCGTCACCGCCTCCTGCAGGCCATACTTGACGGCCTCCTTGAATACAAGCGGCTGGTAATTCTCGATCAGACGCTGGCGCGCGTCGATCTCCTCTGCCTCTTTGTATTCTTTCCAAAGTGCCTGCTCTTCCTCCCGGCTGAGCAAGGTCACACGGGACAGGCAGGCTTTGTATTCTTCGAGCATAATAATGGGTACTCCATGTAAATGGGATTTCGCGAAATAGCCCTTTCCCTCCTATCAGCGCTGAACGGAAGATTCGCTACGGATCATTGACGCATTTTCCGTGATCCAAGGGAAAGTCGTTGGCTTGACAAGCGGCGAATGGGAAAATGAGCTCGCCCCGAAGGATCGCGGCGAATCCGCACCTCCTTCCTGAGCCCATTAGGCTTAGGGACTAAAATTTAAAGCTCCAATCGCTGCCGATGTAACTATCGTGATTACTATTATACCACGATGAGAGACCGACGCGCGAATTCAAATCATAATGGAAGCCCAGACTCTTTTCCTCATTATTCACTCCCATGGTCGCAGTCAGCATGAAGTCATTGAAGAGGTACTTCCCGATCTTGATGTAGTAGTAGCTGTCATTGTTGTCATCGATGTTGTCATAGTAGTCTGTCAGGTTCGACGTGATGCTGATGAGGTCAAGGCCGATCTTATCTGCGAGGAAGTCCTGCATCGTATTCCCGAAGAGCATGGTGAGGCCGGCATTGAAGAGCGCCCCCTGCATCGAGCCATCCTTATCCTTGGTCGGATCCTGATGGAGCGTCAGCAGCATGATGATCTGCGAATCATTCAGCGCGGGATCACTGTGGAAGGTCGTCTTCATATCACCGGGCAGTCCATCCAGCTCGGCTTTGATATTGTAATGACCGACCTTGGTATCGGCACGCGCATGGATGACAGGCAGGAAGGAGCCGGGGGTACCACCCCAGACAGCATTGGCCTGATCGATCTTGAATTCCGTGGTATTGATCTTGACCGTTCCTTTTTCTACATTCACGCGGCCCGTCATGATCGGTTCGCGGAAATGGCCCATCATTGAAATATTTCCTTTGATCATGAGGTCATAGAGCGAGCTGCTGTAAAGCCGTACATTGTCTCCGATGGCTATGTCGATCTTCGTCAGGAAATTGGCCGACGACTCACCGCTCTCCGCAAGGAGAGCGAGCGGCACTTCGCAGGTCGCATTGTGGATAGAGATCTTGCCAGTGACACCGAGCTGATCCATGAATTCACCCAGTGAAAGGTCAGCATCGACCGCCCCTTTGTAATAGGCAGAGTCGATGGAAGGGGTATGCATATGCACTTCCCCATCATAATGCGTGATCGCCTTTTCTTTCCAGTCGGCAGAGCCCTTCGCAGTGACGCCGCCACCGCCGAAGGAGGCACTGCCATCAAATGTCACGCGATGTCCATCAAATCGTAAGGACAGATCGATCGGCTGAATGACTTCATTCATGGTCATAAGACCGAGCGCCCCATTCTTTGCTGTGATGCTGCCCTTTAGCTCCGGGTCACGATAGTCACCGACAAGCTGTACATGCCCCTTGATCGGGCCGCTCGCACTCGTCACGGCTTTACCGAAGAGAGCCAGAATATTCATATCTGCCTGATCGAGATTGAAATCAACGGAAAGCGGCACTGCCTCATCTGTGGTGCTGCCGGTGAAAAGATTGCCGGGGAGTATGCCCTTGGCACTCGCACGATAGTTTCCCTTCGATACCAGTGCATTTTGCAGCGTCACGACATTGCTCTTGGCATTCGCCATCAGAGAGAAGCTGTCAAAGCTGATTTCTCCGTAGCTCGGATGCTCGATACCGATCGAGATGTCTGCTTCCGGCGATGTCTTATTTCCGCTGAGAACGACTCCGGCCGTCAGACGCCCGCCCATCCGTATGTCATTTCGTCCCAATACCTGCGGCAGCCAGGACATCTCCATGTCTTTGGCTGCAAGCTGGATGGCGAGTTCCCCATCGCTATTCATAGAGCCTTCTGCTGCGAGCAGTCCATCTCCTACAGGAAGATGAAACTTACGGATCGAGAGCGCCCCATTTAGGTAGGAAAAATCGATCGCTCCCTGACCAACAGGTGTATCCCCCAGATGTCCTCCCAGAAAATCTGCTTTGAAGTCGATGCTAGGGTTTTCCAGTGTCCCTCCGATCTGCATGCCGCCATTGACAGCACCATCCACAGCGGACTCAGGCAGCTTGAAAAGACGCATGATCTCCTTGATATTCCATTCCTTAAATCGGAGGAAGCCCTGCAGGGTATGGGAGTCCATGTGATAGCTGCCTCTCCATTCGAAATGGCCATTCTTCTGATCGAATATACCGTCATCAAGGCTTACGACATGGTTCTGATAGCAAATGCCGGCAGACGCCATATAAATGGCAGTGCCGCCTACAGAGATCTGCCTGGAGGAAATCGTCCCTTCAAAGGCCGGATCTTCCATCGTTCCGGATACATGCCCGCGCATATTGACCTTGCCGTCTGCTCCGCGTCCCGGAAGCATCCGCGAAAGGCTGATGTCATTGAGTGACACATCCATATCGATCATGTCTGGCTTCACCGTACCGTTCACGATGGCTGTACCATCGTAGATATAGGCGAGGCCGTTTTTCAGGGTGATGTCATTTCCATCATAGGTATATTCGCCGGAGACGCTCTGGAAAAGCTCACCCATGACCGAACCGTCGAAGGCCAGAAAATCGCCTTTCACCTGTGGCGCTTCCATCGTGCCAGTGACGGTCATTGTATTTTCGACCCATCCCGTCACCGGGTAGTCCTCTCCGGCAAGCGCAAGCAGTTTCTCGATGCGTGTCTTGTCGGTATCGATGGTGAGTGCGAGAGGGTGCGGTGCAAAGAGACCGACGGTCCCCTTCACGGTATGCTTGCCATCCGTCCCTTCCCAGCGAAGCGAGGTGATAGTCGCCAGCTGATCTCCCAGCGATACATGTCCTTCGATACGGTCAAAGGAGATGCCACGGATCTCCCCATCCTGCGCTGTGAAATCTGCCGCGCCGTATGGATCCTCTCTGCTCCCGCTGACTGCGAACCGGCCGGAGAGACGTCCGGCCATATCCATCCCCGAAAGGCCGGAAAGCTCAGAAAGGTCGATGGACGATACCTCGCCCGAGAGCGAGAGAGACGGCCCATATGTCCCCTTCACGGTGAATGCGCCTTCGCCAGATGTGCCAGTCAGATACGCGATATCCATCACGCCGCCACGCGAAGTCGCTTCCCCCGAGAGGGTATCCATGGACATCCCATCATACGAAAGATCCATGCCATAGAAAACGCTATGCCAGTCACCATCACGGTAACTGCCAAAGCCGGAAACCTTGCCAGCTGCCATATTCTCATACGAAAGACCCGCGCCATCCATTTCTCCGGAAGCCATTTCCAGAGACAGTGCGCCTTCCTTATATGTGCCCTTCGCCTTCCCCGATCCGCTCACAATGCCGGAAGCAGAAATCCCGACCGGAAGAGAAGAAAGATCGATATGCTCTCCGGCTGCTTCGCCTTCGAAGGCCCCGCTTGTCATAGTATATGAGCCTTCGCCGATCAGAAGACCGCCCGCCATCTGTGCCTTCAGATAAGGGATCGAGATCCGATCCTCTCCATAGACAAAGCGCACATTCGCCTCTTTGACAGAAAGATCCTCATATTGCCCATCCTTCACACGGGCTTCGCCAGACACGAAAGGATCTCCCATCGTCCCCGAAATATCTACGCTGCCGGAAACGACTCCGGTGGCGCCTTTCTCCGGCAGCAGCTCTTCCGCCTTGATATCCTTCAGCGTCACATGTCCCATCAGGATCGGATCGTCCACGTCAAAAAGGACCTTCGCATCCCCGGTGAATGTCTGCCCATTGACCTTTACGGCTGCTTCGGTGATGACAGCTTCACCATTTTCAATATCAAAAAAGGCTGCTCCGTCAGCCAGAATAAAATGATCATAGCGAAGAGCAGCATCTTTGATAGAGCCTTGGACATGATAAGCGACAGCGCCATCACTTTTCCAGATCTTGGCGCTGGTCACCTGTCCTGTCCCTTTGTCTATATCAAGTTTTGAAGAAATCTGTGGGAACTGCTCTAAGAGCGGCTTCAACGAGGTAAGGGAAACCGGATCCGTTTCCAGACTGATTTCCATGTTATTCGTATTCGTGTACTTCACGTCTCCCTTGAAATGGCTGTCAAATGCCTCTCCCACAAAAGAGCCTGTGATCGTACCCTTGCTGTCCCAGCCGAGCGTGCCTCCCAGCAAAGTGAAATCATACGAACCAATATCCGGTGCAGAGATGGAAGCCTTCCCGTCCTTCACGATGACCTGTCCTGTGAAAGTACCGTTGTCCGAAGAGTCCGATGGTTTTAGAATCTTCTCTACATTCCACAGTCCATCTTCCGTCTTGGCGAGATGGACCTCCGGATCCTCAATAGTCACCGTCTTTACGACATCAGCGATACCGCCGTCTTTGAAAGCATAGTTATACAGCGCAGAAGCAGACCATCCGATCGCCAAAGAGGGCGACTTGAACACAACCTCTCCTTTCGCGTCCTTCAGCTCCAGATCGGTGAAGGAAAGGTCATAGTTCGGATCCAGATCCATCATGGTCCACGTCAGGGTGCCATTGATGCGCTCCCCTGCCGCGTCTTTGATGACAGGTTCCAGATTCTGTGTGATGATCGGACGGATCAGCAGATAAATGATACAGAGCATGATGAAAATAAATGCTGCGATACCATTGATCCACCATTTGATTCTGCTAGCCAAGGTATTATCTCCAAAAAAATGTAAGAAAAACAGATTCAGGCTGCCCTCATACAGCTGAAAGGCAACCGTCTCTATAGAACAAAATGGAAAGCGATGGCCGGATCACAAATCGCTTCTGATCCCCACCCCGAGATCAGGCTTTTGCAAATTCCGGGTGAATGACAGCCGGTACGCCCATTGCATGTTCCAGCGTAGCGAGACCGATGTTGTAGTTGTAGAGCGCGGTGATGTAGTTCGTTCTCGCAGTATTGAGGGCGAGTTCTGCATCGAGGACATCCAGGTTGATGCCGACGCCGCTGCTGTAGCGAACGGTCGCGATCTTATATGCTTCTTCTGCCTGAGCGACCGATGCTTCGGCAGCGCGGATCTGTTCTTTATAAGAGAGAACATTCAGGTAGTCCTGACGGACTTCCAGCTCGATCTTTTCTCTCGCCTGCAGGAGTGTTTCCTGTGCTGTTTTGACCGCGGCATCCGCTTTCTTCACCGATGCCTGGGTAGCGCCGCCATCCCAAAGTGACCAGGAAAGCCCGCCTTGGACAGCCCAGTCATCTTTATCGACCGCCGTCACACTGGCTTCCTTCCAGCTGTATCCGCCGCCGACGCTGACTGTCGGGAGATAGCCTGCCTTTGCAGAGCGAAGAGAGGCCTCAGCTGCCTTTACGCCATAGTCTGCTTCGACGAGTTCCCAGCGGTATTTCTGTGCCATCAGAATGGCCTGTTCCATGGTGAGGTCAAATTCCGGTTCCGGGAAATTCTTATCCAGCGGGTTCAGCGTCGTATTCATCGGGACACGCATGATGTTGTTCAGGTTCGCTTCTGCGACATCACGGGTGTTGTCCGCTGCGATGCTCTTCTGCTTCGCATTGGCAAGCGATACATTGGAAGACAGTACGTCGAGCTTGGCCACGATGCCGGCATCGAACTGCTGCTGTACGTTATTCAGATGACTTGCATAGTCAGTGACAGACTGTGCCTGCACTTCAGCGAGCTTGATCGCTTCAAGGTACTGGTAGTACGCCTGCACGGCCGCGAGCTTCGTATCCGCTTCTGTCTTGTAGACATCAAGATCTGCGATGTTTTTCTGATAGCGTGCGGCATCGATCGCACCTTCTACCTTGCCGAAGGTCCAAATCGGCCAGGAAACATTGATCCCCTGGCTATAGCCATGGTTGGAGCTCTGCGTGCCTACGACACCATGCTGGGTCGGATACTGATTTCTTTGCCAAGAGTAGCTGACGGACGGATTCTTCTTCGCTGCCGCTGCGCTGACATCGGCTTCCGCTTCTCTGCGCTTCAACTCTGCGATGGTGATGTCGCGGTTATTCTGAATGGCAGTCGTGACCGCACCTTTGAGGTCGATATCCATAGCCGCTGCTTCCGGAGCTGCCGCTTCTGTGATGGAAGACGCCAGGTTCTTCTGGAGTAGCATGTTATTGAAGTTCACATCTTTATTCGCTACCGTCTGATTCATCTGAGCCTCGATGGCTTTCTGTGTGATCGACGGATCCGTCATGATCTTCGTCTGAGATCCTTTTGCTTCTGCGCCGAGCCCGCAGGAAAGGGCAAGCACGATAGAAGCAGTCAGAATTTTGCAGGTCATTGTATTCATTCAACATTCATCCCTTCTAGACAGATGTCTTTGTTGTCATTATATCCAGACCGCCCATCTTGGGGGCGCTGTTTTCATTTAATAATTGTATCCCACACCGATGTACTCTCCGCCGCCGCGGTTATTATGCGGGAAAATGGACTGTCCGGTCAGGAACAGATTCGGCGTAAGAGCATACTGTCCGCGCAGGCGGACAGAGAGATCATTGGGGTCATACACATCTGCGGAGAATTTCCACCGCCCGGACGCATAGTCCGCGCCAGCGCCGATCTTGTTTCGAATGATACCGGCATGTACGCCATAGTCCCCTCTCATACGACCATAGAGCGCATCATAGACCGGATCATTTCCCATGGATTCTATCCCCAGAAGGCCATAGGAGTCTTTCCCCACGCGGAGGAAGAGATTCGGCGAGAAATCGTCCTTCTTAGTATTATATAACAATTCGCCGGAAACAGATACATCAAAATCACCATTTCCCTGCATAAATCCATTTATTTTCCCGGAAATCTCTTTGGCATTCTGAGAGATCTCCTTCGCATTCTCCGATGCCACGACCATATTGTCCATGATCCTGCGCACATCGCCGGTGGCTTTGCCGTCTCCATTCAGCTGATACAGCATCTGATTCACCTGCGAGGTGATGCTCTGGATCTCACTCGCTGTCTGTATCCCCTGCGCGGTCAGGATGGCGAGATTTTCGGAAATCGCATCAAAATTATTGATGCTGTTCTTCACATGCTTCTGCGAAGAGGGGTCTGCGACGACGCTATTGATCCCATCGAGCATGGTCTGCGCGGACGTGATGAGCTTGTCCATCTTATCCATCGCCTGATCGATCCCCGGTGCTGACTTGCCCTCGACCTTCATCCCCTCTGCCAGATAGCCGCGTTCCTGATGACCGCCGGAGGCCTTCACGAAGCGTCCGCCCATGACACTGCTGGTCTGGATGGAGAAGTCCGCATCCTTCGGCACCTTGGCATCGTGATAAAAACGCAGCTTCACGACTGCTTCCCCGTTCTCCACCGTGATGCCATCGACCATGCCTACTTCGACGCCGGCATAGTGGATCGGATTTCCCGGTTCTATGCCTTCCGCTTCCTTGAAATAGCCGGTCACATGAAATCCGCTCTTTCCAAAGATCACAAGGCTGGAAAGCTCGATCAGGATCCCGGCAAAGAGGAGTATCCCCGCAAGGGCAAAGGCTCCGACCTTTGCTTCCGTCGACCATTTCATCAGGCATCACCTTCTTTCAAAAAATCAGGATTCGATGGCAGACCGTTCATGAACTGCCGTACTCTTTCATCCTTCGATGCATATAATTCTTTAGCTGTCCCAACCGCAAGGAACGAGCCTTTATACAAAAAAGCCATGCGGTCCGCAATCATTTCCGCAGACTTCAGGTCGTGCGTCACGACGACGCTCGTCGCATGCAGGGCCTTTTGCGTCTCTTTGATCAAAAGGCTGATATCGGTCGAACGGATCGGATCGAGCCCCGCTGTCGGTTCATCATAGAGAATGATCTTCGGCTCGAGCGCGATCGCTCTGGCAAGGCTCACGCGCTTCTTCATGCCGCCGGACAGATTCGCCGGCATGAGATCTTCGATCCCATCAAGCCCGACCAGATGCAGTTTCTCCTTCACGATGGCATCGATCTCCTCTTCAGAAAGCCGCGTGTGCATACGCAGACCAAAGGCTACATTCTCTTTCACATTGAGAGAGTCAAAGAGCGCGGAATACTGAAAGACCATTCCCATCGAGCGGCGCTCCTCATTCAGCTCCTCTTCGCTGAGCTGTCCCATATCCTTTCCGTTCACAAGGACTTTTCCGGATGTAGGACGCAAAAGACCGATGATGAGCTTTAGGAGCGTTGATTTCCCGGAGCCGGACGCTCCCAGAATGACCATCGTCTCTCCCTCCTTGATGGAAAGACTGACATCTTTCAAGATATGACGATCGCCAAAAGTCTGGTATACATGCCTGATATCAATCATAGGACGCCTCAAAACAGAATGGACGAGAGCAGGTAATTCGCCGCAAAAAGCATAATAATCGAATATACTACGGACTGGGTGGTCGCCTTGCCGACGCCTTCTGCCCCTGCCGTACAGGTCATCCCGCGGTCACAGCCGACAAGTGCGACGATCATACCGAAAATGACCGACTTGAAAACGCCGAGGTACAGGTCAGAAGGGACGCAGTACACGTGGATGGAGTGCATGAAGGTATAGGAGGAGACGCCATGCGTGAGCGAAGCGACGATCATCCCGCCGCCGACGCCGATGGTGACACCAAAGACCGTCAAAAGCGGCAGCATCGTCATACAGGCGACGAGCCGCGGCACCACGAGATACCCCACCGGACTCACCGCAAGGCACCTTAGCGCATCGATCTGCTCGGTCACCCGCATCGTACCGATCTCAGCCGTGATGGCTGCCCCGACGCGGCCTGCAAGGACGACACCGCAGAGCACCGGTCCCAGTTCACGCCCCATGCCGATGGCTACGATCGCACCGACGGTGAAGTCTGCGCCATACTTTGTAAGCTCGCCCGCGATCTGTACAGAAAGCACCATGCCGGTAAAGAGCAGTGTCAACGCCACGATGGGAAAGGACAGCACGCCCAATGCCAGGCACTGCTTCATCGTCTCCCGCCCGCGGAATGCGCCGATCTCTTTCACCGCCGCCATGAGGAGCAGGATCACTGCTCCCAGCTGATGAAAGATGCCGATGGTATAGCGGCCAAGCGTTTCTAAGAATGACGACATGGGCGGAACCTCCTTTCTGTGGAAAATAGTACCAGCGGCTTCGCTGTGAATATATGGGAAATATCAGAGAGCAGATATCAGTCACAAGTCTGCCAATCCCTTGTCACGACTTGCTACAACGCTATCATCACCGACGCTTTTTCTGCCGGCTTTTCATCATCTGCGGATTTTTCGCCCTTCTTTTCCAGCGTCTCTTTTTCCTTATTGCTCATCTCGATGGTGGCCTGCTGTTTGCTCTTTGCGAGCTTCTTCAGGGCTTTATCGCGTTCTGCTTGCGGCAGAACTTTGAAGGTGAATTGTCCGTCACCATAGATGACATAGTCTGTATCGACGGCGCTCTTCGGAGTCTCTTTTTCTCCGTCTTCTTTGAGCCCGTCCTTATTCTTCAGATAGTCTGGATTTTCCGGTGCCTTTTTCTCCTGTATTTCTGCCTTTTTCCCGCCGCCTTCATCTTTGGAGATCATGCTGACCTCCGGATCCAGGATCTCCACGACGACCTGATTGTTCTGGTCTTCCTTCATCAGTCGGCTGTGCAGGTCATTGAAATCCTTGTACGTGCGAATGCGGTCTAAGATCTCATCCGTCAAATTGAACTTCTGCTGCTGGATGAGATAAGGGAGCGGCACGACACCGCCGCCGCGGACTTCGAGGATCATATCTCCGTACGGCTGATCTTTCGGCACGGTGAATGTCAGGTCCTTATAGAAGACTTCTCCCCTGTAGGGAGAAAGACGCGCGCGTACATAGATGGTATCGCCCGGGCTCACGATGATCGGAGACGCCGAGGCATCGAGAAGCTGCGCGGTCTTTCGTTCACTCGTCACATGCATGTCGACCATAATGCTGCGGAGAGGATATTTTTCAAAACGGTTCTGCTCGAGAAGCCGTACCACATTGTAGAGCTCATCTACGCTTCGCTCCGCGATGTCTTTGGACGACCAGTACATATTGCTTCGGGTGAAAGGCTTCTGCTTCATATCCTCCGGGTAAAGCGTATAGGTGAAATCGACCGTCCCCTGTCCTTTGCGATCCATGGCATTGCTGATCGCATGGTACACCGAAGTAACGGATAAGGTCGGCAGCAGCGCTTCATTCGGGATCATGCGTACATGGAGATCTTCCTTCTTCTTCGTATCTTCATCAGTCACGGACGCATGGAGCGAGACAGCGTGCGGCAGCTTCCCCATCATTCCGCCGATACCGGCTCCCCGGTCCTGATTGACCGTGCCGATCTCCGCACCGACGGACCCCAGCTTGAAGGGGATATTCTTGCTCGGGATGACAGTGAAGATATAGGAATTGTGCATGAAGTAATCGGTATTTCCGCGATCCATGAACGGATGCCCGAAAGCCACCATGCGATTTCCGTCGACATAGGTGACCGTCCCGACAGCACCGAGCTTGAGATCGCCTGTCACCATGGTTGCCGAGACGGCACTTCCCGGTTCAAGCGGCTGCGGCACATCATCCTGCGAGGCAGATGCGGAAGCAAATGGGACCATGTGGAAATCCTGCATTTTCCCTGCGAGGAAATCCATCGCATCCGGGGTGTATCCGCTCGCCATGAGCGGCGTTGTAAGCGGGATCAGCCCTTTGGAAGATGGCGGCGTAAGACCGGTGTCCTTTCCGTCATCGATGGTCCAGAGCTTCAGCATGTCACCGATCGGCGTCACCATGCCGATGCGCCCGCCGGACTGTGGAAATCCATACGCCACTGCGCCGAGCAGCTTTCCATCAATGTAGACCGGACTGCCGCTCATCCCCTGCGCGATGCCTTCTGTCTGATCGATCAGTGGTCCGGATACCTTCACCAGCACCAGATCTCCGCCGGTCGCTCCCTTGTCTTTCATGATGCCCAGCACATCGACATCGAAGGTCTCGATCTTCGTACCGTGTACGACGGTCTTGGCATAGCCATGCATCCCCTCCTGTACTTCTGACACAGGAAGAAATTCCTGTGCTGCACAAGGCATCACGCAGGAAAGCGTGATGCAGACAGCCGCTGCCAGATGCTTCATTGACTTTTTAAACCGATTGGGCATAGGATCCCCCTTACCGAAATATAAGTTTGAAATCAGAAATGGCGATTTCATCGGATACATCCGCATAGGTGCAGCAGGATTCCAATGAAAGGCAAAGGACAGGCCGTCTGGGGAGCGAAGAATACGTGCCAGACTGCCGGCTCCTTTATTTGCTCTCCAGCACCGCTACGACGTCCTGTTTGGCGATCGTCTGACCCTTCTGGACGCGGACCTCTTTGACCACGCCATCCCGATCAGCTCTCGCCGCCGGTACACCGCCGACCAGTGAGTCCACAGAGACCAGTACATCACCTTCCTTGACAGGTGTGCCTGCCTCTATGACAGAAACGACCGTCCCATTCAGTACAGCCTGCTGCGAGACGTCCTCCGCAGACACGCTATATACACCGGCAGCCACAAGTGCTGCCAGCGCCAAGCCGATTTTCATCGCGTTTCTCATGATGTACCTCCCTGTGTTGTAAAATTCACATATAGGTATATTATATTTTACCATTTTATCTGCCTCTTGGCATGAAGAAAATAAAAAGGGACATAACAAATGAATGTTATATCCCCATGTATGTGTCGATGGAAAGCGATCTTTCCGCTTTTGTTCAGTGCAGATCCTGCAGTGAGTCTCTGAATGCATTGATATAGCTCAGCGAAGCCCCGGCACCGATGGCATTCACATAGGAAGGTCTCTCCGCTACCTTCGCTGCGATCCCGGTGATACGGGTGATCAGCTCATCGATGCCCTTCAGCTGAGACACCCCGCCGACCAGCATGATGCCCTGCTCTCGGATCGCTGCCAGAAGCGCCGGCGGCGTCCTCTGCAGCACATCCTGAATGTTTTTGAAAATCCTGTACAGGATCGGATTGATGGCATGCGCCACATCTTCAGCCGTTACGGCGATCTTGACCGGCGATCCCGATACGATGGAAAGGCCATACGTTTCAGCCACGCGCGGCGCCTGATCCAGATCCCAGTAGGCGCCCAGCGAGATCTTGAGGCTTTCCGCCTCTTTGCGGCCGATGCGGATATGATACTTGTCGCGGATAGCCGCCATGATGGCCTGATCCATTTCCAGTCCGGACTCCGGTGAGAAATGGCTGACCACGATCCCGTGTTTCGAAAGCACGGAAACCTTCGTCGAGCCGCCGCCCATATCCACGATCATCGCACCCTGACAGTTATCCCCCGTGAGCCCGAGACCCATCATCGCCGCGATAGGCTGATCGATGAGGACTGTCTTCCGTGCGCCCATAGCTACAGCCGCTTCCAAAAGCGCCCTTCTCTGCACGCTACCCATTCCCCGAGACACGCACATCATGAGACGCGGATGAAAGAACATCCCTTTCAAATACGACTGATTCACGATGGAATTCAAAAGATAAGCCGCCCCGTTATAGTCGATGATCGCACTTCGTTTCATCGGATGGACGATCTCTATGTCCCGCGGCGCCTTGCCCTCCATTTCCTCTGCTTTCGTACCGTAAGCGAAGAATTCCTTCGTCACGGCGTGGCGGGCGATCACAGAGGCTTCCGGAAATACGACGCCTTTATGCTTGACGTAAATCACTACATTCGACGTCCCGATATCGACGCCGATGTCTTCTGAGCCGAAAGAGCCGATCCAGTCCAGAAGGGTCTTCTGCCCCGCCAGACGCTCCGCCTTCTCCGCCAGTGCTTTAGTCTCGATCGACACGGACAATGTCTGCTCCTAACCCCTGCAGCTTTTCTACAAGATGGTCATAACCACGATCAATATGATGAAGCTCGCCCACTTCCGTTTCTCCGTGCGCAGCGAGCCCGGCCAGTGTCAGTGCTGCCCCTGCACGAAGGTCCGTCGCTCTGACGAAGGCACCTGTCAGGAAGGGAACGCCCTCAACGATCGCACAGCGGCCTTCGACCTGAATGGAAGCCCCCATCCGCTGCAGCTCGCCGGCATGCATGAAACGATTCTCAAATACCGTCTCTGTGATACGGCTGACGCCGCTGCCCACGGTCATGAGTGCCATGAACTGCGCCTGCAGATCCGTAGGGAAGCCCGGATAGGGCAGCGTCTTGATATCCGTAGAGCGGATATGCCCATCACTGATGACACGGACACTGTCGACATCCTTGATCACCTTGACGCCTGCTTCTCCCAGCTTTGCGAGGAGCGGCTTTAGATGTTCATTCAATACATTTTCGATCACGACATCACCGCCGGCCATAGCCGCTGCGATCATGAAGGTCCCCGCTTCGATACGGTCCGGAATGACTGTATGAGCGACGCCTTCCAGCTTCTTGACACCTTCGACACGGATGATATTCGTCCCTGCGCCTTTGATGTTTGCACCCATGGAATTCAGGAACGTCACAAGATCCACGATCTCCGGCTCTTCCGCTGCATTTTCAATGATGGTACGGCCTTCTGCCGTAGCAGCTGCCATAAGGATATTCTCTGTCGCGCCGACACTCGGGAAATCGAGATAAATGGTCGTGCCCTTCAGCCCCTTCGGTGCATATCCTTCGACATAGCCGTTGCCTACATTGATCTCTGCCCCCATGGCTTCAAAGGCTTTCAGGTGCAGATCGATCGGACGGCTGCCGATCATGCAGCCCCCGGGAAGCGCGATCTTCGCATGCCCCATCTTGGCCAGAAGCGGTCCCATGATCAGGAAAGAGGCTCTCATGCGGCTCATAAGCTCATAAGAAGCTTCGGTCTTATTCACCCCGGATGCATCAAAAGTCAGGACATTGTCCTCTCTTTGGACTTTGACGCCCAAAGACTCCAGTACACTGCAAATGGTCACCACATCATCGAGATTCGGTGTATCGACAATGGATGCCGGTGTCTCAGGCAAAAGTGTCGCTACAATGATAGGAAGAACGGCATTCTTTGCGCTGGAAACACGGACGTGTCCACGCAGGGGATGTCCACCATGAATTACTAATTTTTCCAAAAGGAATCACTCCTGTACTGATGAAATACTGAAAGCAAAGATCTATCTGATGCCGCAGCCAAAAGGTGCGGCGCTGTCCTACAAACGTCAATTATATGTATGATACCATAAAAAAACAAGGGATTTCAATGTGAAAATTGGATTAAGCCTCTGGGGGAAAATCTGCCCATGGATTCGGTTGGAAAGAGGCCGAATCCATGGGAGGAGCCCGCCGGCTGCCCATCCTCTTTTACTGTTCCAGCGACTCGGTGACGCGCTTGACACTTTCCGAGTCTCCCAGAATGATGAGCATATCCTGTTCCTTCATGTTCATATCCGGTCTCGGATTGACGAACATATCTCCTCCGCGCTTGATCGCAACAACGGTGATGTTATATTTTCTTCTGACGTCGGTATCGATCAGACTCTTGTTCACCCATTCCTGCGGCACACGAATGGAAAGGATGGTGATGTTGTTTTCCATCTCGATATAGTCAACGATGCCTGGGGAGATCAGATTGTGCGCGACGCGGACACCCATTTCCTTCTCTGAGTAAATGATCTTGTCTGCGCCGATCTTCTGCAGCATTTTTCCATGAATGGGATCCAGGGCTTTGACGACGATCTTCTTGACGCCCATTTCCTTTAAAAGCAGTGTCGTCATCAGGCTGGCCGACAGGTCGCCGACAGAAACGACAGCAATGTCCGCATTGCCGGCACCGATGGCTGCCAGGTTCTTCTCATCGGAGCAGTCCGCACAGACCACGTAGCCCAGTGTATCTGAAAGATCCTGCACTACCTCTTCATCGATATCCATGGCCATGACGTCATAGCCCATCTTTTCCAATGTGACGGCGACACTGATGCCGAAGCGGCCCAGACCTGCCACGAAAAACTGTAATTTCTTTGCCATAGAGAGTACCTCGTGATGGATGATTCTATGCAATAATAAATGGTTCGATCGGATCTAGAGGAGAACTGCCCGAAGGCAGCGCTTCAGCCCCTCTCCTTTTATCCGATGACTATATTTTCCTTCGGATACTTGATCTGACTCTTCGGACGGCCGGCAAAGGTGACGGCGAGCGTCATGACGCCGATACGCCCGATGAACATAGCGATCATGATGACGATTTTACAGGGGATATTCCACTCCGTCGTGAGTCCCATCGAGAAGCCGACGGTGCTGAAGGCGGAGACAGCTTCGAAGAGGGCATCCTCAAAATCAAAGTGGGATGCAGGCTCTAAGAGGAAGACCATCATCGCAGTGAGGAAGATCAGTACCATCGCCAGTGTAAAAACGTTCGAGGCTTTCACCAGACATTCCGGATCGACCCGTTTATGGAAGATGACCACATCTTTTCTCCCACGGATCCATGACCAGAGCGAGAGCAGAAGAAGTCCGATGGTGGTCGTGCGGATGCCGCCTGCGGTCGAGACAGGCGCCGCTCCGATGAACATGAAGAGCATGATGATAAGCCCGGTCGCATTGTTCATGGCGTGGATATCAAAGAGAGTGAAGCCTGCCATGCGGGAAGAGATCGACATGAAGAAGGCACTCTGCCACTTTTCGGCCGTGCTGAGATGTCCCAGCGTCGCCGGATTATTGCCCTCCAGAAGAAAATAGACGATCACGCCCAGCGGGATCAATATCATTTCCATGACCAGAATGAATTTGCTGTTCAGAGTCAGTGCGCTCCAGCTATGGTGCCTCAAAAGATCATCCAGCGCGATGAAGCCTACGCCTCCCAGAAACATCGAGATACAGACAACGGTACTGACCAGCGGATTGGCTGCCATCCCGGCGAATCCGACATCATTTCCCATGATATCCATACCGCAATTCGTGAAGGCAGAGACCGCATGCCAGTAGCCTTGATAAATGCCGATCCATCCATTCTGTGTGAAGAAATAGGCCGCAAGGATGGTCCCGGCACAAAACTCTACAGAGAGCGTCATCAGGATGATCTTCCGCACCAGCATCACCATACCAGACGGTGTCTGCAGATTGAATGAATCCCGGATAAGGAGCCTCTCCTGCAGGCGGATCTTCCGCCCCCGGGAGATGCCGACCATGGCCATCATCGTCATGATCCCCAGACCGCCCACCTGCATCAGAAAAAGCACGACCAGCTGCCCGAAGATGGTAAAGTCAGTCTTCAGATCAAACATGCTCATCCCCGTCACGCTGACGATACTGACAGACATGAAGAGGGCATCCAGGAAGGAGACTTCCTTCGTTCCTGTCTGCGAGATGGGCAGCATGAGGAGGAGCGCCCCAAACAGCATGAAGGCTGCAAAACCACCGCAGATGAGGACGCCTCGATGAAGCTGGCTCAGTGCGGTAAATAATTTTCTCATCATGAAGTGCCTCTTCCATTGTAAAAGCGAATCACGCAAGGATCCGCAGCTATCTGTCACCAGTGACGATCCACCGGCCGCCCATAAATACATTCTCTTTATTATACTATGCCCGCAAAAGAATTGACAGGGAACGCACACAAGTAAAAAGAGAAGTCCCATCGGCCTTCTCTTTTACCTGCAAGGAAAGCAACACGCTATTCCCTGTTTTTCATATGCTCTTCGACCTGCGTTGCTGCGATAGCCCCCAGGATATCATGGCGTGTGATGATCCCGACGAGGCGTGCCGGCGGCTGCTCGCCCTCACGCTCTACGGAAAGCTTCGCCTTTTCTACGACAGGCACCGTCTTCAGATGCTGATCCACCATGAGTGTCGTGATGGCTTCCATGTCCGTCTCCGGCGTGACACAGCGCACATCCGTCGTCATGATATCCTTCGCAGTCGTTGCGAGCAGCTTCCTGAAGGATCTCTCATACCGGCCAAAGCCGCAGTAGTACACTGTGCCGCCCAGCACATCGACATGCGGCGGGATCTTCGGCTGCACCTTCTTGTACAAAAGATCACCCTCGGAAACAATGCCAAGAAGCTCATTATCATCTCCCACGACCGGGATCGCAGACACGGGATGCGTCACGAAAAGTCCCACCAGCTCCTGTACGGTCGTATCCGGTGATACCGTGAACACATACTTTGTCATAAAGTCTTTCGCTTTCAGAGATTTCATGATAAGACCTCCTTGCAGGACATACAAAAAATCGGTTCATGCTGAGACAAATGAGGAAAACACTTTCTCTATTTATATTTTAATTCTTTCGAGCCGGAACTGCAATAGGAGGGCTGGCGAAGAAGGCATCGGGTCTTGAGAAATGATTTTCCCGGGAAGCCTCTTTATAGATGGTACGGTTCATGCCGTATGATCTTCATCGCGCGATAGAGCTGCTCGGAGAGGATCAGGCGTGCCATCTGGTGCGTAAAAGTCATGGCACTGATAGAGATCTTGAGATCCGCCCGATTCCGGATGTTCTTCCCATTCCCATAGGGACCACCGATCATGAAGTAGAAATGGCTCGTCCCGGTGACCATACGCCGTGAGATCCAGTCTGCCAATCCTTCCGAGGACATGGGATCCCCTTTGAGATCAAGCAGCACAAGGCAGTCATCGTCAGAGAGATACTTCAGCATCTTCTCTCCTTCTTTCTCCATCACCCTTTCCTTCATGGCAGGAGATGGATTCTCCGGCATTTTCTCTTCATCCTGTGCGATGATCTCCAGAGGTGCGATCGGCTTCAGACGCTTCACGTACTCCTCGATGCCCTGCCGCATCCATTTTTCTTTGATCTTGCCGATGGCAAGCAGTGTAAATTTCATAGCTCTTCCTTTTCTGTAGACCGATGCTGCAAAGAAAATGATAATCCGAGACTGCCGCCAAGACCCGAAGCTGCGTCCATAAGACCTCTTTCTCGATAGGAAACCGCTCGTCAGATCGTTTCCTTACTTATTATTCTCCGGTGCAGCCGCAAGAAGGACATCCGCCTTGGCTTCTCTTCCCTGGTGCTCGTAGGTGATGGAGATCTTTTCCCCCGGCTTATGAGTATCGAGGATTTCCCGCATCTCCTTCATAGTATTGCACTCCTTCCCATCGATGGAAAGAATGTAGTCCCCCGGCTCAATGTCAGTCAGGCTGATCGGGCTCCTGGCCGCGATCTTCATGACGAGGACTCCCTTCTCGTGATCCCAGCTGTAACCGTAGCGGGCGGCAATGTCCTTGTCTGCTGCATACACGCCCAGATAGGCGCGCGTCACTTTGCCATGGTCTATGAGCTGCGAGATGATGCCCTTTGCCTGATTGATCGGGATGGCAAAGCCCATGCCTTCGACTCCTTCTTTTGCGATCTTCGCGCTATTGATCCCGACGACCTTTCCATCAGCGGTGACGAGCGCTCCGCCGGAGTTGCCCGGATTGATGGCTGCATCGGTCTGAATGAGCTTGAAACGCTGGTCGATATCATCGAGGCTTCTGTTCAATGCGCTGATAACGCCGACCGTCACGGTTCCCTGAAATTCAAGACCCAATGGATTCCCGATCGCGATCGCCGTTTCTCCGACCTGCAGGCCATCAGAGTCTCCCAAAGAAGCTACAGGGAGATCGTCACTGCCTTCGATCTTGACGACAGCAAGATCGGTCGACGGATCCGTCCCCACCACTTTGCCGGAAACTGTCTTTCCGGAAGAAAGCGAGACATTGACCTCCTTGCTGCCGGAGACGACGTGGTTATTCGTCACGATGTAGCCTTTCTTGTCAAAGACCACCCCCGATCCTACGCTTTGCCCGACTTCGACGCGGCGGTTAAACATATCGCGGTCATATACCTTGGTCGTGATGCCGACGACCGCCGGCCCGACCTCTTTCACCGCCTGCACGATCGCCGTATTGCGGATGGCCGGCAGCTCCTGCAGCTTCTTATCCGCCCCCTGCGGTACCTGGTACGAGGAAGAAGCGCCGTCCTTCTTCGGGATTTGGGGGAACTCGCCGAAGAAGCAGCCTCCCGCGCCGCCGATGACGAGCAGAGCAAGTGCTGCGGCGAAGAGCTTCATCCGTCCCTTGCGGGATCCGGTGATCTCTTTCTGCATGGCTTCCCCATGCTCTTTCAGCTGCTGATCCAAGTCTTCTCTATCCATGATGAGTACCTCTATTCATTTCTGTGAAATCCATCACACGATCTGTCCTCTGGGTCTATCAAACCCGCTGGAACCAACGGAAACAAGATCGCAATCCGCTCCCTGCTCCCCGTCCGTCAGAGTCCCCCTCCTAATGTGTTCCTCATTATAGCATACCTGTCAAAGAAATGAAAAAGGCGATGTGAAATAACGATCATCTCCTTTTCGCGTTCCATCTGCCGCGGGGACTTGCAGCTCTCATAGAAGTAACCGGGAAACCTTATCCCAGCTGTCTTTCATGCCATAGTCGCCCTATCCGCCCCTGCGGGGCACTTTCCCCTAGAGGGGAAGGCTGCGATACGAGAATACCATCTTCTAAAAAAAGGCGGCGAAGCCGCCACGAGAGCCCTGAACCTTGAACCTTGAACCCTGAACCCTGAACCAAATGAAAGCAAAGTAAAAAGGGCACTGTGAAGAAATGAGGATTCATTTCTTCACAGCCCCTTTTTATAAGCATTATTTCGCAATATCCGTCGCGCGAGTCTCGCGGATGACGACCACCTTGACTTGCCCCGGATACTGGAGTTCCTTTTCGATCCGCTGGGAAATGTCATGCGCCAGAATGACAGCCTGATCCTCATTGACCTTCTCCGGCTTCACGATGACACGCAGCTCACGTCCTGCCTGAATGGCATAGCAGCTGGCCACGCCTGGGAAAGATTTCGCAATATCTTCGAGCTTCGTGAGTCTCTTGATATAGTTTTCCAATGTCTCGCGGCGGGCACCCGGACGGGCAGCGGAGATCGCATCAGCCGCAGCGACCAGTACAGACTCGACACAAGTCGGCTCTGTATCCCCATGATGGGACGCAATGGCATTGATGACCTGCGGCGATTCATGATATTTCTGAGCGAGCTCCACGCCGAGTTCTACATGCGTTCCCTCCTGTTCCCGATCGACAGCCTTGCCGATATCATGAAGCAGGCCCGCTCTTCTGGCAAGCTCTACATCGGCTCCCACTTCAGCCGCCAGGATGCCGGAGAAATAGGAGGTATCAATGCAGTGCTGCAGGACATTCTGCCCATAGCTGGTACGATACTTCAGACGGCCAAGCGTCTTGATCAGTTCAGGATTCATACCGCGGATGCCGCATTCCATGACAGCCTGTTCACCGGCTTCACGGATCGCTTTATCCACTTCTTTCTTCGTCTTCGCCACGACCTCTTCGATGCGGGCCGGATGGATACGGCCATCCTTGACAAGACTTTCCAGCGCAAGACGCGCGACTTCACGGCGGATCGGATCAAAGCACGACAGGATGACAGCTTCCGGAGTATCATCGATGATGAGATCGACGCCGGTCAGCGTTTCGATAGCGCGGATATTTCTGCCTTCACGACCAATGATGCGTCCCTTCATCTCTTCGTTCGGAAGAGCTACGACGGAAACTGTGGTCTCTGATACGGTATCAGCCGCATTTCTCTGAATGGCAGCCGCGATGATCTCTCTCGCTTTGGTATCCGCACTGCTCTTGGCTTCCTCGACCGCATCACGGATGCGGACCGCCTTCTCATGTGTCAGCTCCTCATCCACACGGGACAGGATCATTTCCTTCGCCTGTTCACGGGACAGCTGGGAGATCTCTTCCAGCTTCGCCTGCTGGGACACATACAGGGCATCGACTTTTTCTTTCTGGGCCTTGACTTGATTTTCTTTGCGGTCCAGCTGTGATTCGCGCTGTTCCAGATTGTTGCTGCGCTGATCCAGATTATTGTCCTTCTGTACCAGACGCTGCTCGTACTTCGCCAGCTCATCGCGGCGATCCTTATTTTCCTTTTCCATATCCTCGCGGAGCTTATGGATCTCCTCACGAGTCTGTACCAAGGTTTCTTTCTTCAGCGTCTCCGCTTCACGAGACGCTGTATCCAGCATCTTTTTCGCATCCTCTGCGATCTGCTTCGCTTTTTCCTCTGCAGAACCGATCCGGGCTTCTGCGATACGCTTGCGCAGCAGGTAACCGATCCCCGTACCGCAGACAGCCGCTGCGATACCACAGAGAATGACGTAGAGTAAAACTTCATCCAGTGTCAAATGGTTCACCTCTCTCTTTCCGATTTTATTATTTTAAGACAGGAAATACGTAGCTCCGGACACGCCGGAAAGTGCAGGCCGTGGTAAATGGTCTTTCATCCTTCAAGAGAAAAGGTTCCTATGACACAAAACATCCTTTGCAAAAATTACAGCAGGTGATGATGGCGAAAAGGCTGACAGATGGCCTTTATCTATAATAAGAATCCCTCCGCTCGCGGAGTTCTCACTGGGCTTGCAGCTTGCATGCTGATCCATCGGGGACGCTGCACATACGACGGGCATCGTATCACGATGATTCAGTTCTGCATCAATTTTAAAATGTTTATTTTTTATTGTCAAGGTTGAGATAGAGGGCTGGGTAGCCCGTGAGGCGTGTTGCCCTTTGATTCCATTTGAAAACGTCACGCTTTCTAGTTAGGAGTTAGGAGTTAGGAGTGATGGTGCGGCGCATAAAAATCAGAAGCGCCACAGAATTTTGATAGCGCTTCGCGCCATCGTCAGCTCGAGCGTAGTAGAGATCTTTCTTGCAGAACTGTCAGCGTTCTAACTGCGCTATTTCAATCACCGCTTGCTTTTAATCTCTAGTCACCAGTCACTTGTCACTTGTCACTCGGGGCTCCTAATCCCTAGCCACTCATCCCTAGTTACTCATCACAAGTCACCAGCACCTAGCCTCTTCTGCCTCCCCCGAAGAGAGACCATACAAAAAGAGCCGCCACCGCTGCCCAGGACATATGGTAATTCATGATCCCAAGATCCGTCATGATATTGATCACCGTAAGCCCCAGCATGAAGAGCATATTCGCCCGCAGATCGATGCCCCGCTCTCTTCGAAGGATCAGGTATGAGATCAAAAGGATAGAGAGATGCACACCAAAGACCGCGTACAGATAAAACATGAGCGGCGTCATCTGCAGGATGAATCCGCCAATCAGCATAATGCCAATGATCCACATCCAGCCGTTTGTCATAAAGTTCCTCCCATGCCGGTTATATAATCCTTCGTGTCAAAGGTAAGGAAATGCTGATCCGTTCAGCATTTCCTTAAACCAAGATCAGAGATCGCCCCGGCTAAGACTCAGTCTCCTTGACATCTCCATCCTTTTCGGGGATCCAGAGCTTCTGTTCCGGATAATGCCAGAGAAATTCATAAGAGGGAAGCCAGCGCTTGCCGAAAGCATGCATCGCGACGAGGAGCTTCGGCTCTACCCTTTCAAGATACGCCATGACACCCCACTCGCGGGCCGCCTGCTGCCTCGCATCCACCGGGAAAAAGGCCACATCGACCTGTCTTTCGAAAAAACGGGACAGCTCATGGAAGAAATCCCGCCTGGCGACCAGATTATCCGCCGCCGGTTCGCCGGCCCAGTGCCACCAGTTCAGATCTCCCGCGTGGAAGATCGTCTTGCCCCCGCTTTTGACCAGAAACGAGCCCCCCTCATCAGTCGAGCCATACATAGTGACCGTCAGATCGCCGAGCGTCAGCGTATCTCCGGGGACCATAGGATGCTTCTTTTCTTCCCTGTCCATCGTCAGCCAGCAGTTCTTATGCATGATGTAGGCCTCTGCCCGCTCTTCCCACCTTCGTATATCGCGATTGAAATGATCGGCATGGTAATGACTCACGAAGAAATACAATTTCTTCTTAGAATCCTTAAGAAGAGTCTCCAGCCGGTCCTCCGGGTCTTTGTAGAAATCAAAAACAAGAAGGCTTGTCTCATTTTCATAGATGAATCCGCTGTGATGCAGAAAATAAATGGTATCGCCCATAAGCGCTGTCCTCCGATATTGAAAGATTCGTACGTATTTATAGATTTTACCTGTGATGAAAAGCAGAACTATTTATAGTATAATAATTATAATTGTTGTGCAATTCCCTCATCAATAGCATATATATAGTATGATAGCTAGAGGGTCAGCATACGGAGCAGGAAGCGGAATCCAGCAGAAATACAGCGTATTCGCCGGAGATCTGCCTGCTGCCGCCTCTGGCACCAATTATACCATACCTGATGGGATTTATATATTTTTCAGATTTTCTTTGACCTTTGTCCTTAAATTGTGTACAATGTTCATTGTGTCTTTTGCAGAAAACAGGAGGTTCTTCTTATGATTATCCATGATGAAGCCCATTGTCGATTTCTACAGGAAGACCCGAAAGGAACCGCCTATATGGAGTATACCTGCGCGGGAAATATTCTCACCGTCACCCATACAAAAGTCCCCGATGCCCTCGCCGGACGCGGCATCGCCGGAAAGCTGGCTTCTGCCTTCTATGACTGGGCCAGCCGCCATCACTACATCATCCACTCCGAATGCTCTTACATGAGCCATTGGATGGAAAAAAACAAGTGACTAGTGACTGGTGACTGGTGACTGGTGACTCGTGACTAGTGACTGGAATGCCAGCTCATGGCATCGCCATTATTTATACTTCTTATACTTCTTATACTTCGCGGCGCTTCAGATTTTTTATGCGCCGCACCACCATTTCGCATTTCTCATTTCTAATTTCTCATTCATGCGAGACTTTCATCTACAATCAAGGGGGGCGGCACGCCCCAAGGGCTAACCCTGAACCCTGAACCTTTAACCCTTTTTCACAGAGGAACCACCATGTATAGTTCGTCTCTCTTTCAAAACCCGATCTCTTTCCGGGAAACGCAAAACATGCTCGAAACCATCACTCTACATTTTGCAGACCTGCTGCGTCTGAAATCCGTTGCGCTTTACGACCACTCTGTCCGCGTCTCGAACTATGCAGCTGCGACAGCCGTGTATATGAAGCTGCCTTCGAATGAGATCACGCTCATCCGCTATGCGGGGCTTCTGCATGACATCGGCCTTCTCTCCCTGCCGAACCAGATCCTGTCCAAGGCGCCCTACCTTTCTCGAAGAGAGCTCTCGCTGTATAAAAAGCATCCGGAGCTTGGCGCAAATATGCTCGAGTCCATCCCTGGTTGTCAGGATCTTCTTCCCTACATCCGCTGCCATCACGAGCACTGGGACGGGACCGGTTTTCCGAAGCACCTCAAGAACGTGAATATTCCTCTCGGCGCGCGGATCATTGCCGTCGCAGACTACTACGATACCGCCATCTACTCCTCACCGGACTTCTCAGAGAAGACAAAGGCTGAAGTCACCCGTGAAATCTTCAGCGGCTCCTCCATCCTTTTTGATCCCGAGGTCATCGCCGCCTTCATCAAAGTCCTCTTCCACAAGACGGATCTCAAATGAAAGCACGGAGGGATCGAGGCTCGGGGATCCGAAGTTCATCGCCGGTCGTTCTCGCCATTTCCCTGTCATGATAGTTCCGTGATCCCTGCGGAATCTTTTTCCTTCGGGGCAAAGCATCCGAGGGACTGATCCTGACCACTGAAAAAAGCTATGATGAAACCTTCGTTTCATCATAGCTTTTTTTGCTGCAGCCTCACCGGCTGTTATTTTTTAGACTCATCCGCCGCTTTTTCGAAGAACCACTTCTTTGAAATCTTGTCATAGGTCCCGTCTTCCATGACCTTTTTCAGTGCCGCATTGACCTCCTGCTGCATGGCCTTGTCATCCTTCGCCATAATGATGACGAACTGCTCTCCGGTCGGGATGGTGCCGGCCGTGGTCAGCTTGCCTCTGCCTTCGTGTTCCAGATAGTACTTCGCTCCCGGTTCATCCACGATCGCTGCATCCGCTTCACCGTCTTCTACCGCCTTGAAGACATTCTTATAATAGTCCGGCAGCACCGTACGCGCCGGGGAAAGCTCCTTCGCCTTCACTTCATTCGTAGAACCACGTTCGGCGGCTACGATCTTCCCTTTCAGATCATTCGGCCCATGGATCCCTTCCGTGCCGGGGCGGACTACGATGACGTAGCTTCCCAAGCTGTAGTATGGATCACTGAAAGACACATGCTTCTTACGTTCTTCCGTTGCGCCGATGGCAGAGATCCCCAGCTGGATCTTCTTGTCACCGACGAAGTGGAAAATCTGTTCAAAAGGCAGGTTATTGAACTCTGCCTCCGCATCCATTTTCTGTGCGACTGCCTTCATGAGGTCCACATCGAAGCCGATGATGTGACCGTTTTCATCTTTATATTCGAAAGGGGCATAGGAGGCCTCCACCGCGACACTGAGCTTTTTCTTCGGCGTCGCTGTACTGCTCCCCGCTTCCCCGCCGCATCCGGTGGAAAAGAAAATAGCACTGGCTACCAAAACGAAAGCGGCTGATTTCACTACATTTTTGTTCATGTGATTTCCTCCCGAGATCAAATGTTTTTAAGGAAACACTGATTAAATCGTTATCGGATTTCATTCTTGGATTTTTATATAGAGCGAGGAGACAGGGGGCGCGAATAGCGAGCTATTTAAGAAGAATGTCGACGACGCTATGTATAAAAATCCATATGAAATCTGATTCTGTGATTTGATCAGCGTTTCCTTAAATCTTTGCAGAATCGTATACAAAAAGTATACTGAAATTTGACCATTTTTACACTTTAAAACTTCAAGTGTTTCTAATGAAATCTGGCATCATGTACTGTTTTTCTAAAAACTTTAAATTTTCAACTTTAGGAAACCGTCCTTCCTGTCAACGATGGCACGCACGCAAAAAGGAGCGGGACAATGCCCGCTCCTTCTATCCTGTCACTCTTATTTCTTTTCCTGCTTGCCGAACCATTTTTCGAAGATCTTATCATAGGTCCCGTTTGCTTTGATCTCCTTCAGCGCCTTATTCACCGCCGCCTGCAGCTCTTTATTTTCTTTCTTCACTGCGAAGACCATGCCGTTGGCGCCCTTGGAGGTGCCGACGATCTTCAGGTCCTTGTCGCCGCCCTGCTTCAGGTAGTACATGCCGACAGGCTGGTCGATGGCAACCGCATCGAGCGTCTTAGCCTGCAGTTCCATGAATGCCTGAGAATTCGAGTCGAGCTGCTTTACCTGTGCGGCTTTGGCTTCCTGCGCGAGCTTCACCTGCTGCGTGCCGACCTGCGCGCCGACATTCTTACCTTCCAGATCTGCCCAGTCCTTGATATCATCATTGTCTTTTCTGACAATGATGATGTAGCCATTCTGTGTGAAATAGGGATCGGAGAAAGCGACCTGTTTTTCGCGTTCCGGTGTCGCATCGAGACCGGCTGCAATGAGATCGATCTGTCCGGACTGGACAGCCGGGATCAGCGCATCGAAGCCCATGGACTTGAATTCCATCTGGCTGCCCATCTGTTTGATGACCGCATCCGCAAGATCCAGGTCGAAGCCTACATATTTATCATCCTTGGTAAATTCAAATGGCGGGAACGTGGTTTCCGAGCCGACGCGGATGACTTTCGGGATGCCGGAGCCGGACTTCGCTGCACTCTCGCCGGATTTCGCATCGCCGCCGCAACCGGAAGCAAGGACCACCGCTGCCATAGCGCCCATCGCCAGAAGAATTTTCATTTTTTTATTCATCATTCTGATCATCTCCATATGCTATACATATATAAAAGAACAGTAAACCAACTGTTTGTATCTTATCAATTCTTCGGACATATGTCAAATTATTCTGGCTTTTCGAATAAATATTCAAAGAAGGGGTTTCTGGTTCAGGGTTCAGGGTTAGCCCCTCGGGCGTGCCGTCCCATGATTACGTACGAAAGCTTCGCACTCTCAAGTGAGGAGTTAGGAGTTAGGAGTTAGGAGTGGTGGTGCGGCGCATCAAATAATGGAAGCGCCGCGAATTTTAGACAAGCGGTATCCTCGTATCGTCATTCCGAGCAAAGCCGAGGAATCTTTTTCGTTTGCGGTATACCACCGGATGAGCGCAAGAGCGCAAACGGGAAGCCTGCTTTCAAAGGCAGGGGGTACGGTGTTTCATGAAAAAGAAACACCGCACAATGTGCGGATTTCCGCTGCAATAAAGATCCCTCGACTGCGCTCGGGATGACGATGCCGGAGAATTCAAGTCACCAGTCACTTAAGGCTCCTAATCCCTATTGCCCTTCTTAAACCCGCGATTTGATTGACCCACCCCTGTATCCATGCTATAGTTTAGAATATATGTGATTCTACGAATACACAAAATTTATTTAAGAAGTCGAAAACAATGCCTGATATAGTAATAAGGGTAGCTGGTAGCTGGTAGCTAGTGGCTAGTGACTGGTGACTGGTGACTGGTAGCTAGGGATGAGTGGCTAGGGATGAGGTTTGTGATACGAGAAAACCGCTAGTTTCAAACCTCCGCGGCGCTTCTATATTCTTATGCGCCGCACCTCCCCCGCCCTACCCTCAGAACCTATAGAACCTGCTGAACCTCTTTTCCAATGAAATCAAAGGGAAACTCGCCCGATGAGCTACCCCTCCCCCCCCTAACCATTTTTCAAAAGGATCATATCTATGGAATTCATCATATCTTTTCTCTCTGAATGGGGCTATCTTGCGCTCTTTATCTGTATGGCGCTCGAAAACATGAATATCCCCATCCCCAGTGAGATCATTCTGGGCTTTGCGGGTTTCCTCGTCTCGCAGGGTGTCTTCTCCTTCTGGCCGACGATCTTGATCGGCACACTGGCTGGGCTGATCGGCTCCTTGGCCTCCTACTACATGGGCTACAAGGGCGGGCGCGACATGATCCTTCGCCACACGCAGAAAGGCGGTATGGGCGCGAAAAAAATGATCGCCGCCAAAAACTGGTTTGAGACCTACGGCGGCATTGCGGTCTTTACCGGCCGTCTGCTTCCGGGGATCCGTACCTTCATTTCCCTGCCTGCGGGCATCGCACAATTTCCCCTCCCGGAATTCACGATCCTGACCATCATCGGCACTATCCCCTGGACTATATTCCTGGTCTACATGGGTGCCATGCTGGGAGAAAACTGGCATTCGCTCCTCTCTTACAAGCTGGAGATCGCTCTTGTCTGCATCGTCATCTGCGCCATCATCGCAGCGGCTTTCCATTTCTATCAGAAACATAAGAATAATAAACATGAAGCTCAATAAAAACTGCATCTTACTTTTCCTTTTCTGTCTCACCCTCTACGGCACTTTTTCCGGTCTCATTCCTCTGCTCGACCCAGATGAGCCCGTCTACGGCGAGACAGCAAAGGAAATGCTCTCTACAGGCGACTGGCTGTCTCCCCGCATCTATGGCGAATTCTGGTACGATAAGCCGCCGCTTTTCTATTGGTTGGAATCGATCTCCTTCACTCTCTTTGGAGTCTCGACCACGAGTGCCCGTCTCCCTTCGATCCTGATGGGTGCGCTGCTCTCCCCCTACCTCTACCTGTCTATGCGAAAGCTGCTGGGTGAGAAGGCTGCGCTCTACGGTGCCTTCATCTCTGCCTCCTCTCTGGAGATCATCGTCCTTGCCAGAAGCTCGGTGACGGATGCGACGCTGACCTTCACGCTCACCGTCGCCCTCATTTCATTTCTTCGAAAAGAATATATCCCCGCCTATATCTTCTGCGGTCTCTCGCTCCTTGCGAAAGGCCCAATCGGCTTCGGATTTCCAGCACTCATCGTAGGGCTTTGGATGATCTTCTCGAGATCCTTCACTTTCAAAAATATCATGGCACTGGGCTGGACCTGGGGGATCCCCCTCGCCTGTCTCGTGGGGCTTCCCTGGTACCTGGCGATGGGCATGATCCACGGAGATGCCTTCATCGATACCTTCCTCGGCTATCACAATGTGACGCGCTTCATCAGCCCGGAGCATGCCGGGCAGAACCACTACTGGCTCTACCTCGTCGTCCTGATCGCCGGTTTCTATCCATGGACCGGCACACTGCCCGGTATCCTTCGGCGTTTACGGAAATGGAGAGCAGACCCTGTCCTCTTTTACCTCATCATTTGGGCGCTCTTCATTTTCCTTTTCTTTACGCTCTCCTCGACGCAGCTCTTCTCCTACATCCTTCCGATGTTTCCTCCGCTCTCGCTTCTGGCCGGGAAATATCTCACGGAGATCCGAGAAGCGGGGCATGTTTCCAAGTCCCTCATGGGCTTCCATCTCTTCTTTGCCCTGACAACCGCTATCGCCATCAGCCTCGCGCCGCTTACACCCGCAGGCGGCGCTGCAATGAAATACGGCATTTCCCTCTTCATGATCCTCTCTGCTCTCTTTTCTGTCCACATGCTGTCAAAGGGGCGTATGCGCGGCTTCCTCTGCTCGCAGGCCTGCCTCATCCTTCTCTTCGTAGCATCCGTCTGGGGCCTCTTTGCTGCTCCCGTTTCCAGTCTCTTCACCTCGAAGGCCATTGCAGAGACGCTCTCGGAAACAGAAAAGGCACCTGAACTTCCGGTCTATATCGATACCTTCTACCGGCCATCCATCGCCTTCTACACGGATATTTACGGAAAAGCCCTTCCGGAATTTGACGAACGAAAACGAGAGGAAACGGCAAAAAATGAAGCCGATGGCGTCCTTCTTCCCGGCAAAGACAATGCCCTCACCCTTCCGGATCATGCCTACATTCTTGTACAGAAAAAGATCTATGACCATTGGCCGGAAAAGCTGAAAGCAGAAGCACGGCTGCTGTGGGAAAAGGATACAGCGGTATTTCTGGTAAGACATGCAGAGCCATAAGGAGCTGCTGTTTCCATCATCATCCGATCTGATAGGCATGCATGACATGAGATATGACCATCACGCTCTATGTTTCGGCGCTCTCTGATGGGTACGCCGCTTTACCATGTCACAGTTCTATTTACAGGAGGTCTCCTTGAGTACAAAACGTCAAAAGCGTGAGAGAAAACAGGCGCAGCTTGCCAAAGAGAACGAACGCAGCACCCTGATCTCTTTTATCAGCTTCTTCATCATCGCCTTTCTCTTCTTCCTCTGGGGCAGCTGGCTGCTTCCGATCACCGATCCGGTCGAGTCGAACTACGCACTGACCGCCCGTGAAATGATGGAGTCCGGCGACTGGATGTCCCCGCAGATCTATGGCGTCTACTGGTATGACAAACCCATCATGGTCTACTGGCTCCTCTCCCTGTCCTACAGCGTACTTGGCTTCACCGACCTCGCCGCCCGCCTGCCGGCAGTGCTTACAGGTGCCCTCTCCGTGACACTTCTCATCTGGTATCTCCGGCGCATCCTGAAAGACAATGTCGTCTCCATCTGGGCCGGCGTCATGCTCGCGACCTCGCTCGAGTGCTGGGTGATCTCCCACGCCATCATCACCGACAGCATCCTTCTCCTCTTCACCATCCCGACCATGTTTTCTGCCTACATCGGCATCACAGAAAACAATAAAAAGCATCTGGTGATCGCCTACGCTGCCGCGGGGCTTGCCTGCCTCACGAAAGGCCCCGTCGGCCTCGTCCTTCCCGGCCTTCTCCTTGTCATCTGGTGCCTTTCGATGAAAGAGCTGAAGACCATCCTCCGCCTTTTCCCTTGGCAGGGGCTTCTCGCCTTCTTTGCCATCGTCCTTCCCTGGTACGGCGGCATGTATGCGATCCACGGCAGTGATTTCATCAATGAATTTCTGGGACTGCACAACGTCCTCCGCGCTACCTCCTCCGAGCATCCCGAGGACAACCACTGGTACTACTACCTCATCCTCCTTCCCGCCTCGCTCCTCCCATGGGCTTTTGTTTCCTTCTATGAAATGAAAATGCGCTGGAAAGAGAAGGGCGCCTTCTACCTCTTCCTCATGGTCTGGTGCTGGGGCACCATCCTCTTCTACACCCTGATGGCCACGAAGTATGTCACCTATTCCTACATCGCCGTCATCCCCGCCATCACCTTTGCCGCCTTCGGCGCGCTCCGCATCCGCATGGGCGAAAAGCTCCCCTCCATTCTGGGCGGTCTCGGCCTCCTGATCCTTATGGCGGCGCTCCTTGTCGGCACCTTCCGTCTAAAAGAAGGAAACTGGCTTGTCTTCTACGCGGTCCTTGCTTATGGCCTCTTCGCCTACCTCATCCGCTGGAAAGCGAACCAATACAAACGCCTCACCATCATCTCCGCGGTCACGGCGTCCGCCTTCCTCTGCTGCATCTCCGAAGGCCTTCCCCACTTCATGATGACACGATCCGCCTTTGAAATCGACAGTACCATCCAGGAAGAGAAAGGAAAGCACTATTTCTTCCTCACCTATCCCGCCAGCTACAGCTACTACACAGGCGACATCGCGACACGCCTCCTGCCTGATGAACCACTGCTGGACCAGGAAAAGCGCGATGCCCGCTGGGATAAGAAATCTCCCATCCCCACCGTAAACGAAGAGCAATTCATAGAAGCTGCCAAGGCCTCTGATAGGCCCAGCTACCTCTATGTAGCAAACGGGAAAGCCAAATTCTTCGCCGCATGGTCGCTCGCTCCCCGTTTTGAAAAAGTAGAAAGCACCAAGGCCGGAACGATCTATAGGTTCGTGGGGACTAGGGACTAGGGACTTGAATCCTACTTTCGGGCATCGTCCTATTTATACTCCGCGGCGCTTCCACTTTTTATGCGCCGCTCCGCCATTTCTCATTTCTCATTTTTAATTTCTGATGCTCAAGAGGCCCATCATGAACAACAATCTCACCCATTTCCTCACTTCTCTCTCCGCCTACAAGGGCGAGAACGTCTTCAATCCATGGCGTGATACAGACGCAGACTACGAAGTCAGCCGCGCCGTCTCCATCCGCCAAGAGCAGCTTACGGACTACCTCGCCCTGCGCATCGGGCGGGCAAAGATCCTTCTCATCGCCGAAGCCTGCGGCTATCAGGGCGGACACTTCTCCGGCATCGCCATGACCTGCGAGCGTATGCTCTTGAACCAGCATCCCAAAGTCACGAGCCGAATGATCCTCTCCCGTGAAGGCATGCGCACCAGCCGGATGGACAGCCCCTTCATCACGAAGGCTGCGCAGAAAGAGAAAGGCTTCAATGAGCCCACCGACTCCGTCGTCTGGAGCGCATGCCTCGAAGCCGGCCTTGCCCCCGATGAATTTCTCTTGTGGAACATCTTCCCTTTCCATCCTTATAAAAAAGGAAATCTCCTCACGAACCGCACACCGACGGATGAAGAACTCGCCATCGGCCTCACGTATACGAAAGAGCTCCTCTCCTTAACCGGCCCCCTTCCGCTCTTTGCCATCGGCAGGAAGAGCGAGGTGACACTCACCGAAGCAGGCTTCTCCGTCACAGGCCTGCGCCATCCCGCAAACGGCGGCGCGGCCATCTTCCGTGCCCAGCTGAAGGAAGCACTGAGAAAATGAGCTTTTGCACGAAACCCGCTCTGCTTTGCAGAGCGGGTTTTTGATTGGGGCGATCTAGTGACTAGTGACTGGGGACTAGGGACTGGGGACTGGGGACTGGGAACCGGGGACTCTCTCGTATCGTCATTTCGAGCACCAGCGAGAAATCTTTGTCATTCGCGGTTTGGCGTATGATGTCAGAAAACTGAAAACGGGAAACCTGCTATCCGCTGACCTTCGGGCATCGCCCCCTATATATTCGCGGCGAAGCCGCCACCTTAACCCGTTGAACCCATTGAACCTGTGAATCCCCTTCACCTTGTCCCCCGCCCCATCGCATGCTATAATACGTATCTACTGACTTATGCGAATACGTTATCAAAGGATGGTTCATCTATGACTTTACGTGAATGGCTGCCGCTCGTCGGCATCACACTCTCTGCCTTTATTTTCAATACCTCTGAATTCATGCCGATCGGCCTTCTGACGGACATCGCAATGGACTTTGGCATCAGCGAAGCCCGCGCAGGCCTGCTGATCTCCATCTATGCCTGGGTCGTCATGGCGATGTCGCTCCCGCTCATGATCCTCTGCTCACGCATCCCGCTGCGCCCGCTGCTTCTCGGCGTGATCGCACTCTTTGCCGTATCGCAGGTACTCTCTTCGATCTCTACGGGCTACTATACCCTCCTAGCTTCCCGTATCGGCGTCGCTTTTGCCCACTCCGTCTTCTGGTCCATCGCGACCCCCATCGCGACACGCATTGTTCCCGCCTCCCACCAGTCCACTGCCATGGGCATGGTCGTCACCGGGACATCCATCGCCATGATCTTCGGACTTCCCATGGGCCGCTTCATCGGTCTAGCCGCCGGATGGCGCATGACCTTCGCCTGCGTGGCCGTCATTTCCTTCGCGACACTCGCCTACCTCTTCTTCCTGCTCCCGAAGGTCTCCGGCAATGCGCCTTTCGCCGCGAAAGATGTGCCGAAGCTTTTCAGGAATCAAGTCCTTGCCGGTATCTTCCTCCTCTCCTTCCTCGTCTCCTCCGGTTACTACACCTGCTACAGCTACATCGAGCCCTTCATGCTGCAGATCTCCCACTTCCCGGCAGACTGGATCACAATGCTTCTCACCGTCTTCGGCTTTGCTGGACTTCTGGGCAGCCTCCTTTTCTCCAAGCTCTATAACGCCCACCGCTATTCCCTCCTGGCCTCGACGATCTGCCTCCTCGTCATCGCACTTTCCCTCTTCTATCCGCTTGCAGGAGATCTCTACGCCATCACCGCCCTCTGCGTCCTCTGGGGCATGGCGGCGACAGCCTTCAATGTCGGACTGCAGGCAGAAACCATCCAAGTCACCACCAGCGCTGAAGCCCCTGTCGCCATGTCCATCTTCTCGGGCATCTTCAATCTGGGCATCGGCTCCGGCACCTGGCTGGGCGGCCTCCTCTGCACGTATATCTCGATCACATGCATCGGCTTCGCCGGTGCGGCCTTCGCCTTCCTTGCCTTCCTGTACTGCGTGCTGAAATTGATCCCTAATATGAAGAAGGAAGGGTAAAAGCAGCTGTGCCGAATTCTTCGGGATACTTCACACCACGGCGTGAAGTATCCTTTTTTCTATGCACTATGCACAGAAAGCTGCCGATATGGGAAGAGCATCTTCCCCCATTCTCGCCCCTTCCATTGGAAGGGGCTGCCGAGCGCAGCGAGGCGGGGCTCACTCGCGTTTATTGAACATCTGCCTTCCCTCATATCGTCATCCCGAGCGTAGCCCTCGATCTTTCTTGCACGACGGTATGCATCACATTGGCGCTTCTACGGTAACGACGCCTTGGTGTTGCCTGTCTCTGCTTTCTCTCGCGCCTCGTTTATCGGTCTGCCAGAAGGATTTCTCGACTTCGCTCGAAATGACGATACGCAGAAAACGGCATCCCCCCATTCTAGCCCCTTCCTCTGGAAGGGGCTGCCGAGCGTAGCGAGGCGGGGTTGGCACTCGCGTTTGTTGAAATACGTTTTTCCCTACTTTGCATCCGCTCAGTGGATGCCATGAAAAAAACGCCGTACCCACTGGGTGCGGCGTTTCCTTTATTCTTCCTTCTTGAAATGGATGCGCGGAAGAGCGCTTGTGATGGCGAGGGTCTTCTCGCTGACGGTGATGACGGAGAGGAGGAGGCGAAGGATGTAGGCGGGGTCATCATGTTCCTTCGCCCAGTCGTTCGGATCATTCACGATGCCGCTCGCCTTGTCGGCCTTTACGCGGTAGCTCTCCATCACCCACTCGATGGCGGAACGCCCGTTCACGATGTAGTCGTAGGCAGTGAGCGGGATGTTCCGAATGGTGATGGCGTCATTATAAAGGATGACGGACTTATCCTTCTTCCCGCCGAAACGCATCTTCGTGACGTGGTAGTCGTCTGCTTCTTTCTCGACGATGACGCATTCCGGAGGCTCTTCATCTTCGTAGTGGAGGTGGAGATCGGCCAGCGCGCGTCCGGCTTTCATGAAGGCTTTGAAATCGCTCGCTTTCTCCACGAGTGGGATGCGCGGGAGCATCTTCTTCAGGTCGGCGGCGAATTCTTTCCGATAGTCTTCGCTGTGAAGAAGGCCGTAGACATAGTAGAAGAGATCTTCTTTCGAAATTGCGCTGGTGTGGTACTGCTCTTTCGCGAGGTTCCAGATGTAGTCGGTGATGCCGTCCTTCCTCACGTAGCGCGGCCCGTCGTCTTTCTTCTCAGCGAACATGTCGATCTCGCCCTCTCCCTTGTCCTCTTCGTACCAGTAGAGAGGGAAGCATTGGGCATTCTCGACTAGCTGTAAATCGCTGATTTTGTCCGTCAGCAATGCGGAGAACGGTTTTCTGCTCCCCACGCCGCAAATACAGATCAGACGAGTTTTACTATCCGGCTTAGGAAAGAACTCTTTGAATAGTCCTTTTCTATTAATCAGCTCGTCCTTCCACATCAGCTTTTTCTTGCAAAACGGTCTATGCGCAGCTGTCTTGTCTAAAATGTTTTCATCAATCCAATGACCACTTTTCCACTTAGCAAACAAATTACTACTCCATGAAATATGTCGAGGGTCTCGATCCAAATCAGATTCGTTCTTCACGCTCTTTACCATATGATTATAGGCTGCAATACTCTTCTGCGCATTCTCATATGCCTTATCAGCGCTAAAATTGTAAACCCAAGCATCACGATTAGTGCATATGCCAAGTGAGTAAACGTTGAAAACGCTCAGTGCTTTTTCATCAAACTTCTTGAAAGGTGCCATCGCGGTGAACTGCGTGAAGAGGTCGCTTCTCTGGTTAAGCCAGTCGCCGGCGGCATTCGGTTTCAGGACGCGTTGGGTGAAAACGGACGCGGCGGCAGAGCGGAGTGTCTTCGTGGCTTCGAGTTTCTCGGCGCGGGTGAGGTAGTCCCCGACCTCGCGGTAATAGATCGCCGCTTTCTCGCCGTCCTTTTTCGGCTTCTTCACAAGGATGGTGATGGCGATCGGCGCACGGCTGCCCGAGCCGAAGATTTTCCCACCTTCCTTGCGCGAGATTTCGCCGCTGGTGCGCTGGTTGCCTCGCAAGTTAAAGATGTAGATGCTGGAGAATTCTTTCTCGAAGCATTTCCGCATGCCATCCATGGCAGAGCTGTCGAGCCATCCCGCATTCGTGACGAAGCCGATGATCCCGCTCGTTTCCGAGATCCGATCACTCGCCCAGCGGAAGGCTTTGATGTAGCTGTCGTACAGCGAGTTCTTGAGGTTAGATTTTGTTTCTGTCGCATATGTATCTGCGATGCGTTTTTCCAAATTTGGGTAATGCTCATTAACAGCATCGTCATTCGCGCTTGTTTGCGATTTCGAATACGGCGGATTTCCTATCACGATCTGCATCGGCGTCTTCGCCTGCGTGATGAGACGGTCGGAGTTATTCGGGAAGGCGTCGGAGAATTTCAGCTGCTGTACGTCCCCATTCTCATCTTCATAGAGCTGGAAGGTATCGGTGAGGCAGATGCCGGAGAAGGGAGTATAGCGCCCCACTTCCTCCCCCATGGCGTCGTGGTAGGCGTTCTCAATATTCACAGAGGCGATGTAGTAGGCAAGGAGGACGATCTCATTCGCGTGGAGTTCTTCCCTGTATTTCCTTGCGAGGGCTTCTTTTCTGATGAGGCCGCTCTGGATCATCCGGACTATAAATGTCCCCGTTCCCGTGAATGGATCAATGATGTGCACGTTCTCATCAGAGAGGGAGCGGTGGAATTCTTTCCTCAGAATGTCGGCGACGCTCTGGTTGATGAAGTCGACGATTTCTACAGGCGTGTAGACAATGCCGAGCTTGTCGACGGTCTTCGAGAGGGCTTTCTTGAAGAATTTGTCATAGAGCTCGATGATGATCTTCTGCTTCGCGGGGGCGTTGTCGATGCCTTCGCAGCGTTGACGGACTGAGTCGTAGAAGCGCTGCATGGTCGCCTGGTCTTTTTCGTAGGCAGTCTCGTCCACGAGGTCTAAGAGTTTCTTCATGGACTGGGAGATCGGATTGCTCTCGGTGAAGGAGCTGTCTCCGAAGAGGGCGTCGAAGACGGGCTTTGTGACCATGTGCTGGGAGAGCATCTCAATGGCTTCGGTCTCGCCGATGCCGGGGTTGATATTTCTATGGAGGCCATCGACGTAGAGGTCGAAGAAGGCTTTGTAGTTTTCATCGGTCTCGATGAGATGGCGTATGCGCTCTTGGTGGCGGGCGGCGATCTCTGCGACGTCGCCGGCCCACTGTTCCCAGTAATGGCGCTGTCCGACTTTGAGGACCATCTTCGCATAGAGGGCCTGCTTCACTTCGTTGTCGAAAAGGAGTCCCTGGACGTACTCTTTCGGCGCCTCTCCCATGCCGTCTCCCGGATGTCCGGTGAGGTCGGCGCCGGGGCCGATGAAGACTTTCCCCGGTTTCTTCTCATTCAACTCGAGCTTGTTCACCCACGCATTGAAACGGTCATCGTGAGCGCGAAGGGCATTCAGGACGCTCCAGACGACTTTGAAATCATCGTTCTTGTCAAGAATGGCATTCGGATCGCCGTCGGCGGGGATGACAATGGGAATGATGATGTATCCGTATTTTTTCCCCGGAGCGGTGCGCATGACGCGACCGACGGACTGGACGACGTCCACTTGGGAGTCGCGGGAGGAGAGGAAGATGACGGCATCCAAAGATGGCACGTCGACGCCTTCGGAGAGGCAGCGGACGTTCGTGAGGATGCGGCACTCTTCCCCGTCGGTCGGCGCTTCGCGCAGCCATGTGAGGAGGGTATTTCTTTCATCGGCTTTCATGGTGCCGTCAATGTGGCGGGCGAACACCTGCACGGTGGGCTCGTCGATGTGGTCATCGAATGTCTCGGCGAGGGCTTTGGCGTATTTGTTGAAACTATCCGTAGTGGCTTTCGAAGCGGTGATTTTCGAGCAGAAGGCGACGGCTTTGTGCATGAGGCCGGGGTCGATCTCTTTCACACTCTCGGAGTCTTCGTCGACGCGCTTGGAAAGGGCATTGATAACGCCGACGAGTTTCACGGCGTCGGAGGTATTGATTTCCTCCTCTTTGTCAGCGATGGCGGAGAGGATACTCTCGGGGAGCTGGTCTTTCACGCTGTCTTTGACGGTCAGGATGAGGACTTTGTAGTCGGCAAGGAGGCCGCGCTCGACGGCTTCGCCGAAGCCGATGCGGTAGAATTCTTCGCCATAGAGGGTGGTGTCGTCCATGGAGCAGAGGATGACGGAGTTCTCCTCCGCTTTCTTCTTGGCAGCGGGAGCATAGAGGCGCGGGGTCGCGGTCATGTAGAGGCGTTTCTTCGCGCGGAGGAAAACATTGTCATGCACTTTGATGAAGTGGCTCTCATCTTCCCTGTCTCCGCTTTGTCCTGTGGTGCGGTGGGCTTCGTCGCAAATGATGAAGTCGAAGTCGTAGGTCTTCTTCGGGTCGATGTGGTTTTCTTTGTCGATGGGGAAGAGGGACTCGATGTCTACCTTCTTCTCCCCGCAGAGGATCCGCTGGGCTTCGACGATGGCATCGATGGACTGGTAGGTGGAGAAGACGACGACCATGCCGGAATGGTTCTCTTCCCGCAGGGCGATCTGGCGCGCGATGGATACGGGATTCGTCGTCGCGGGCTGTGCGAGGTCGATGGTGTCTTCGTCGCTGTCGTCATTTTTCTTCTTCGACGCGGTCGCATCGCTGCAGACGCAGATCGCGGCAAGCGGCTTCTTCGCAAAGGTGTTCCATTCATTGAGCGTCTGGTTCACGAGGGCGATGGAGGGGACAAGGACGAGGATAAGTCCCCGCTCCTCCGTCTCCTGCTCAGCGAGGCGGAGCGCGGTGAAGGTCTTCCCCGTGCCGCATGCCATGATGAGGCGGCCGCGGTCATGGGCGGCGTAGTGCTCTTTCGCACGCAAGAGTGCCTCTTTCTGGTGCGGAAGGAGATGTCGCTCTGCCTTCACTGCCGCGCTTTGTCCATAGGTATCGTCTTCCAGCTTTTTCCAGTCGACGGTCAGATCCGCTCCGATTTCCCAGGAGTAGAGGGTGTGGCATGGGATCTGCTGATGCTCCATCGCATCGAGAGCATTCTGCCCCAGAGCCGCGGTGGATACAAAGAAACGCTCGGCGAATCCAATGCGCTTGCCGAGATCATTCACAAAGGTGCGCCCTGATGTCGAGAGGAAGGTATCGACGGCTTTCTTGTCGAGCACAGCCCCTTCGGCATAGCACTTACACTGCACGGCCCAGTAGTCCCCAATGACGGTGCGGATGACGAGGTCGATCCCTGTATCTTTTCCCCCGAATTGGCTGCGGTAGGGAAATTCTCCCCAAAGCCAGATGTCTTTCACCTGGCTCGCATAGTTTCTGGAGGTGCGGAAGTAATTCTTGATGATCTTCTCGAAGCGCCCGCCTTTGTCTTTCTCGGTATAGGCGTCTTCTCGGATATGCTGGATGATCGTGTGAAATGTGTATGCCATCTCTTGCTCCTCTATAATGTATATTGTACTTTATGCTTTATTTTAGCATGAGGCTGGGTACTCTACCATAGCTGATTTGTTTTTTCTGGCCTTCCGCTTTTCTCACGTCTCGCCTCCGCTGCGCGCCGCTCATCACCAGTCACCAGTACTTGGCCACCCGTCCCCCCCAAAAAGCAAAAAAGGAAATCGCACAGGCGATTTCCTTTTTTAGTAGTCTATCGAAAAGACGATTTCCAAAAATCCGATCACACCAGCTTGCTGAAGTCGCCCCAGGTATTGAAGAGGGCGAGGGTAGCGAGGAGCTGGGAGATGCGGTTGTTCTTGACGGCTTCGTCATCGACCATGACCATGACGTTGTCGAGGTAGTCATTGATCGGGGCCGTGAGTTCCTTGAGAGCCGGGAGGGCTTTTCCGTACTCGTAAGAAGCAAAGAGCGGAAGGGCTTTGGCAGAAACCGCTTCGAAAGCATCCTGAAGCTTCTTTTCCACGTCTTCGGTGAAGAGGGATGGATCGACTTTGCCGCCGGTCTTGCCCTTGGTGATATTCGCAAGACGAGTGACAGCCTGTCGGAGCTCGGCTTCACCCTTCAGCTGGCTTTCCGCCATGCTGCGGGCTTTCAGGAAGAGGGCATAAATGTCATCAACAGGGCCGGCGAGAACGGCGTCGATGATATCATAGGCGATGCCTTCATCGAGCATGATGGCTTTGATGCGCTGGCGGAAGAAGTCTTCAATCTGGGAGAGGACGGTCTTCTTCGTCTCTTCATCGCCCGGAAGAAGGGCAAGGGCTGCCTCGATGCCACGGCGGATGTCCCAGTGGATCTTTCCATCAGTCAGGATATTTACGGCGCCGATGGTCTGACGGCGGAGCGCGAAGGGATCCTGAGAACCGGTCGGGATGAGACCGCGCAGGAAGGTCGCAGCGAGGTTATCCAGCTTATCAGCGAGGGAGAGCGCACGGCCGATTTCCTGCTGCGGGAGGATATCTCCGGCGAATCTTGGCATATACTGCTCGAAGATGGCCTTTGCAACTTCCGGTTTTTCCCCGTCAAGGAGAGCGTATTCCTTGCCCATTTCGCCCTGCAGTTCGGTGAATTCGGTGACCATGCCGGTCGCGAGGTCGGACTTAGAGAGGAAGGCGGCGCGGTCGGCGTCAGCGGCTTCCTCTGCCGTGAAGCCCCAGTCCTTGCCGATGGCTTCCGTCAGTTTCTGAAGACGGTCTGCTTTATCACGCATGTCGCCCATGCCTTCCTGATAGTTGATGCGGGTGAGGTCATCTCTGTGGCCTTCCAGTGTTTTCTTACGGTCGTTTTCGAAGAAGAATTTCGCATCGTCAAGACGAGCACGGAGGACTTTTTCGTTGCCGTGCTGGACGTTTTCGAGGGCTTTCGTACCGCCGTTACGAACAGTCAGGAAGTACGGCATGAGGGAGCCGTCTCCATTTCTGACAGGGTAGTATCTCTGATGGTCACGCATCGGGGTGACGACGGCCGGTACAGGAAGCTTCAGGAATTCATCATCGATCCTGCCATAGAGCGGAGTCGGGTATTCGACAAGGTAGTTGATCTCTTCCAAGAGGTCTGCATTGTGCCAGACGTGGCCGCCGAGCTTGTCTGCAACGGCGAGAAGGCCGGTACGAATCATTTCGCGGCGTTCATCCTGATCAACGATGACAAAGGCTTCCCGCATGGTCTCCTTGTAGGAGAGCGGGTCGGAGATCACGACAGGTTCCTTGCAGAGAAAACGGTGTCCGCGGCTGACATTGCCACTCTTGACGTGGGCAAATTCCATCGGGATGATCTCCTTGTCACAGAGAGCAACGATCCAGCGGACAGGACGGATGAAATGGGCTTCTTCATCGGCCCAGCGCATGCTTCTGGTGAAGTTCAGGCCGGTGATGAGAGAGAGGAAAAGCTCGGGAAGGACGTCTTCGACTTTCTTGCCCGCATGTACGACATGCGCCCAGGTGTATTCCCCTTCTTTGACAAGTTCAGATGGATCGATGTGCTGGCCGCGGGCAAATCCCTGGGCGGCACGTGTCGGATTTCCATCAGCATCGAAAGCAGCTTTGACGGATGGGCCGCGTTTCTTGACTTCTTCATCCGGCTGGCGGTCTGCGGCATCCTTGACGAGGACGGCGAGACGGCGCGGGGTCGCGTAGATGGTGATGTTTTCGGCAGCGATGCGGTGGGCTTCGAACTGGGAAGCGGCAAGCGCTTTCAGCTGGTCAACGACGCCGGACATGATATTGGCCGGCATTTCCTCTGTACCGATTTCTAAGAGAAGATTCTTACTCATTTCGCTTCGCCTCCTTTAAGCATGGGGAATCCCAGCTCTTTGCGCTTTTTCAGCCAGGCCTTGGCGCACATGCGGGCCAGGTTTCTGACACGGGAAATATATTCTGTACGTTCCGAGAGGGAGATCGCTCCGGCAGCGTCCAGCAGATTGAAAGAATGGGAGCATTTCAGTACGTAGTCGTAGGCTGGAAGTACGAGGCCGGCCTTTACGACGCGCTGTGCTTCTTTTTCATACATGTCGAAGAGCTTGAAGAGCATGTCGTGGTCAGAGAGCTCGTAGCTGTAGACGGACTGCTCGTATTCATTCTGGTGCCAGATGTCGCCATAGGTGACGCCGTCGGTCCATTCGAGGTCATAGACATTGTCGACTTCCTGAATGTACATCGCGATACGTTCGAGACCGTAGGTGATCTCTACGGAAACCGGATGCTCATCGATACCGCCGACCTGCTGGAAATAGGTGAACTGGGTGATTTCCATGCCGTCGAGCCAGACTTCCCAGCCAATGCCCCATGCGCCTAAGGTCGGGGACTCCCAGTTATCTTCGACAAAGCGGATGTCGTGTTCTTGCGGATCGATACCGAGCTCTTTTAAGGATTCCAGATAGGTTTCCTGGATGTTATTCGGAGACGGCTTCATGATGACCTGGAACTGATGGTGCTGGTAGAGACGGTTCGGGTTATCCCCATAACGGCCGTCATCCGGACGGCGGGATGGTTCCATATAGGCTACGTTCCACGGTTCCGGTCCGATGGTGCGCAGGAAGGTAGCCGGATTCATCGTGCCTGCGCCTTTTTCTGTGTCGTAAGCTTCTCCGAGTACGCAGCCCTGCTTGGACCAGAACTTCTGGAGTGCTAAGACGATCTGCTGAAAAGTCATTTGTTCCTCCTGATCGATGAAATGGGGGGTGGTGGATAGGTTTGGCAGGTCCTATGGGTTCAATAGGTTCAACGGGGAAGGTGCAGCGCATAAAAACAAGAAGCACCGCGAATTATTTATAAGGGGTATCGAGCGCTCTATAAATTGCGCACCCCTTCTTCCCCCATTGAACCTTCTGAACCCGTTGAACCAGATTCTCTACTTTCATAGTGAGGGACTTCTCGGCTGGGAGAGAGCACATTCCCAATCCCTAGCTACAAATCCCTAGCTACTAGTCACCAGTCACTCCACTCATTCCAAACAATATAAAAATCCCTGTAACAAAAAGTTACAGGGACGAGTTACAGGGATCATTAACCCGCGGTTCCACCCTCATTGACCTGAGGAAACACTGATTACATCGCAGAGTCTGATTTGATCAGTGTTCCCTTAAGGCCCACCTTGATTTCTCTTATTTCCCTACTCTGTTCAGGAAACAGCTCAGAAACGCCTTCTGTCCATCGCCGGCCTCTCACCACCGCCGGCTCGCTTTGTCGGACATACTCCTCTTCCTCATCGCCGTATATGGGAACATTGTAGCAAATCACGATGGAAATGTAAAGAGGCGTGATGCCCATGATTACGTTTGAAAGCCTCGCTTGAATGAGAAATGAGAAATGCGAAATGGTGGTGCGGCGCATAAAAATATAGAAGCGCCGCAAAATTTTGATAGCGCTTCGCGCCATCGTCATCTCGAGCGTAGTCGAGAGATCTTCCTTGCAGAACGGTCAGCTCGCTAATTGCGCTATTTCAATCACCGTTTGCTTTTAATCCCCAGTCACTAGTCACCAGTCACCAGCTACCAGTCACCTATTCTCCCAATAAAAAATCCGCTCACTGAGCGGATAAAAAATGGAGCGGGTGAAGGGAATCGAACCCTCGTAACCAGCTTGGAAGGCTGGCGCTCTACCATTGAGCTACACCCGCATAAATGGTCGGAGCAGCAGGATTTGAACCTGCGACCCCTTGGTCCCGAACCAAGTGCGCTACCAAACTGCGCTATGCCCCGACAACGTAGATTATTATAGCATTTTGTTCTCTTTCTGTCAATAGGATTTTTTATTGATAGGTTGATTTGCCCCCTTGTCCCCCCATAGCATTTATGCTATCATCAATATAGGAAGAAGGAGTCTGCTATGTACAATATTGAGTTTTATACAAACAGAAATGGCCAATCTGAGATTCTGAATTTCCTTGAGGCATTGCGTACAAAAAGTAAAACCAGCAAAGATGCACGCATTCAATACAACCAGATTGTTTTCTATATCGATTTGCTTGCAAAGAACGGCAGCAATCTTCCCATTAAGATCACGAAACATTTAGAAGAAGATATCTGGGAGCTGCGTCCGGGTTATAACCGCGTTTTTTATTTCTATTATGACAACAAGCAATATGTGCTTCTTCATCATTTTCGCAAAAAATCGCAAAAGACGCCAGCGAAGGAGCTTCTCCGGGCCAAGGCAGAACGCGATGATTACATCAAACAAAAGGAGGAAAAATCATGAACTGGAATGACTATAAAGAGCACGTCAAAGCATGCAGTGAGGACGACCGTAGAAATATGGAAGAAATTGAAGCGGCGGCTGATATCGTCTCCTCCTTGATCAAGCGTCGGCAGGAGCTTGGCCTCAGCCAACGAGCACTGGCTGAGCGCTGCGGTATCCCACAGTCTTCTGTCGCCCGCATCGAGTCCTGCAGTGTAGCTCCCAAGCTCGATACTCTCATCAAACTGATGCAGGCACTACAGCTCAAACTGCAGGTAGCCGTTGCCAGCTGAATAGCAAACGGGTACGTCCCTGGCAAGCAAGGACGTACCCGTTTAGGATAACAAACCCCCGTAGCGGATATGTCCGCTACGGCTTTTTTATTTCTCTTCCATGGCTTCTTTCTTTGCCTGGTAGGTGCCTGGCTGCGCCATGACCTTTGGTTTCTTCATTTCATTGTACGCCTGGATCATCATCGCGCATTCTACACGTTTCTTCTGGATCTCACAGGTAATGTGGTACGGCTTATGAATGTCGCCGGCAAATGCTTCGTTATTCGCATGGCAGCCGCCGGAGCAGAAGAATTTCGCCCAGCAGTCGACACATTCCGGCTTGCTGAAGACGTGGTTCATGCGGAAGTCGCGCATCATCTTGAAGTTCTTGAGACCTTCATAGACGTTGCCGATGACGTAGCCTTCTCGTCCGACAAACTGGTGGCAAGGGTAAATATCACCATTCGGTACGACGGCGAGATACTCGTGACCGGCACCGCAGCCGCGAAGACGCTTCGGGAGGCAGGGTCCCTTCCAGAGGTCCATATTGAAATGGAAGAAGAAGAATGGACGGCCTTCTTCTTCTCTTGCGATGAAGAGCTTGGCGAGGCGGTCATATTCCGCTTTGACACGCGGCAGGTCTTCTTCTTTGATGGAGTAGTCAGCAGTGTCTTCGCCGACGACCGGTTCCATGGATACAGCCGGGAAGCCCTTGTCGATCATATCGATGACGTCGGTCGTAAAGTCCATATTGTAGCGGGTGAAGGTACCGCGGACATAGTATTCCTCGCCTTTGCGGTTCGCCACGCAGTACTGGAGATTCTTCACGATCTCATCATAGGTGCCTTCGCCATGGACACCCGGACGCATACGGTCGTGCATTTCCTTGCGGCCATCAAGTGACAGGATGAGACTGATGTGATTGTCTGTCAGATATTTGACCTTTTCCTTGTCGAGCAGAAGGCCATTCGTGGTGAGGGACATCTTGATCTTCTTGCCGTGCTTCTTTTCCTGCTTGTGTACATAGTCGATGGTCTGCTGCACGACATGCCAGTTCATGAGCGGTTCACCGCCGAAGAAATCAAGCTCGCAGTGTTCACGCGGACCGCTGTGTGCGATGAGGAAATCGACAGCTCTTCTGGCAACGTCGAAGCTCATCAGCATGCGCCACTGGCCATAGCCGCCCTGTCCGGCGAAGCAGTACTGGCAGCGCAGATTGCAGTCATGAGCGATATTGATGCAGAGTGCTTTGATGATCGGACGGTCTTCGATCGCCATTTTGTAATTCTTATCCATCGGTGCGAAGAGCACTTCTTTGGCGATGAGTTCATCAAGGTCATCCATGACTTCATTGAGTTCGGCCTCTTCGTAGTCTTTGGCCAGATTCGCCAGAACCATTCCTCGGTTGGTTCCATTGTAATACGCGAGGACCTTGTACGTCACCTCATCGACGACATGTACGATGCCGCTGTTCACATCCATGACGATATTCATGCCGTTCTGCTGGAAACGGTGGATCATTGGCTTAACGTTGTAATCCATGAAATGTTATTCTCCTTTTATTGATTGCTTGCTGGTATATCAGGTAAGGCTTATGGTCTGGAAGGGCTCAACAGTGTTTATGGCTTCAAAGGGATGGTGCGGCGCAGTCGATCAGGAAGCGCCGAAAATTCTGATGCTATTTCCCTTCCACCCTCATCCATTCTCTCACAAGAAAAGCCCCCGGTCTCAAGGCCGGGGGCTTGGCCGTGCATCAGCTTATGCTCTCTTTGCTTCTGCTTCTTCCTGTTCTGTGCAGATCAGGTTGCCAATGGTGCAGCTTGTTTTGCAAGCGGACTGGCAGGAAGTCTGACATTCACTGCAGCCTTCGAATTTGATGGAGTCCTGCAGAGAAGACTTGTTGATTGTAACGATGTGTTTGGACATGATGTCACCTCCCTGAAACCAAGATTTCTTGCATTATCATACCATAGGTGAGGGTAAATGTACACCCTCTCGAGAAAAGTTATTATAAGGAAGTGGGGCCGGGCAGGCACATCGGTCCATGTTCCCTTTACCGTCATGGTGAAGAGGCAGCAGGTTCTCAGGATCCAAAGGAGAGCGAAGCGCATGAGCGGCTGGCTTCCTTAGTATGCGTGCCGCACATCCATTCCTCATTTACAGCATCTGACAGATCCCGTAGATCGCGCCCACAGGGATAAAAGCCATCATGGCGAGCGCTGCAAAGCAGCCATTGCCTTTACCGTGTACGGTGAACCAGTCGTCCGCAATGCTCTTCATTTCCTGGAATTCCCTTTCGAGTCCCTGGAGGATGCGCCAGAGCTCGCGACAGTCGGCTTCGGTCATTTCTTCGCTGGCATCGACCTCAAAGCCTTCCTCCGCCTCAGCTTCGCGCTTCTTGCGCTCGGCTTCCTCCTTCGCCTTCTCTTCCGCAGCCGCCATCTGTCCTTTGATGGAGGATTTCCAGTCGCCTGTCTCCTCTTCCTTTGGGGCGACTTCCACCACTTCCTCTTCCTTCGGTGCTTCTTCCTTCGGCGCTGCCTCTTCCTGATCGACGACCTTGAGCAGTTCTGCCTTCAAGGCTTCCATATCTTCGGTGTATTTATGAACGGCTGCATCCCAAAGTGCATAGTCGAGTTTCTTTTTGAAATCATACATCGTCCCCATTGTCGCCTGATTGAAAAGGAACTGGGTGTTGTCCATATCCGCAAAGATCTCGCCAATGCGTCCCTTGTGCTTGAACTTCGACTTGCCCACTTTGACAAAGTACATGTAGGTACCGATGTGCGCTCTCAGGTTTCCTATTGGGGTGTCGGATTCGTGCTTTTTATCAAAAAATCCCATGGATGGTTGCTCTCCTTACATTTTTATTTCTTCTTATTATATAGGGAACGAAGGGAAGGTTCAAGTTTAACCAACAGGGCGTGCCGTCCTTTGATTGCAAATGAAAGCTTCGCGCAAATGAGGAATTAGGAATTAGGAATTAGGAATTAGGAATTAGGAATTAGGAATTAGGAATGAAGGTGGCGGCTTCGCCGCGAGTATATATGGGGCGATGCCCGAAGGCAGTATTCAAGTCACCAGTCACTAGTCACTCGAGGCTCCTAATCCCTAGCTACTAATCCCTAGCTACTAATCATCCCTGCTTTCAAACTTTTTGAAAAGAGTGCCTGATAGCTGGTGTCCAGTCACTAGTCACCAGTCACTAGTCACTAGTCACTAAAATCTCCCTCAATACATTGCCTCATATCCTTCCCCCATCGTGATGAGTCCGATGCCCATGGCTTTCATGAGCGGCTCTACGAAGGGGAGATCCCGCAAAAAGAGGTCGTACTGCATCCCCTTTCCTACGACGAGACGTACCTCCATCGTCGTTTCCTCCGGCAGCCGAAGATCTGCCATCAGCTTCTTCCGATCGACCAGCACGAGATGCGTGAACGCGCGAAGTACGCTCCGAAGCAGGCTGTCGGACGGATCGACCCTTTCGAGCGCTCTCACGAGAGAGTACGTCCCCACCCCTGACGGATTTCCATCATAGAGCAGCATGGAGGGGCGTCCGAGCTCCTGCGACCGATTTCCCAAAAGCACGAGCGCGACAGGCAGCACTTCGCCAAAAGGCGGAAAGACGCGCTGCTTGCGGATCCTTTGGAGATCGGGATCCTTCATCGTGATGCTGACGCGATTCCCTTCGACCAATCGGTAAAGACCATGCGCTACTCCCATCCACAGATCCCGATGCCCGGTGAGCCAACCGGCTGCAACAGCCGCGTACGGCTCCTTCGTATCCGCCGTGAGGCCGAATCGATTGATATAGTCCTTCTGATACAAAAGCTCCGGATGCTCGGCATCTTTTTCCAGGAGCGAGATCAGCTCCGCGCGCGTCATCTGCGCCGGAGCCTGTGCTCCGCTCACGGGGACGCCGTACAGACCATGGAAGAGATAAAGGCAAAAAACACCGAGCATCCCGCCCAGCTGCTTCAAAGGAAGAGGCACCGGCTGTCTCCCCGCAGGCGTGAAGTGATCACTTCCTCCGCCGGTGATGAGCGTCACGATGGAGATCCGTGGCAGCTTTTCCATGCCGAGCCTCTGCAAAAGAAGCGCTTTGTTCAGTGAGGTCTTGAGGCTCCAGCAACGAAGGAGACGCGAAAGCGGCTTTTCTTTTTCCGGATATGGCCGGATCTCAAAGAGTGTGAGGCTCTTTCCTTCTTTATCGAGCGTCATAAAATCAAAGTATCCGATCTCCGCCATCGTCCCATCTGTCAGACGCACATCTCCGTCAAGCGGAATGGCAAGGAAAAAGTCCTTCTCCGAAAGCAGCTTCTGCGCCATGCGGCTCCCTCGCTCGGAAGTCTTGCCAATAGCGGTATGCACCATGCCCCAATTCGTATCCGTCATTTTCAGTGCTTCTGCGTGAGAGACGAGATACGTGCTGATGATGTCCTCATAGGAGCGCCCTGTATCACTCGCCGCCCCGCCCTCTTGTATATAGTCCTTTACATACAGCTCGCCCGGACGCGCAAGATCCTTCTCCAGCTGACCGATCAATTCCGCTTCTGTGTATGCCATCGTGATCCACCTCCACTGCTATTGATACTATCTTATCACATTTGTGGATGGTTGTTCGTTGTTTGTTGTTTGGAAATCGTGCTAAAAGATTTAGAGAGCATGCCGTCTTTGGATTGCGTATGAAGGCTCTGCTTGAATGAGGAATGAGGAATTAGGAATGAAGGTGGCAGCTTCGCAGCAAGTATATGGGGCGATGTCCGAAGGTTTGCGATGGCAGGTTTTCCGCGTATCGCCAGCCTTCCCCTCGAGGGGAAGGTGCCCCGTAGGGGGGATAGGGCACAGTCGGCATGAAAGACAGATGAGGAAAGCGGAGAAATGCGCAGCACATGTGGGGAAAGCGTGAGTCTCAGTCCGCGAATGACAAAGATTTCTCGCTTGCGCTCGAAATGACGATATAGGAGAGTCTAAAATCTCTTGGTCTCCTAGTCTCTTAGTCTCTAATTCCTAATCCCTAGCCACTAGTCACCAGTCACCAGCCATTTCAGACAATAAAAAAGCCCGCCCCAAGAGCGGATCGTTTCTGGAGCGGGTGAAGGGAATCGAACCCTCGTAACCAGCTTGGAAGGCTGGCGCTCTACCATTGAGCTACACCCGCATAAATGGTCGGAGCAGCAGGATTTGAACCTGCGACCCCTTGGTCCCGAACCAAGTGCGCTACCAAACTGCGCTATGCCCCGACAATGTCTAGAAGTATAGCACGGAAATTCGGATTTGTCAATACATTTTTAAAAGCCCATGACGCATATCCCGTTTCCTGCTTACAGGCGCATACGCTCGGCATGATCCTTGGAAAACGCGCAGCCTTCTTTGAAAACAGCAAAATTTATTTGACAAACCCCCACTCCATTTGTTACAATATTTTATGTCAATGCCGGTATAGCTCAGCTGGTAGAGCGGCGCATTCGTAATGCGTAGGTCGCAGGTTCAAATCCTGTTGCCGGCTCCAGAACATGAACGCCCATGTGTATGCATGGGCGTTTTTTTGTGATCCCCATCCCATCGGTTCTCCTTCGCAGAGCGCCGCCCGGGCTTTCCCATGCTTTTCCCGCTTCCATGCTCATTCGCCAAAAGCATTTGTGATTGAAGAAAATACAGACTATACTAATGAGGTAGATCGGAGCTGCCACAGGCAGCCCTAACCATCGAAGGAGGATACAATATGGAAACATACAAACAGGCTCCCGTCATCGGCTCGCGTCGTGTGGATGAAAGCGCAGAAGGCAGTCGCGCCAAGGTGTACTTCACTCGCGTGATCGATGCAGCGCACCTGATCTCGCTCTACGCACGAATCAATGATGCCATCTATGGCAAAGTAGCCATCAAACTGCATACAGGTGAAAAGCATGGGCCGAATATCCTGCCGCGTGACATGGTGGAAGCCTTTCAGAAGCAAGTGAAGGACAGCACAATCGTAGAAACGAATACGCTCTACCAGGGAGACCGCTACACGACAGAGATGCACAGGGGCACCCTGCAGGTGAATGGCTGGACCTTCTGCCCTGTCGATATCATGGACGAAGAAGGGACTATCGAACTTCCGGTCCGTGGCGGCAAGCATTTCAAGACAGTCTCCATGGGCAGCCACATCGTGAACTATGACTCGATGATCGTCCTCACCCATTTCAAAGGACATGCCATGGGCGGCTTCGGCGGCTCGATGAAGAATCTCGCCATCGGCTGTGCGGATGGACGCATCGGCAAGAGCCAGGTCCATGGCGTCGATGTAAACAACCAGCCGGAAGACTGGAACGCCTGGCCAGGCAAGGAGCTCCTCATGGAGAACATGGCGGAATCCGCCAAAGCCACCATTGATTTCTTCGGCAAGCACATCGTCTACCTGAATGTCCTGCGCCGCATGTCTGTCGACTGCGACTGCGCCGGCCTCGCTGCGGAAGAGCCGACGATCCCGGATATCGGCATCCTCGCCTCGACCGACCTTCTCGCGATCGATCAGGCATCGGTCGACCTCGTCTATCAGACCGCCTCGAATCAGGATCTCGTCAAGCGCATCGAGTCTCGCCACGGTCTCCATCAGCTGCAGGCGATGAAAGAGCTCAAGATGGGCAATCCGCAGTATGAACTGATTGAAGTAAAATGATAAAGGTTCAGCGGGTTCTATAGGTTCAAGAGGTTCAAAGGGATTGGTGCGGCGCATAAAAATCAGAAGCGCCGCGGAATTTTGATAGCGCTTCGCGCCGTCATCATTTCGAGCGCAAGCGAGAAATCTCTATGGCAGAACGCTCATTGCCTGCAGTGAGACAGCACCAAGACATCGTTTTCCCTCGGCGCATGCACGCTGATTTCCTGCGGTGCAGTAAAGATCCCTCGGCTACGCTCGGGATGACGATGCCGGAGAATCCCAGTAACTAGTCACTAGTCACCAGTCACTCCTAATCCCTAATCCCTAATCCCTAGCCACTAGCTACTCTTCCCTGCTTTCAAACTTATCCCCCCGGGTCGTGCCGCCCCATAGGTCCCCATAGCATCAAAAAGCATTTTCCCCGCGGAAAATGCTTTTTTGCTTTCAATTTACAGCCCCTCGTTCTTTGACTATAATTAAGGAAACGCTGATTAAATCGCAGAGTCCGATTTGGCATGTATTTTCTTGCAATGCTTCGTCATAACCCTCCTTAAATAGCTCGCTATTCGCGTCGGATTATTCCTCGCCTTGCATGAAAATGCAAGAGCCAAGTCGGACAACGATTTAATCAGTGTTTCCTTAGGATAGAATATCATCTTTCTGGAGGTGCTCTCTATGAAAAAACGTACACTGCTCCTGACGCTTGCTGCCTTTTGGGCAGCAACTGCGATTTCTGCCAATGAACCCACGCTCCCCTTCACGGCCGCAGTCAAAGAAAACGGCATGTGGGGCGCAGTGAATGGTGCCGGCCAAGTCGTGATCCCGATCTCGTATGACCGTCTTGGTCTCTCACTCTCCGAGGCCGACGAGCAAGAGGAGGACCTTCTCTCTGAAGAGGGGCGTGATGATCTCATTGAAGCAGAAAAAGGCGGACTTCGCGGATTCTTCACCCGCACAGGAAAGGAAGTCATCCCGATCTCCTATGGAAGCCGCTCCAATTGGAAAGAAGGCGCTCTCGCCGTCCGTGGAAAGGACAAGAGTATCTCCTTCTATAAAAAAGATGGATCGCTGATCTCTCGTGCCGCCTACGATCAAGTCTCCGACTTCGAGAACGGCATGGCGATCGTAAAGCAGGGCGCGACCTATGGCTATCTTTCGCTGGATGGAAGAGAAGTGAAGCCTGTCTATCAGGAAGCGCGCTTCTTCGAAGACGGCCTCGCCGCCGTCAAAGAAAAAGGACGCTGGGGCGTCATCGACATGACGGGCCGCTATATCGTCTCCCCGATCTACAAGGACACCGGTGCTGCCTTCCAAGAGGGACGACTGGCCGTCAAAAACCAGAAGAATCTCTGGGGCTACATAGATAGAGAGGGCAAGGAAATCATCCCTCCCGCTTACAAAGCCGTCTCGCCGGCCTTCAGCGAAGGCTATGCGGCTATCCTAGGCGACAGCAAGCTCTGGGGATTCATCGATACCGAAGGAAACGTCACCGCGAAGCCGCAGTTCAAAGCTGTGCTGACCCCCTTTTCCGAGGGGCTCTCCGGTGTCAAGACCATCGACGGCAACGGCTATGCCAGACCTGACGGCACCATCGCCTTCATGGCAGACTACGACCAGCTTTTCCCCTTCAAGGACGGCCTTGCCGAAGTCAGAGAAGGCGAGGTGGAGACGCACGCCGTCCGCAGCCTTCCTCCTATCTCCATAGGCATCGGCTGGGGATGGGGCGACTGGCTTGCCTTCCGCCATCACCCATGGGGCTGGGGATGGGGCATCGGCCTGCCCATCTGGTATCCCGGCCGATACGACGATGAGCCTGTCACATCCGTCACGGAGAAGCGCGGCTATATCGACAAGAACGGAAAAGTCATCGCCAGCCCCGCCAATGACCGCGTCTTCTCCGCCGGGAAAAAAGGCATCCTCCTTTCGAAAGACGGCCGCTATGGCTGGGTCGACCGCGAAGGCACCTACATCGCTCATACTATCTATACCGGTCTCCTCCCTGATGAGGAAGACGGTGTACTTCTCGCCAAAGATGAAAACAAGAAATGGGGCCTCCTCTCCATGGAAGACGGTCACGAGCTTCTGCCATTCTCCTATAAGGAGATCCGATCCTTGGGCAGTGGTCTTTTCGGTTATAAGGAAGAGGGCAAATGGGGCATCGCAGACAAAGAAGGGACACGCCTCACCGCCCCCCTCTACCTTGCTGTATCGAAAGCAGGAGAAGGCCTCCTTCCCGTCAAGACAAAGAACGGCTGGAGCTTCCTCACGCCTGCAGGTCATGAAGCCTTCCCTCATGACGATACCTTTTCCGACGTCACCCCCTTTTCCTCCGGTCTCGCCGGCGTCAAGGTCAAAGGCAAATGGGGGCTCATTGATAAGACGGGGCGCTATGTCATGCGCCCCGCTTATGAGGATCTGGATATTTTGTGACAATGGGACAGAGAGCGCCATTCCGTGAAAAAACGCTGATCCGATCGCTTTGCGATCCGATCAGCGTTTTCTTATTCCTCCTCGATCTCGCCTTCGACCTCAAGATACAGCTTCTCGAGAGCATCCACAGTCTCCTCTTTGGCCTGCCACAGACCTCGCCGCGCTGCCTCAAGGAGCGTCTCGGTGATGCGGCTAAGCGCCCAGGGATTCACACGCTTCATCCAGTCCTGCACCTTGGGATCCAGGGCATAGGCGGCGGAGAGCTTCTCATACATCCAGTCCTCCATGACATCGCTCGTCGCATCCCACTGGAAACTGACGGCGACGCGATTTGAAAGATCTGCCGCGCCTTTGTAGCCATGCTGCATAAGGCCTTCGATGAATTTCGGATTCACAGTCTCCGTGCGGAAGATGCGCTTCGCTGCCGCTTCGACAGTGCGTACCTTGATGCGGCTCCGATCGCTGCTGTCCCCTTCGTAGGCATGCGGTTTCTTCCCCGAGCAGCTTCTGACCGCTGCAATCAAGCCGCCGTGGTAAGCATTGTAGTCGTCCGATGACATCATATTGGTCTCATGGTTATCCTCATTCTTGATCGTGACTTCCATATGCGCGAGACGCTCACGGAAGAGCTCGGGCTTGTAGCTGCCATTTGACTTCGATCCGTAGGCATGACCGCCCCATCGGATGAAAACATTCGCGAGGTCATCGAGGCTGTCCCAATTTTTCTCCTCCAGAAGCGCCGCAACGCCTGCGCCATACGTCCCCGGGGCATCCCCGAAGATGCGGTACGCAGCCTCCCGCCACGCCTCTTCCTTGGGCGAGCCTTTCTCTTCCATGATCCGACTATCCTCAGAAATATGTTTCCTGACGTAATTATCCTCGTCATTCTCCGCAAGAGAAGCAGCGAGCAGCACCGCCCTGTCCATGAGCGAGACGACAGAGGGCATGGTATCACGGAAAAGACCGCTGATGCGCGCCGTCACATCGATGCGCGGACGCTGCAGCTCCGACAGGGGGATGGGCTCCATACGCTTCACATAGAGGCTTCCCGGCTCCCAGATAGGACGGATACCCATGAGATAGAGAAATTCCGCGATGCACTGCCCGTGACTTCGCATATTCGCGCCCGACCAGAAAACCATGCCGACGCTTTCCGGATACCGGCCTTCGCTCTCGATATATTGCGAGATGACCTGATCTCCGAGCTCTTTTCCCACCTCCCATGCCGTCCTTGTCGGCAGACGCCGCGGATCGATGCCGTAGAAATTCACCCCTGCCGGCAGAAGAGAGACACCGCCCGCGTGCGGAGAACCGGAGATTCCCGGCACAATGTAACGGGCAGAAAGCCCGCGAAGGGTATGCTCCATTTCCTTTTTTGTCTCTGCAAGGCGCGGATATACCTCCTCACAAACGAAACGAAGCAGCGGCTGCTCCCTCTCTGTCCCCAGTGCCTTCGCCTTCTCTTTGTCGAAATGCATTTCTGCCAACTTGCGGACCAATCCCTCTGCCTTCCTCTGAAGGCGCGCCATCCACTCGCCCCCGGTGAGACCATTCGGATACAGTGTCTGTGCCTGTCCCACCAGCGCATCCACGGATGTCCCCTCCTCCTCAGCCAGCAGCTCACAGATCGAGGGGATGTCACCATTCGGCAGACGAAGAAGAGCCAATATTTCATGGATGAGCGTTTCCTCCTTCGGCATCTCTCCTAGAATGTGCAGTCCGACATGGCACTCGCTATTTTTGAGATCTTCGATATAGCAGTGAAGGCGCGAAAGATACCCTGCCAAATCCGCTTCCGTATACGGCACCTCACCGTCCAGACTTGCTTTCTTTGCAAGCTCACGGATCCGTGGTACCAGCCGCTTCGCCGTTTCCGGTTCTGATTTCTCAAAATGCGCGTACTCATCCATCGCCTGCTCCAGCTCAGCCAGCTCCTCATACGTCCCTGCCTCTTCCATCGGTGCAGGCAAATGATCCACAAGACATGCACCGCCGCGCCGCTTCGCCTGGATCCCCTCTCCCGTGATCGTCATATGATAGGGATAGATATTCGGCAGGCTTCCCAGCGCCAGATCGGGATAGCTTCCTCTATCCATCCCCGCACTTTTTCCCGGAAGCCATTCCAGATTTCCATGCGTCCCCACATGGAGCACAGCATCAGCTCCCCATACATCACGAATCCACTGATAGTATGCCAGATACTGATGCGTCGGTGCGATAAAAGGATCATGATAGATCTTCGACGCATCAAAGCCATACCCGCGCGGCGCCTGCACCGTGAGGAAAATATGCCCGTCCATTAGCCCCGGTACCAGAATATCGCCAGACTCCGTCGTCATGACCCTGCCAGGCGCCTTTCCCCAGTCCTTCTCCATCTGCCGCCGCGTCTCTTCAGGAAAGGTATCAAAGAGATCACAGTAGAGCTTCTTCGGGACCTTCTGACACGCCGCCTCCTGCTCCTCCGTCAGCATCGAGCGGTCATTCGTCGCCTGCGCCGTCAGCTGCTTCATAAAGACCTCCGTGTCCTCCGGGATGAAATCGACCTGATAGCCGGCTTCCTTCATGAAGCCGAGCAGACGGCGTACGCTCTCGATGCTGTCCAGACCATACGCACTCCCGATGTTCGAATTCTTCGGCGGGTAATTGTGAAAAATGATCGCGATCTTCTTCTCCGCATTCGGTTTCCTGTGCAGTCTCGCCCATGCCCCCGCCCGCGAGACCATCGCACGCATACGCTCGGGGATGGGCAGGTACTCCACCTCCCCATCCTCCTTCACATGCTTCGCAGCGATCGGCATCCCGTGGATGATCCCATCAAATTCCGGCATCGTGACCGAGATGGAGATCTCCATCGCATTCATCCCCTCCGGCGATGCCTCCCACTCCTCCTTCGGAGCGATCAGAGAGTAGGCCTCCAGCACAGGGACACCCATTTCTTCCAGCGCCTTGATGGAAATCGACCCCGACGTCGTAAAGGAGAACTTCATCACATTCACGATGACATCGACGAGAGGCTTTCCCTCCTTCATGAAATACTTCTCAAACACCTCACGGATCGTCGGCATCCCCAGCTTCGGATCCGGCAGGCCATTCGTGAAGACTGCGATGACATTCAGCCCCTGCCGCTCCGCCTCTTCTATGAATGCCTTCTGGTAATGCAGGTCATCCCAGATCCACTCATCCCGATAGAAGAGAAGCCCCAGCGTCGGACGCCCCGCCTGCAGGAAAGCCTTCTCATACAGGGAAAGATCCGTCATGAATTTCTTCGCCATCCCCGGATGATAGATCCCCGCCCAGCAGATCGGCGACGGCGGCTCCGCATCAGGCATCTCCTGATCAAAAAGGGAACGCGCATAGAGCCACAGATTCTTGTAATTCGTCAGACCCCCATAGAACGAGTACGCCTTCATAGCCTCGATGTCCTTTGCCGCGACCCGCTCTACGCACTCCTCCTCTGCCGATCCCGCCGCATCCATGTAATACGGGATCCCTTCCCGCGAGAGAAAATGCATACACGCCGTCCAAAACTTCGTACGGATCGTATTTCCCATGAAACGGATCATGACAAGAGAACTCCCGCGTAGTTTTTCCTCCCACGCCGCACTCCACACCGACCCATCCTCCGTCTTCAAGACCAGCGAGGACGCCGGCATCTCGCCATCCGCCATCAGCGCTTCCAGCGCCTTGCGCATCATAAAGTAGCGGCGATCAATATTCGTCATATAAATGATTTTGGATTCCATGGGTGAGTCTCCTTTTGAAATAGAGAAGTTGTTAGTTGTTGGTTGTTGCTGGTTGACTGTTAGCGGTTAGCTGTTAGCCATTGGCTCCCATTCGCCCCTTCCTCTGGAAGGTAATGCTATTAAGTTAAGGAAAACATGACAATGTTTGGTCCATCGGACCAGTTCCCCCTCCGGGGGAAAGGTGGTGCCGAAGGCACCAAAGGGGGTGCATTTCCCACGGCAGTCAGGCCGGTTTGCTTGTTTTTTACGAGCGAAGCGAGGTTTTACGGTTTTCTAAATGATAGCGGTATACCGTGGTCATTTAGAAAACCATAAAGCCGGCCTAACGGCCGAGGAAATGCACCCCCTCTGCCTTCGGCATCTCCCCCGAAGGGGGCGATGGTCCGATGGACCTCTCAACCGTTTCGCTTAACTTAATAGCATTGCTCTGGAAGGGGCAGACGAGCGTAGCGAGGCGGGGTTAGCTTGCGCGTTTGTTAGAAGCGCCCCTTCCTCCTTTCCCCTGCTCGCATCCGCTTCGCAGATATTACGGCGCGGCGCAGCCCGAATTGCTCTCTACTCGTCCCCAGTCACCAGTCACTAGTCACCAGCCGCAAACACTTCCGGATACACCGCCCGCGCCGCCGCTTCCACTGCGTCCACGACATGCTGGCTCATGACGTACTTGTACTTCTCCGAAAAAGGCACGAGCCGCCTCTCTTTGACCGCCGTCACCTCACGAAGAGCAGGATTTGACAGAAGCCCTTCCTCGAAGGCCTTCGTATCATCCCCCGCCTTCACCCGCCAGGTGGGGAGGAGAATCACATCCGGATCGATCTTCGGGAGGATCTCCAAAGAAAGGTACGCATCCGCCCCCTTCGGCACCTCATACACCGCTGCCCCATCCTTCACATGCGCAAGACGCAGGACATCCGAAAAAAGCGTTCCCTTCTTGCCCAGGATCCCGCGGAATGACATGCCGAGAGCCACCCGCTCCTTATCCGGTGAAACCGCCGAGAGCTTGGACGCAAGAGTGGCCAGCTTCGACTCCATGTCAGAAACCAGCGCCTCTCCCTTCTCCTCTTCGTGGACTGCTTTCGCGACGCCGCGCACCTTCTCCTTCATTTCCTCTACCGTCGTCGGGATGGCGGAAACATAGACAGGGATCCCCGAGTGCGTAAGTACCTCGACCGTCTGCATAGGCGTAGACGTCGAAGCGATCACCAGATCCGGCGCAAGCGCCAAAATATGCTCCGGCTCCATATCGACCCTCCGCCCGACTTTCGCTACTTCGTCCTTTGTGAGGAAACTGATCCCGTCATCTCCCGCATACTTCGAGTAGGCGGCAATGCGCGCAGAGGGAAGAAGCGACGTCAGTATCTCATCCGTCCCGTACGTGAGCGAAACGATGCGCGTGGGATGGATGGGCACGGATATAGTGCGCCCGGCATCGTCCGTCATACTTCGCGTCTCGCTTTGCGGCGCGGGCGTGACCGAGCAGGCAGGAAGAAGGATCGATGCCAGCGCGGCAAGTATCGTAAAAAGAAATCTTTTCCACATAGCTTCCTTTTGGCTCATCAAATAAAAAGCGGCGGCAGCCTTTGGCTGTCAGCCGCTTCAGAAGATCAAATGGCGTCCTGAAGGAGATCAGAACTTATGAGAATAAGACAGTCTCCAGTTGTAAGGAAGTTCCAGATTGCCATATTTATTGGCATAGTTCTCATGATCGAACAGGTTATTCAGAGTCAAAGAGAGCGTATCATTGGGCGTCACATCGTAAATGGTATTCCATGTCACGCGAGACAGAGACGGGGTCTGCGGATCAGACGTCTTGGGTTTGCTGCTGCCGATATAGTCTTCCCGATCACCCAGATATTTCCAGGACAATGTGCTTCTGATCTTGTCCGTTCTGTAGGTCACAGATGCGACACCATCCAGTCTGGCAGAATCCTGTACCCATCCTTTCTTACCGGTTGGATCATTGATTTCTGGATTACCATACGACAGCCCGATGCTGTAATCCCAATGGTTATTAACCACCTGGTCGTATGTCACTTCTACACCTGTATTTCTAAAATTGCCTTTGTTAATGGCATACTGCAACCCTGTATCTGGATCCTTGTCAGACCAGCCGATTTTATTTTTAAAATCCATATGATAGACGGAGAATTTCAAACTCTGTCTTTCACTAAAATTGTGTTTGATTCCCGTTTCATAAGTCCAACCTTTTTCTGGCTTGAGTGTATCTGGTGCTGCTTTTTTGCCATAATAGGAATCAACCGTCGGCATCTGGAAGCCGCGGCCAATATCTACATACCAAGAAGTATTGTCATTGAATTTATACAGAGTCTGGAACTGCGGATTAAACACATTCTGATCCGAAACGGGATCCTTAATGATCTCAGCACGCAGTCCGAGCGTCGCACTGAATTTCGGAGAGAACTCATCGGTATAAGACAGATAGAATCCATGATTCAGACGATGGGCTTTATTTGCTTTATTGACAAGTCCTTCATAGTCCTCTCTCTTGAATGTATAGCCGGCAATGAGGGTATCTTTCCCCAGTTCCCATGTTTTCTGTACATCCGTGATATAGCTGGACAGTTCAGCAGAAGAGCTCACAGGTACATTCTTAGCGCGATCGAAGCCATCCGCTTTACGATAATTATAGCCAACAATCGCTTTGATTCCATTATCTTTCCCTGTATAAGTCAGCCCAGTTGTCATGCGTTTATCATCATATCTATAATTGTAGGGGACTTTCGTTGATCCAAGTTTTACATCATTTGTATAACTGCCTCTTGTGATATTCCCTTCCTGATACATTAAATTGAATCCAACTTCATCCGAAAACTTCGCAGTAACAGCTGCTCGATTGTTCTGGCCTTTCCCTACCCACCAGTTGGTTTTAGATCCTTCTGGGTATGCATTGCTGTGGTTAATAAAATCGCTATACTCCCTCTGGAGTGAGACGATCAAATTCGGTCCCGCGTAAGTCACACCATAATCATTATAGTAATTACCCACGGTTCCTTTGACAGTAAAGCTTTCTTTTCCGTCCGCCGGCGTCTTGGTAATGATATTCACCACGCCACCCATAGCTTCCGCGCCATAAAGTGTACCTGCCGCGCCTTTTACAATTTCAATCTTCTCGATCATATCTTTCGGGATACCAGCCAGCGAATTGTAGTTTTTCAAATTCATCGGGATACCATTGACCATGACCAACGTACCACGATCGTATCCGCGCACGACCGTACGTCCAGAGCTGAACCCAAAGTCCTGCCCCACATCGCCATAACCCGTACTCTCTACGCCGACCTGAGACTGAATGGCATCAAATGCATTTTTATAACCAGCTTCTTCAATTTTCTTTGCAGAAACAACGGTGACATTCGCCGGCACATCCACATCCATCTTCTCCGTTCTCGTTGCCGTCACGACGACTGGATTCAGCTCATACACTGCTTCACCGGCAGCAGACGCTATTCCGTACCCCCCCCATGAAATTCCGGCAAAGACGAGTGCTGAGAGCAAATATTTGACATCCTTTTTCATATATATCCTTCTCTCTTATAAATCACGCAGGCGATTCCATAGACCCTGAGCAGACCCTATCGACGACTGCGTAAAAACCACTGATAGAAAATAAAAAATGAGAACCTGAAAACAAGTCCGGCTTCGGACCTGCAGGTTCTCATTGATTAAGCGATTTGGAGTTTGTTATTATTATTTTTATACGTATTATTATGATACAAAAACCCTACATTGTCAAATCCCTTTATGCGGTATTAAAGTTTGAAAGCAGGGATGAGTGGCTAGGGATTAGGGATTAGGAGTGACTGGTGACTAGTTACTAGTGACTGGTGACTGGTGACTGGTGACTGAAATGCCATTTTCGGGCATCGCCCCATTTATACTTCGCGGCGCTTCTATATTTTATGCGCCGCACTACCATTTCTCATTTCTAATTTCTCATTTCTCATTCATAAGAAAAACAAATCATACACTCCTACACCACAAAGCCCCCGCACCGCTATGCAGCCGGGGGCTCTGTGTTACTTCGTGAGTTCTTTTTCTATTTTTTCGAGCGCCATTTCAAGCGTATGCCAGCCTAAGGTCGCACACTTGACGCGGACGGGCATCTTGGAGATATCCTTCAGCGTGATGGCGGCTTCGAGCTCTTCGAGCTCGCTGTCGTCTGTCACGTTGCCACGGATCATATCGAGGAAGAGGCGGCAGAGGCGTAGGGCTTCTTCCACAGTGCGTCCCTGCAGGAGTTCAGCCATCATCGCGGTCGATGCCTGGCTGATGGCACAGCCGCTGCCGGTGTAGGCGAGGTCTTCGATGACGCCGTCCTTGATCTTGACCTCGATATCGATGTCATCTCCGCAGCTCGGGTTATGTCCGTGCTCATGGACGGTCGGGCATTCGATCTTGCGTTTGTTGCTCTTATCCTTGTTGTATTCGAGGATGAGGTCAGTATAAAGCTGTTTGAGTTCCATCAGTCGTCATACCCCATGACTTTCCGGACATCCTTGAGCTTTTCGAGGAAGTAGTCCACTTCTTCTTCCGTGTTGTAGAAATAGAAGCTGGCACGGCAGGAGGCATTGATTCCAAGGTAGATGTGGAGCGGCTGGGCGCAGTGGTGTCCGGTGCGGATGCAGATGCCTTCCGCAGAGAGGATCTGTGCAACGTCATGCGGATGGACGCCTTCGACTTCGAAAGCGACGAGCCCTTCTTTTTCTTCCGGATCCGTCGGTCCGATGATGTGAATGAAGGGGAGCTTCTTCATGCCTTCCAGGCAGCGGGTGACGAGGCGTTTTTCCTGTGCGCGGATCTCGTCAAAGCCGATGGCCTGTATATAACGGATCGCTGCGACAAGGCTGACAGCGCCTTCGACATACTGTGTGCCGGCTTCGAATTTAGCAGGAAGCTCGGCGTAGGTGGTTTCCTGCTCATGGACATCTTCGATCATGTCGCCGCCCATCAGGAATGGCTCCATGTCGTTCAAGAGCTCTTCCTTGCCATAGAGGACGCCGATGCCGCCCATGGAGCACATTTTGTGCCCGGAGAAGGCGAAGAAATCGCAGTCTAAGTCCTGTACGTCGACAGGCTTATGCGGCGTGGACTGCGCACCGTCTAAGACGACGATCGCCCCGTGAGCGTGAGCTCTCTCGATCAGCGGCTTCGGATCGAAGTCGATGCCAAGGACATTCGAGACTTCGGCGAAGGCGAAGAGCTTCACTCTCGGATCATCGATCTTTTTCAGCTCTTCTTCAGGGAAATGACCGGTTTCCTTGTCGACGTAGATATAGTCCAGTGTCGCCCCTGTCTTTTGGGCGACGCGCTGCCAGGTGACAAGGTTTGAGTGATGTTCTGCGATGGTGATCAGGATATGGTCGCCTGCCTTGAGATGTGTCTCCCCATAGGAACGGGCTACGAGGTTCAAGGATTCGCTGGTATTTCTGGTGTAGATGATCTCCTTTTCGCTTCTGGCGTGGATGAAGTCACGGACGACCTCCTTCGAGGTGTCGTAGGCTTCCGAGGCGGAAATCGCAAAGATGTGCGCGCCTCTGTGCGGATTCCCATTTTCATGGGTGGTATAGTCTAAGACCGCATTGACGACGGGAAGCGGGCGCTGCGTGGTGGCAGCATTATCAAAGTAGACGATCTGATGGCCGCCGACCTTGGTTTTCAAAATAGGAAAATCATTTCGAATAAGTTCGCTGTTCATTGTTTCTCCTATGTGTTTGTTGTTTGTTGTCTGTTGTTTGTTGTTGGGGCCAAGGTTTGAGGTTTAGGGTTTAGAGGTTGCGCGTTAGAAATAAACCTCAAACCTTAAACCCTCAAACCCAAACAACAACCAAGCATCAACAAACAACTATTTATCTAATTTCATTCTGACCGCATTCAGCACTTCTTCCCGAAGTGCCTCATCCATACCGTCGATGATGGGACGGATCAGAGCTTCGACCACGATGCGGCGGGCTTCTTCCAAGGTGAAGCCGCGGCTCATCAGGAAGTAGATGGTATTCTGGTCAAGCTGCCCTGCACTGGATGCATGATTGCCCTGTACGTCATCCTCGGTACAGAGGAGAAGCGGGAGGGAAATGTTTTTCGTCTTCGGATCGAGCTGGATGGCGAAGTCGCCTTCGTCGCCCACGGATCCGGCGCAGCCACGCTTGAAGTCAAGCGTACCGCGGAAAATCTTCTTCGACTCATCCGCCAGTGCGCCTTTGAGGTCGATCTCTGCCTTCGTCTTCTTCCCCACATGATCGATGTGGTAGAAGAAGTCGAGATGCTGTTTCCCGCGGCCGGCATAGATGGCTCTTTCATTCATCTCGGAATGATCGCCGGAGAGCTTTCCATAGCTGTGAACGATGATCTTCTCTCCGCCGAGTTCGGCCGCATAGAAGTCGGCACGGGCACGAGCGGCGAGTACGCTGTGACGCTGGTCATAGATGATGGTCTTGGTGAGGCCGCTTTCCAAGCGCGATACGTGGAGCCTTGCATCCTCCGCAAGCTCATAGTACGCAGCAAGGACGCAGGTCCCTTCCCGGTCTCCGCCCGTGAGCTTCCATGTGAGGGAAAGGGACGCGCCTTTTTCGAGCCGGAAAAGAAAGGCTGCCGACGCGCCCTCTTCCGCCTGGACATCGATGACGAGACGAGCATCCTCCCCTTGGGGGATGGTGATGGTATAGTGACTGCCTTTTTCTGCAGTGAGTACCGTCTCCTTCGATGCGCCATCGAAATCTTCGGGAAGCACGCCGCCTTCTTTGACATGGGTCATGTCGGAGAAGGTGAAGCTGCCTTTCCCTTTCGGCGTTTCAAAGGAAAGCGGTGTATCATTCGTATGCAAATACCGATAGGTGAGAAGCGGCAGACGGTTGACTCTGATTTCTTCCATGATGCCCTCCTTAACCAATCGCGCCTTCGAATTCAAGATCGATGAGGCGGTTCATTTCTACCGCATATTCCAGCGGCAGTTCTTTGGAAATCGGCTCTGCAAAGCCGCGAACCAGCATGGCTTTGGCGTCTTCTTCGGAGAGGCCGCGGCTCATGAGGTAGTAAATATCTTCATCCGGGATGCGGCCGATCTTGGCTTCATGCCCGAGATCGATATCATCATTCTCGATGATGATATCCGGGATCGTATCCGAGCGGGACTCATTGTCGAGCATCAGGGATTCGCAGCTGATAGAGCCTTTCGTCCCCGTGGCTTTCGGTCCGATGTAGACGACGCCCCGGTAGATGGCCGTGCCGCCGCCCTTGGAGATCGATTTCGAATTCACGGTGAGGGAGGTATCCTTCCCGAGGGCTTCGACCTTCGAGCCGGTATCGAGATACTGTCCCTTTCCGGCAAAGGTGATGCCGGTGAATTCACAGGTCGCACGGTCGCCTTTCAGCACGGTATCCGGATAGAGGCAGGAGGTATGAGAACCGAAGGAGCCGGAGACCCAGATCATGTGTCCGTCTTCTTCGATCAGAGACTTCTTCGTGTTCAGGTTGTACATGTTCTTCGACCAGTTTTCAATGGTCGAGTAGCGCAGCGTCGCGCCTTTTTTCACGTACAGCTCGACAGCACCGGCGTGGAGATTGGCCACATTGTAACGAGGTGCCGAGCAGCCTTCGATGAAGTGGCAGTCCGCCCCCTCTTCGACGATGATGAGCGTATGCTCGAACTGTCCTGCGCCCGGTGCATTCAGACGGAAATAACTCTGGAGCGGCATCTTCACATGGACGCCCTTCGGCACATAGACGAAGGAGCCGCCGGACCAGACGGCATAGTGCAGCGCCGCAAATTTATGATAATTCGGTGTGATCAGCTTCCCGAAGTACGGCTTGATGAGCTCCGGGTATTTCTTCACTGCCGTCTCAAAGTCGACGTAGATGACGCCCTGCTCTTCCAGCTCTTTCTGGATATTGTGATAGACCACTTCCGAGTCGTACTGCGCGCCGACACCGGCGAGCGATTTCTTCTCCGCTTCCGGGATGCCGAGACGGTCAAAGGTGTCACGGATATTCTCAGGAAGATCCTCCCAGCTCGCTTTCATGTCCGTCTTCGGACGCACATAGGTATCGATGTGCTGCATATCCAGCTCGGAAATATCCGGTCCCCACGGCGGGAAGTCCAGCTGATTGTAAATGGCAAGCGCCTTCAGGCGTTTTTCGAGCATCCATTCCGGTTCTTCCTTTTTGGCAGAGATCTCGCGAATGATCTCTTCCGTAAGACCTGTCTCTGCTTTATAGGAAAATTCCACCTTGTCCTTGACGTCATAGATGCTGCGATTGATATCTTCGACCTGGCTTCTGACTTTCTCTTCTGCCATAGTCACACCTCGCTGCGATAGACATCGAAGCCATTGGTCTCGATCTCATCCACGAGCTCCGGTCCGCCTTCCTTCACGATCCTGCCATCGATCAGGACGTGGACGAATTCCGGCTGGATAAATTTCAGGATCTGGTTCAGATGGGTGATGAGAAGGATCGCATTTCCTTCCTTATGATACGCAGAAATATTCTTCGATACGATGCGGACAGCATCGACATCGAGTCCCGAGTCTGTTTCATCGAGCATCGCGAGCTTCGGATCAAGGATCCTAAGCTGCAGGATCTCGCTCTTCTTGCGTTCCCCGCCGGAGAAGCCGTCATTCAGGTAGCGGTCTGCGTAGGACGGATCCATGGCGAGGTCTTCCATGCGCTGGCGCATGAGACGCTTGAATGGGAAAAGGCGCTGCTGTTTTCCGGAAATCGTCGTTTTCGCGGTACGGATGAAATTCTCCATCGTGATGCCGGCGACCGAGATCGGGTTCTGGAAAGACAGAAAGATACCGAGCTTCGCTCTCTTATCGACGGAAAGCTTTGTGATGTCCTCTCCTTCGAAGTATATATGACCCTCAGTGATCTGATAAACAGGATTTCCCATGATGGCGTGAAGCAGCGTCGACTTGCCTGCCCCATTGACACCCATAATGACATGGACTTCTCCCTGATTCACGGTGAGGTTAATGCCGTGAAGGAGCTCTTTCCCGCCTACAGATACGTGGAGATTCTCCACGCGAAGTAATTCACTCATTTGATCACCTCATGATATATTGTAAACTTGTATGCGCATTTTTCCGTATACAATCGATAACTTATTTCATTATATTCGATTTAGGCAGGGATTACAATGGGGAAATGAATAGGGTTCGAGGTTCCAGAAAATCAGGACTGCGGAATGAGGAAGGTGGCGGCTTCTCCGCCAATTTGAAAAGCAGGGAGCAGTGACTAGTGACTAGTGACTGGTGGCTAGGGACTTGTGACTAGTGGCTGGTGACTGGTGACTAAAAGACTAGGAGACACCAGACTCCCGTATCGTCATTTCGAGCGCAGCGAGAAATCTTCCTTGCAGACCGGCAAACTACGCCTATGTGAACGCAAAAACACGTAGCAACAAGGCATCGTTTCCCTGCCAGTGCTTATGTGATACTGCTCGCAGTGCAAGAAAGATCCCTCGGCTGCGCTCGGGATGACGATACGAGGAATGGCTGCCCTAAAAAATTTGAAAGCAGGGATGAGTGGCTAGCAGCTAGTGACTTGTGACTGGTAGCTAGGGATTAGTAGCTAGGGATTAGGTTTGCGATACGAGAAAACCGCTAGTTTCAAACCTTCGCGGCG
>ERZ1034678.30-NODE-30-length-75142-cov-30.974869_pt1 | contig 75142 bp, 82 predicted proteins | sample MGYA00520640_ERZ1034678 | MGnify/ENA primary metagenome ERZ1034678 (study PRJEB33766, sample SAMN09781767) | gut metagenome | biome: gut microbiome | host: Homo sapiens | place: Madagascar | study: EMG produced TPA metagenomics assembly of the PRJNA485056 data set...
TTCCATTAATTTTTTCGTTAATGTTCATTCTCGTTAGGCCGATAAATTGCAGTTTATTTTTGTCATTAAAGCATTTTACCCACACGATTCGTCACAGAGTCAGTTTAAAGCTTTAGCTTGTTAAACTTCTTGATTCCTCGGGCGTAGTAGAGCCAAAGAATGCTTTGGGAAATGCGTTCGGGAATGTCTTTTCCCTTGTTAATAGCCATATTAAGGTTACGTTGGCGGTCGGCTTCGAAATCGGGGCGGAGTCGCTTGTATTCCTTGCGTGCTCGGCGAACAGCTTTAAAGTTTGGAAGGTCGCCAGTAAGTAAGAACTTGATGGTTGCCACCCAGTCGAGCAAGGTGCGAGTGCGCATGACGGGGCGTAATTCATCGGAGGGCAAGTTCTTATAAAGCATGAAGAGATTGTTGCGAAAGTTGAGAAACGTCTTGCGTGGATTGCCTGCCTCGAGTGTGCCGCCCCCTACGTGGTAGGCTACGCTATCGGGTATGCACACGAGTTGGCGACCTCGTGCGCGAAGGCGCCAGCAAAGGTCAATCTCTTCCATGTGGGCAAAGAATCGGCCGTCCAATCCACCGCTTAGTTGCCAATCCTTCTTGCGTATCATGAGCGCTGCTCCTGTGGCCCAAAGAATGGGGCGAATGGTGTCGTATTGTCCTTCGTCCGCTTCGACATCGGCAAAGATGCGGCCACGGCAGAAGGGGTAGCCATAGTGGTCGAGGTAGCCACCTGCAGCGCCTGCGTATTCAAACATCTGTTTGTTGCGCTGGCTGAGCAACTTGGGCTGGCAGGCAGCTACTTCGGGGTGTTGTTCCATATAATGAAGGAGCGGGCGGAGCCAACCTTCGGTCACTTCAACGTCGGAGTTGAGCAATAGATAATAAGGTGCATCAATCTGTTGAAGCGCTTGGTTGTAGCCTTCGGCAAATCCGTAATTTTGGGGTAGGGGTAACTGAATGACTTCAGGAAACTCTTCGGTGAGCATTTTGAGAGATTCGTCAGTCGATCCGTTATCAGCCACAATCACGCAACCTTCAGGTTGTGAACCTTTTACCACTGAGGGTAAAAATTGACGCATCATATCGCAGCCATTCCAATTAAGAATGACAACGGCTATCTTGTCAGTTGTAATCATAAGGGAGGGGGAGGTTTAGTAAGTTTAATGAGTTTAATGAGTTTAGTAAGTTTAATGAGTTTTGTGAGTTTAATAAGTTTATGAGACTAAAAATGTATATGGTGTTGGTGATAATCAGAGCTGATTTTATTAATCTTATTAAACTCCTAAAACTCCTTAAACTTATAAACTCATTAAACACTCCTTGTCGTCAGTGAGTTCGCCTAAGTTGACTTGTGTTACGATGTTGTCGTCAACAATCGTGCCAGGGGCTTGTTTTACGCGAATGTAGTTGTCGGTAAAGCCTTGCATGGGTTCGCCATGGCGAGCGTGTTCCCAAAGTACGGGGCGTGTTGTGCCTATAAAACGTTGGTAGTGAGCCAAACGTTTTTGTTCAGAGAGCGCAAGCAAGCGTTGGCTGCGTTCGTGCTTCGTTTGTGGACTCACCACGTAAGGAATTTCGAGTGCTTTCGTACCAGGACGTTCGCTGTAACTGAATACGTGTAGTTGTGAGATGTCCAATTTCTCGATAAAGTGGTAAGCCTCTTCAAAGAGTTCGTCCGTCTCGCCACGCATGCCCACGATTACATCGACACCAATAAAGGCATCGGGCATAAATTGCTTAATGCGAGCTATCTTGCTGGCAAAGAGTGCTGTGTCGTAATGGCGGTGCATGAGTTTAAGCACTGTGTCGCTGCCGCATTGCAATGGAATATGGAAGTGGGGCATGAAGGCACGAGAGTGGGCGCAAAATTCAATAATCTCGTCGGTGAGTAAGTTGGGCTCGATGCTCGATATGCGATAACGCTCAATGCCTTTTACCTTGTCGAGGGCTTGTATCAGTTGCAAGAAAGTCTCGCCCGTAGAGCGACCGAAGTCGCCTGTGTTGACCCCCGTGAGTACAATTTCCTTTCCTCCTTCGGCTGCCACCTCTTCGGCTTGTTTTATCAATGAGGCAATGCTACCATTGCGCGAGCGGCCGCGGGCAATGGGTATGGTACAGTAGGTGCAGTAATAATTGCAGCCGTCTTGCACCTTGAGAAAGTAGCGGGTGCGGTCGCCACGAGAACATGAAGGAACAAAGGTGCGAATGTCCTTTGTAGGCACTCGAATAGCCTCGTGACAAGCATCACCATTCAGCGCCAACTTCTGCGACATGCGCTCTTCGAGGTAGTGCAGCACGTCGCCCTTTTGTTCCATGCCCAATACGAGGTCAACCCCAGGGAAGGTGGCTATCTCGTCAGCCTTGAGCTGTGCGTAACAACCCATTACAACGACAAAGGCTCCAGGGTGTTCGCGTGTGAAACGGTGAATGGTTTGTCGACACTTGTGGTCAGCTACGTCGGTGACGGAGCAAGTATTGACAATGCAGATGTCGGCCTTCTCGCCCTTTTGTACCGTTTGTACGCCTTGGCGTTCGAGTTGGTCGCGTAGGGAAGAGGTCTCGGCAAAGTTGAGTTTGCAGCCCAACGTGTGGTAGGCCGCCTTCTTATTTTGTAATAATGACATGCGTATATGTATGTGAGTTGACAAGTAAACGAGTTGATAAGTTAACAAGTAGGGGTATCTTATTAGCTGTCTTCGTATACCTTATATATATATAATATAGTGCGCAAAGTTACGAAGATTTGTTGAAATGATGTGATCGTAGAAAGGTGTAACGCACACTTTTAGAAGGAGTAAAAAAGAGAACGGAGTATTGAAAAATAAAATGTGTAACAAATTTGTAATGTGCACCTTTCAAATAATTAATACAAGATAAATTATTGTCAATTTCTTGAAGAAAAATCGAAAAAAAAAGGCGAAACATTTGCACGGAATGAAAAAGTCCGTACCTTTGCATCGTTTTAAAAAGGCAATTGATTGTTTTACTTAAAAATTTAAAAGACACAATGAAAAAGTTAGTTTTCATGTTCGTAGCTTTCGCAGCTATCTCTTTCGCTTCTTGCGGTAACAAAACTTCTGACAACGCAGCTACTACTGATTCTGATTCAGTTGCTACTGTAGATTCAAACGCTACTGACTCTCTTTCTTCTGACTCAGCTGCTACTGCAGACTCTACTGCTGCTACTGCTGACTCTACTGCTAACGCATGAGAGCCAGAAGCTTAACTGAAGTTTTTTAGCTAAGCGACTCGCTACAACAACGAGAGAAACTGAAACCTGTAGGACCGTGTTCTGCAGGTTTTTTTGTGCCCTTTTGGGTAATAATATATTCAAGTTCGGGATTAGATAAACTGTAATTTATCGGGGCCTCTCCCCCTAACCCACTCCCCCATAGGGGAGGAGGTTAGGGGGAGAGGCCCCATTAAATTGCCTTATCTGTAATAGATCAAATCGTTACGCCCACGGTGAGCATCTTGTAGTTGATCGGAGAGAGATCTCCCCATGTGTTCATCGGAGTGTACTTGAGATAGATTCCGAAAGATTTGGTCGAACGAAGCCCAACGCTCACGCCCACATTGAAACGTTGTCCACCGACCCCATGCTCCTTGTTTTTCACTTTGTGCGAATCAAGTTTGTACTTTGTGTGGATTCGGTTGCCTACAGCTACCTGAGGTTCAACGGCCAGATCTAAGCAGAGCCTCTTCGTGAAAGCGTGTGAATAACGGATAGGTAGAGTAAGGTTGGTGGTAGTGAGTCGTGAACGTGTATTCCTTGCTTCGTCCATCGGATTTGCCACATCTACACCATTCGTGGCCTTGATCCAACGTGAATGGTCGGAGGCACGGAGAAAAATCCAGTCAATGCCCAAACCAATGTACAAGGCATCGTTTCCGCTGGGCAGACAGTACTGTATATTCAAGAGGTCTGTTCCCAAGTTCCAACCTGCATTGACTGGCACATTCCCCTTGGCATTTACGGGAACTGCTGCACCGACATGGATAAAGTCAATCAAGTTAAGATCCACGCTGGAGGGCTTGAATGCAGAGTTGTTCTGATTCTTGGAAGGCTTGGAAAATGGAAGGTTGAAATCCCAACTACTAGAATGCTCGTTGACAGAAGCAACAGCCGCAGGATTGTCGGCCATGGTGTAAGTAAAACGATAATCATGGTCGTCTTCACGACCATAAATCTGTACGGATGTTTGTCCGCTGTTGCTGCATACTACAACACTATCAGGACGGGTGGCATTGACAATCGTGTCGTTAGAACAAAACGGAGCTGAGAGCATGCTGATAAGAAGAAGTGTATTCATGATTTTTTGTATTTTTATGATTTACGATTGATAAGATGACGAATAAGCTGACGGAGATTCTACCACCATCCTTATTTTTTGAACGTGCGCTTGAGTTCGGACAACGTAGCCGTACCCTCCATATAGATAAGGGTAATCTTCGAAGCCGCTGTTCTACGTCCCGCTCCACTATTGGAATAAAAGATATAGCGGTGGGTCTTGCCTCTGGAAGGTAGTTGGTAGAAGGCCATAGCCAACCGACCTCCTTGTATACTCATTTCCTTGTCGATGGCATTGCGTCCATCAGCCTTCACCAAGGGTTCGATGGTAGCGGCATTGCCGCTTCGCGGCCCAAGAGTAAGGCTACGGAAGAGACTGAGTTTATAGGCATTCAGTTGACGTCCTTTCATGAGCACTTCTGTAGCATCCTTGTTTTTATGGTATCGGCCGTCGAAGAGTCGTGCTATGTTCAGCCCGCTCTGTGCCGATACATTTAGGCTCATGATCAAGCCTATTATGAGAATAATAGTTTTTTTTGGCATAGTTGATCTATTTTACTTGCTCGGGGGTAAGCTGCTGAAACATATCGTTGAGCTGGTTTTCTACGGAAGGAACTTTGTCCGCTTTCTCCATCTGGTCAATACTTTGCTGCATGGCTTGTAGCACTTGCTGTGGGTCTGTCGTTCGATTTCCGCTGATGTAAGCCACACATTCCTGCTCAGACGGACGTAACAACATCGTTCCTATCAATGCCACTAACACACAGGCTGCGGCTGTAGATATCAAACGTATGAGTTTCGGGCGAATAATCCGCATTCGTTGTCCTTGTCGAGATAGGGTAACTGCCTTGTCATCAGGTAGGGCAGAAGCATTGGCTGAATCCTTATTGGCCAACCGCCTTCCCATTGCAGCCAATCCCATCACGGCCCGCAGTTCATCGAAACGAGCATCAGCAGCAGCTTCATCTGAGGCAGCATAGCATTTCAATGCCAATTCTTCCGTCTCCGAAGTTAACGCTTCAAAGTAGCGTTCAGCACAGGCTAATGCCTCCTCAGCCGAAGCAAAGTAATGATGTGCTACCGATGTATTGCGTATAGGTATGGATCGACTCATGATTCGAAATAGTTTTGAGGGTGAAATGAATGTTGTTGGCGGTATGCCTCACGCACGGCCTTGCGAGCTCGGGAGAGTTGCATGCGGACTGCAGTTTCCGATAGTTGAAGTAAGCAGGCTATTTCCTCATAGCTTCGGTCCTCATAGTCGCGCATTCGCATTACTTGAATTTGTGACGGAGTCAGGACCTTACTCATTAAGGCTTGCACCTCAAGGAAACGTTCATCAATGGTAGCTTGCCGTTCGGCTTCGCTATCGTGAAAATCTTTGCATTCTGCATCAATTTCCACTTCCGCGTGAGTCGCTTGTCTACGATAGGCATCCACACTTAAGTTTCTGACTGTAGTCGTCATGAGCGCGGAGGCCTCGTCTTCCGAGCGTATAGCCTTCCGCCTTTCCCACAGACGGGTGAAAGCCTCCTGAAGTGCATCGTCAGCATCATCGCTGTTGCCTGATATTTCGCGGGCCATACCGCGCAACCGCCTCTTCAATCTATTGAAGGCTGAGAGAAGAAAACCACTTGAAGCAGATGTTTCTTCTGATTCTTTGGGCGGGGGGTGTATTTCTGCCATGTGAAATGTGAGTATTTTTGTTTCGTTGCTATAAAGGTAACGAGGAATGTGAGAATTTGTAACACAGAAGGAATATTTTTTTCTTATTTTTTTGTAATGTAATAGAGAAAGACTCGTAAACTGCAAATTGTCGAACAGACGGATAGGCTTTCAGCATAGCCCGTCTGTTCGACAATTTGCAGTTTATCTAATTCGAAATTTGAGTAAATGTAATAGCGCAGCAAGTGGGGTAGGACCCCCTCTTGCTGCGCTACTAATGTTTTGATTTTTTGCGTATTTTTTTGATAACAGCCTTTGTTACTGGTCGTCGTTCTTGACGTAGCCTTGATACTTCTCAGGTAGGGCGGCCATGATGACTTGGTATGACTCATTCATGGTCTGCTTAATGTCCTCCGCACTGTGTGAAGTAGGGTAGATTGGTTTGTGAATGATGAGGCGCATGGGGGTACGATGAACAAAGTTGATACCTGCCATGCGTGTAAGTACATCGAACGAACCGTCAATCGTAACGGGTACTACGGGCAATTGTAAGTCGTCGGCCAAGAGGAAAGCCCCTTTGCGAAACAACCCCATGTGGCCCGTAAACGTGCGCGAACCTTCGGGGAAAACTACCAACGACGTGCCGCCTTGTAGTGTGGCGCGTGCGCGGTCAATCGTTTCTTTAATTGCCTTCGGACCAGACTTGTCGACAAAGATGTGGCGAGCGCGTTCGCAAGCATAGCCCACGAGAGGCATCTTGCGCAAGGCTTTCTTCATCATCCACTTAAAGTTGCAACCTAAGTAACCGTAAATGAGAAAGATGTCCATAGGGCCTTGGTGGTTGGCCACGAATACGTAGCTCTGTCGGTAGTCAATGTTTTCGCGTCCTTCGACGTGAATGGGGAGTAACAATACGCGACAGATGAAGCGTGACCAAATCTTGCCTGGATAGTAGCCAAACACGTGAGCGTTAAATAGTCCACCAATGATTGTGACCAATGCCGTAATGATGGTAGCTATTAAGATAAGGGGGAACGCAATGCAGAGTTGATACACCTTATATATAATAGGTATGTTTTGTGTTGGTTTCATCACAAAGAGAGTATTTTTTATCGGTTGTAGCAAACGGCCTGTCCGCGGAACTTCTCGTCAGTTACGTGGCCACGGTTGAAGATAGGGAATCCATTGCAGAAGGTGCGTTCAACGCGCCAACGGAAGGTGTGACCTTCAAGCGGACTCCAATTACACTTACTCTGAATGCGGTTGGGCGTGAGCGTCCAAGGCACGTTGGGGCGAACCATTACGACATCAGCCTTATAGCCTTCGCGTAGGTAACCACGATTTTCGATTTGTAAGAGTTCGGCAGGGTTGTGACACATGAGTTGCACCAAACGTTCAATGCTCAGCACACCTTTGTCTACCAGTTCGAGCATCGAAACGAGTGAGAACTGTATAATCGGCATACCTGAGGCAGCACGAGCGCATCCACCCACCTTTTCGGCCAAGCGGTGAGGCGCGTGGTCCGTACCAATGGTGCGAATAAGTCCCGTGTTGAGTGCAGCGCGTAAGGCATCGCGGTCAGCCTCTGTCTTGATAGCGGGGTTTACCTTAATGCGTGAACCGAGTCGAGCATAGTCCTTGTCGCAGAACATGAGGTGTCCCACACAAGCCTCAGCTGTAATGTTGGGGTCGTCAGCGGTGAAGAGTTCCAACTCGCGAGCGGTAGAAATGTGCGCTACGTGAAGGCGTGCACCCGCCTCTTGTGCCAAGCGAATGGCCAAACTTGTAGACGCATAGCAAGCTTCTTCGCTGCGTATCTCAGGGTGGTGACGCACGTCAGGGTCTGCACCGTATTGCGCCTGTGCCGCTTTCATATTTTCGTCAATCAGACTTGAGTTCTCACAATGTGCCATGATGGGCAACTTCGCATTTTCGAAGATGGCGCGTAGGGCACGTTCGTCGTTGACCAACATATTGCCCGTTGACGAACCCATAAATAGTTTGATGCCCGCTACCTTGCGAGGGTTGAGTTTGCTCAACTCGTAGGCGTTTCCAGCTGTGGCACCGAAGAAGAGTCCGTAGTTGACAACACTCTTATTGGCAGCAATCTGCCACTTTTCGTCAAAGGCTTCCTTCGTTGTAGTTTGCGGCACGCAATTTGGCATGTCAAACACGGTGGTCACACCGCCTGCTGCGGCAGCGCGGCTTTCAGAGCAAAAGTCGCCTTTAGCCGTTAGCCCTGGGTCGCGAAAGTGAACGTGGTCGTCAATGACACCGGGCAAGATGTAACAGTCCGTACCGTCAATGGTTTCGTCAACAGGTATAGAGGGGGTAGCGTCTATGCCCTCAAGTATCTCTTCTATTCTGTCATCGTCAATAACGAGGGTGCCCAAAAACTTGCGGCCTTCGTTAACGATTGTGGCATTCTTAATCTGTATACGGAAGTGCATTTTTTTTAATGTGCAAATGTGCAAATGTGTGAATGTGCAAATGTTAGGTTAATGTGCAAATGTTAGGTTAATGTGCAAATGTGCAAATGTGTGAATGTGCAAATGTGTAAATGTGTGAATGTGCAAATGGTCGCCTTAAATTGCAGCGTTTAGGAATGAGCTTTATGACATTCAATCATTTGCACATTTTCCTATTTGCACATTTGCACATTTTCCCATTTGCACATTAACCAAGTTTCCTTGGTTTAATACCTCCCGTCATTGCGGCCCAGCGAAGGCGCATTACGCCAAAGAGCGCTTCGCCAAAGATGCCACCGCTCATTTTGCTTGTGCCTAACTCGCGGTTGACAAAAATAACGGGTACTTCTTTGATTTTGAAGCCCAACTTATAAGAAGTAAACTTCATCTCAATCTGGAAAGCGTAGCCCTTAAAGCGAATGGCATCGAGGTCGATCGTTTCGAGCACCTTGCGACGATAGCAAACGAAGCCTGCTGTGGTGTCGTGGAGGGGTACTCCCGTAATCAATCGAACGTATTTAGAAGCGTAGTAGCTCATCAGTACGCGTCCCATAGGCCAATTGACCACATTTACGCCACTTACGTAGCGCGAACCTACTGACACGTCGTAGCCTTCGTTGGCACAAGCGTTGTAGAGGCGGGGAAGGTCTTTCGGAGCGTGGCTAAAGTCAGCGTCCATCTCAAAGATGTATTCATAACCATGCTCTAAAGCCCATTTAAAACCTGCAATGTAGGCTGTGCCCAAACCCAACTTGCCCGTGCGCTGTACGAGGTGAAGCTCGTGCTTAAACTCGCTGGCCATGAGGCGTTTCACGATGTCGGCTGTGCCGTCAGGAGAACCATCGTCAATGACCAAGATGTGAAAGGCATGCTCCTTTAGTCCAATGACAGCACGTATGATATTTTCTATGTTTTCTTTCTCGTTGTAAGTGGGTATGATTACAACGCTGTCGCTCTTTTCCATGTTTTAATATATGTGTATTATTTTTATTTACGATACAAAAGTAAGCATTTTGCCCGACATTGATTAACTTTGCTGTCTAAAACAACGAACATTAATATTAATAAGCGATATGAAAAAAATAGCTTTAGCACTTTGTGCACTCCTTGCCCTGCCCACAATGGCACAGAAGTATACCATTACGGGTAAAGCTCCTAAGGGAGCCAAGATGGCTTATCTGCAACGCCTCCACACGGCATTACGCCCAGATAGCGTAGCCGTTACGAATGGCACGTTTAAGTTTGAGGGCGATGCCAACAACAACTTGTTTGGCTACGTTATTATCGATAAGAAAGAACGCTTGAGCGTAGTGCTCGACGGCGATGTGAAGGTAGACTTTCCGAAAGAAGATGTGACGGGAACGGCTGAGAACGAGGCTTTGAATAAGTGGGAACACTTGATGAACGAGCCACAAGTCGGCTATCAGAAGGTGATGACAGAGTATTATGGCTATCGTCGTGAGGGCAAGCAAATACCCGATAGCGTCATGGCACGCATCGAACGCGAGGCTGATGCCTGTGAGAAGCAATTGCTCGACTTGACAAAGCAGTGCTGCAACGAAAACAAGCAAATGAAGTTCCCAGCCTTGTACTTGGCACAGTTTGGCTCGATGATGGATCGTGCCGACGTAATCGCTTTGGCTGAAGAGGGCAACCCTGCTTATATGGACACCAAGATCGTGGCCAACATTAAGAATAGCATAGCCGGTTGGAAGCGTCAATTGCCTGGCGTACAGTTTACCGATCTCGAGATGAACGACGTTGACGGCAAGTCCCACAAGCTGAGTGAATACGTAGGTAAGGGTAAGTACGTATTGGTTGACTTTTGGGCTTCATGGTGTGGCCCTTGCCGCAAGTCAATGCCTGCGGTGAAGAAGTTGTATGACGAATACAAAGACAAGGGCTTTGACATCGTCGGACTCTCATTCGACAGCGATAAGGCCGCTTGGGAGGCAGCTATTAAGAAACTCGAATTGCCTTGGCATCATCTCTCTGACCTCAAAGGTTGGGAAAGCGTAGCTGGTCAGACGTATGGTATCAATGCCATTCCTGCCACCTTGTTGATTGGCCCCGATGGCAAAGTTATTGCCAGTGGCCTGAGTGCCGAAGGCGTTGGCAATAAATTGAAAGAGTTGATAAAGTAAATGAAATAAAAGTGCATAAAAGCAGCGCAGCAACAAAGGGATTGTCCTTTTGTTGCTGCGTTGTTTTTTATCCCTCCTTCTCCCCCCCCAAAAAAAAAAACTTTACAACCAATTTTACTTCTTCTTCCTTTTGCGGTCATATAATTAGAGCGCCCGATGAAGAGCGCGTCAAGAAAAGAAAAATATGAATATTAAAAAGGAAGAAACGATGAAGAAAGTAATGAAACTCTTGAATCGCTTAGCTGCGATGATAGGCATAGCCTTGTTGTTCTCCTCATGTTATACTGCAGATGCTGCTTCACCTCGAAGGCATCGTCACCACCACCATCATCATCCTAAGCGTGGTGTGATAGTAGTACACCGCTTTGCTTCGACTGATCAAGTGCGTACTGATAGTTCAATCTTTAATATTAGTTTGGCCATGGCCGAACCACTCCATAACAATGACTACTCCTAATGATAACGAAATCGTCTTGGCGTTGAAGAACGATGCCGAACGCGGCTTTAAGTTGCTCATGGTAAAGTATAAGGCCCCCATCTATTGGCACATACGCCGTTTGGTCGTGGCGCATGACGATGCACAAGACGCTACGCAAGAAGCCTTTATTCGCGTGTTCCGCTCGTTCTCTCAGTTTCGGGGTGATAGTCCGTTCTCGGCTTGGATATATCGCATTGCTACAAATGAGGCCTTGCGACTGCTTGAACAACGAAAGCGAGAGCAACTCTCGTTAGATGAGAATGAGGCAGAAGCCAATCGCTTAATGGCTGATAATTATGTAGACTACACCGACCTTGAAGCCGTAAAGTTGCAACGTGCCATCTTGTTATTACCCGCCAAACAACAAATAGCCTTCAACCTTCGTTATTACGATGAGTTAAGCTATGACGAGATAGCTCAAATAACAGACTCAAGCGCAGCCAGCGTTAAGACGAATTACCATTTGGCAAAAGACAAAATTGTCAAATACATGAAAACAAACTTGTAAGTATCTCAAGACAAAATGGATAAGGATTTTAATTTAGATAAAGTGGGCAAACGCATGCCTTACACTACGCCCGAAGGCTTTCTCGATCAACTCGAGACCAATGTTTGGCAAGAGGTAAAAGCTGATGTGAAGATGCATCAGACAAAGCCACGTCGCAAGTTGTATCGTTTGTCCATCGTTTCTACCCTTTTAGCCGCAGCGGCTTGTGTAGCGGTAGTGCTAATGATTCACCCCTTTGCTCCCAAGCAATCTACCACTCCCACTGATAGTTTTGCCCCTGTTGAGCAAGCTTATGCTCAACTGAGTGATGACGACCAAGCCTATATGATTGAGGTGTATCAAGACGATGTGTTTTTGAACGAACAACAACAATAAGAATATTCAACATAACTCATAGCGCGGTGCACAGCGTTATAACACAAAAACTTTTTAAAATAGAACAATCATGAAACGTATTATTAGTTACATGCTGATGCTCGTAGCCTTTGTAGCCTTCAGCACTCCCACCTTTGCACAAAATAACACTAAGCAGCGCAAAACGCGCGAACAAATGGTTGAAGCACAAGCTCAACACATAGCCAAAACGATGGCCTTTGACGATGCCACCAGTACACGTTTTGTTAAGACCTTCTGTGAGTATCAAAAGGAAGTATGGGCTCTCGGACCGCGTCAACGACCACAGCGCAAGGATGGGCAGTCACAAAGTGAGGCCGATGCTGAGAAGGCAATGAAAGAACGCTTTGCGCATAGCCAAAAAATTCTCAACTTGCGTGAGAAGTATTATGGTGAGTACAGTAAGTTCCTTACGCAGAAGCAAATTCAGCGTGTTTACCAACTTGAGCGTCAAATGATGCAGCGCCTCTCAAAGCAGCGTTCTGGCAAACAAGGTCGCCCTGGTAACAAGCCTATAAATCGTCCTAATAAATAAAGAGAGCGTAATTGAATTGATTTTTTTATACGGGCGTAGGTTGGGATATTCTAGTCTACGCCCTTATTGTGTCTTTACGTAAAAAAAACTAAGAAAAATGAAGTCATCTTATCTTTATATCGCAATGGCCTTGTTAGGCATGCAGTCATGTTCGGACGTTGTTACCGATGACGAACCGCAAACCCGAAGTACTCAGTTGCAATATGCCAGTCAGTTAGGCGCGCGTTTGGTCGATGGCCTTTACCAATCATGGAATAGCAATGATGCGATTTCCTTATTGAGTACAGGCAATGTTACCACCACACAAGCACAAAGTCAAGGTATAATCACAGACTTTGCTAATCCCTATACGGATGGTAGTGCGGCACTTTATGCCGTGTATCCATCGTCGGCAGCCGTAGGGGCTGATGAGGCAAGCGTTAGCGTCAGCATTCCTGCAGCGCAAACGGCTAATGAATTGACGGGATATGATGCTACAGCAGCAGTGGCCGTGGCTCAAGCAAGTGCCGATTCCCTCGTATTTCATACCATTTGTTCTGGCCTGAAGCTAAAGTTCGAAATGAGCGGTGTGACCAAAATAGAACTCGAAAGCGTTGATGGCTATCCCCTTTCGGGTACGGCACAGATCACTTTTGACGAGCAAGAGAAGCCCCAGCTGGCTAAGGTAGATGGGGGCAACAATATTATAACTTACACGGCTCCGACTGAGGCTGGCTTCACTCCAGGAAAGGATTACTACATTTCAATTCTTCCGTGCGACCTTTATGGAGGTTACCGTCTTTCGATTTACAAGGACGGACTTAAGGCCAATTACTTTGGCGTACACCAAACGGCCAATCGTGCATTGTACATCACTCCTGCCGATTTGGTTGAGTCAGAATTAGAGTTCGATGACCCCGATGCCCCTCTTGTAGAAGAAGCGCGTCCGCAAATTGATGCTACCACCAACCAATTGTTGCACATTTATCAAAAGGATCCTACTGAAGAGAATAAGCAAGCCCTGCTCGACCAAATGGGACTTCGATATGATAAAGTAGTGGCACGCAAAAAAGCAAAATTACGCGAATTGGAACGTGAGGCCAAAACGCACGACCTCATAGATGAGATGCAAGAGATTGTTGACGAAATGGTTGATAATCGCGACATCCGACTCGAACAGCAATTTCTTCGTCTAATTGATCCGCGCAACGACGACAATCCTAACGACGAATGGCTGGTGTTGCGTGGTGCTCCCGACCAAAATGCTTACATAGGTTACGCTCCCGTAACAAATGCTGAATATGCAGCCTACGATGCTTCGTTCGTTTATCCTTCAGGGTATGACAACTATCCAGCGGTTAACCTCAGTGTGGCACAAGCCGAGGCTTATTGTCAGTGGTTGAGCGGACAGAGCCAACAGTATGATTTTCGTTTGCCCACTGACGAAGAGTGGATATTTGCGGCAGGCCACATGCCCAAGGATGTAGCCATGAATGCAGGTCATGTAGAAACGGGCCTTACGCCAGTTGATGCTTATCGGCAAACAGTGGGTGCTTGTGGTGGCATTGACTTTTGGGGAAATTGTTGGGAGGGGACGTCGTCTACTGCATCGAATGGCTATTACATTATCAAAGGTGGTAGTTGGGATGCCGATCGTGACGATTGTCGCAGCGAAAAGTCAGATGTGACTCGCAATGGTGCACAAGGTTATGCCAATGTAGGTTTTAGAGTTGTGCGTGTTGACAAGAACTTAGTCAGTGGCATTGTCGAGGTAAAACGATGAATGTCATAGAGTCAACTAATCTTACGAATAAAGATTAAAGTGGGTAAATAAAATCGTTAAACCACATGACCGATTAATCAAATTCGCACTTTCCGTTGTCGTCCACTGGCCTGTGGACGTGTTTCCACAGGCCAGTAGACGTGTTTCCACTGGCTTGTGGACGTGTTTCCACTGGCCAGTGGACGACAGCTGAAGGTGTAAACTTGATTAATGCTTCAACTGCTTTGTGACTATTCTTGTAGTGTAGTGCTATTGTAAACAATGGGTAAACATAAAATAGACACATCGCACTTAAAATGAAGATACAACACCAACGAGCAGCGCAGCGAGCGTTGCTCGTTTTACTTTATTTTTGAACATTACTAACCATAAAGCACAAGTAGCGCAGCAACTGGGACTCATACTCCCAGTTGCTGCGCTACTTATAATAGTTAATGATATATGATTACTCCACCTCTTCGCGTTCCATAATGCTTGAAGCCAAACTGTCGGCTGCGTGTATGATCATCACCAAGGGGTAGAGATTGTGAGCGGTGTCGAACGAACGCTCGTCTTCATACGAGTTCATGTTCAACCCCCATGCTCCCATGTGCCAACGAATGGCCAACATCTCGGCATCGGTCATTTCGAACCCACTGCACAATAGGAGAATGACCGACTTCTCGCCATGCCCCATGGGAAAGTTCTTGTAACTCACATTATAGCCTGGCACGTCTTCCCAAACGCCCATCGCATTCTTCTTGCGCTTCATGGTGGGCTTGTAAATGTCGGTCTTGCATACATCGTGTAACAAACTGGCCAAGATGACACTCTCGCGTGGCGTTTCCTTTTCGAGTGTAGGCTCTAATTCTTTCATTCCTTCCCACACCTTGAGAGCCGCCTTGCAAGTATTGAGCGAGTGCATGACAAGTCCCCCTTTTACGTTGAGGTGGTGACCAGCCGAAGCAGGAGCCTCAAAGAATCCCCATTCCTCTAAGTCGTTGATCACATCATCTATGCCGTCGCGCTTGCAGCTACGCAATAATTCTATAAATTCGTTTTTATACGGTGTTAAATCTATATCCATTTTTTCTTGATGTTTTATCGTTTTCGGAGCGAAGTTAAACAATAACTCGCGATTTTGGGTAAAAGCAAATGGCTTTTCTTGCTATTATGAGGCTTTAATGTTAAATTTGCCCTTAAGTAGGTGTTCAAAATAATGTGGACTCGTAAATACTAAAATAAATTTGAACATTTACTTATATATTATGGCTATTTCTAAAAATAGCTAGCTTTACGTTTTAAGGTTTATGGGCGTGATGTAACTTTATAACCTCATAACTATAAACTTAAAACCGAATTATTAGAACAACTCTTATAATGTATTATGAAGACCGATAACAACATTCGTTCCTATATAAAAGAAAATGAGGCGCGCTTTCTTGACGAACTCTTTAGTCTTATTCGCATTCCGAGCATAAGTGCTGAACCTGCTCACAAAGCCGACATGTTGCAATGTGCCGAACGTTGGCGTGAACTGCTCATAGCAGCTGGTGTTGACCATGCTGAAGTAATGCCTTCGGCAGGCAATCCGCTTGTCTTTGCCGAAAAGCACGTTGATGACGATGCACCAACGGTGCTCGTTTATGGTCACTACGATGTGATGCCTGTCGACCCATTGGAACTTTGGCTGTCTGTTCCATTTGAACCCGAAGTGCGCGATGAACGCATCTTTGCTCGTGGTGCTGACGACGATAAAGGGCAGAGCTTTATTCAGCTCAAGGCATTTGAATATTTGGTACGTACTAGACAACTCAACCACAACGTAAAGTTTATATTCGAAGGGGAAGAGGAGATAGGTTCACCCTCGCTCAACGGATTTCTGCAACAACACCACGACTTGTTAAAGTGCGACATTATATTGGTGAGTGATACCTCGATGTTAGCTGCCGACTTGCCTTCTCTCACTACGGGATTGCGCGGATTGGCTTATTGGGAAATAGAGGTGACAGGGCCTAACCGCGATCTGCACAGTGGACATTTTGGTGGAGCGGTGGCCAATCCAATAAATGTGTTGTGCGAAATGTTGGCGCAAGTGGTTGATAAGGACGGACGCATAACCATACCTCACTTTTATGATGAAGTGGAGGATATATCGGCCGAAGAGCGTGATATGATAGCTCACATACCATTTGACGAAACACGTTACAAACAAGCCATTGGTGTTGAAGAGTTGCGAGGCGAAAGAGGGTATTCAACCATAGAGCGTAATGCTTGTCGTCCATCGTTCGACGTTTGCGGCATTTGGGGTGGACACACGGGTGAAGGGGCAAAGACGGTGTTGCCGTCAAAAGCCTATGCCAAGGTGTCAACTCGTCTTGTGCCACATCAACAGCATGAACGCATCTCTCAACTGTTCATTAATTATATTGAAAGTATTGCGCCTAAATGCGTGAAAGTAAAGGTAACGCCCATGCATGGTGGCGAGGGCTATGTATGTCCTATTAATTTGCCAGCCTATAAGGCGGCCGAAGCTGGATTTACTGCAGCTTTTGGCAAACGACCTTTGGCCGTTCGCCGTGGGGGAAGCATACCTATTATTAGTGACTTTGAGCGCGAGCTGGGTGTGAAAACCATATTAATGGGCTTTGGGCTTGAAAGTAATGCTATTCACTCGCCTAACGAAAACATGCCGCTTGACATGATTCGTCGTGGTATTGAGGCCGTTGTAACTTTTCATCTAAATTATAATTCTTAGTTGACGAGTTGACAAGTTGGTGAGTTGACGAGTAAGTTTGTATTTCTTTGGAAACTTATTTGTCAACTTATACCTTCGTCAACCATTCCCTAAAAAAAGATATGAAACTACCTTTATTACTTGCATTTGCTGCATTGAGCACAAGCGTGCAAGCGCAAACGAATGATAAACTCTTCGTGTCATGGGGTTCAAAGGACGTACACTATGCTGCAACCGAACGCCCTAATCAAAAACTTACGACCGACACCGTATTACAAGCGTGGCGTGGCGAACGCGCTGCCATGCAAGCGATTATCTATGCTCCCAAGACGGTGGGCAAACTCCGCGTACGACTCACCGAACTGAAAAGCGGACGCAATACGTTGGCTGTGAATAGCGCACAAGCGCGATTTGTGAATTACGTCACGACCGACAATTATCAATACTGTGGTTATCACCCTGCAACGCTTACTCCTTATCAAGTGCCCGATGTGATAGACCTTGATGTTGCTCAACAAGTGGACGAGGGTACGGCACACCCTGTATGGTGTACCATTGATGTGCCGCAAACGGCTGCACCTGGCACTTACATCACACAACTTGAGGTGGTGGACGATGCGACGCAAAAGGTGGTCAATCGTTTGCGCCTTAACGTGAAGGTGAATGCACATGCGCTTCCTACACCGAAGGAGCAAAAGTTTCACGTAGACTTTTGGCAGCAACCGTATGCGGTGTCGCGCTACTTAAATGTGGCGCGTTGGAGTGACGCTCACTTTGAGGCGCTTCGGCCTTATCTTCAGCTCTTGGCGCGCAGTGGACAAAAGGTGGTGTCGGCTATTCTCTTTTACGAGCCTTGGGGCGACCAAAGCAACGATAAGTTTGATGCGATGATTAAGACGAAGAAGGGGCGTGACGGACAGTGGCATTACGATTACACCGTGTTCGATCGTTGGGTTGCGCTCTGTGCTGAGTGTGGTATTGACGAACAAATCAACTGTTTCTCAATGGTGCCTTGGGATATGACTTTCCGCTATTACGATGAAGCTACGGGCAAGGACGTTGACCTTAAAACGACGACTTCAAGTAAGGAGTATAAGGAGCTTTGGAGCAATTTCTTAAAGTCGTTTGCTACTCATCTAAAACAAAAAGGGTGGTTTGATAAGACTTGTATCGCCATGGACGAACGCGGACTTGATAATATGCTCGATGCGTACCGTGTAGCGCAAGAGGCCGTGCCTGGTATCAAGATGGCTTTGGCTGGTACTTATCACCCCGAATTGCTCGACAAACTTTATGACTATTGCATAGGATTTGGTGAAGCATTTACGGCCAACGAGCTAGCTGCACGTAAGGCGAAGGGCTATAAGAGTACGACTTACACTTGTTGCAGTAACACGGAGCCAAACCTATTCTCCAACAGTCTGTCGGCCGAGGCGGCTTACATTCCCGTATGGTGTACGGCCAACGGCTTTGAGGGCTACTTGCATTGGTCGTGGATGAATTGGACGGACAGTCCGCTCTCTGACACGCGTTTCCGTCTTTTTGCTCCAGGAGATACGTATCTTATCTATCCTGGTCCTCGTTCGTCGGTGCGCTACGAACGATTTATCGAAGGCATTGCTCTGGCCGAAAAGGTGCGCTTACTGCGTGAGGAATATCAACGCACGAATAACACTGCGGCACTTAATCAACTCAACGAAATGGTCAGTGCCTTCCAACCCTCTGGTATTCCGCAAGGCCGCACCGCAGACGAAATGGTCAATGCCTTGCAACAGTTGGTGAATAAGTAGGGCATAAAAGTTGTTATGACGAATGGCGTGAAAATAGGGCCTCTCCCCCTATCCACTCCCCAGTCGGGGAGGAAGTAGGGGGAGAGGCCGCTATTTATCCAAACACGGTGACTATTCCACCAATGCTAATAAGAAGAGAGATGATGGCGATAGCTATGCTGCGCTTGTTGTAACCACAGCGCCACGCGTTGAGGCTGGTGAAGAAGCCGATGATGGGTAAGAACCACAGAAGTTGGGTGGCAATGTAGAGTAGAAAGCGAACAAAGGCGCTATCGCTCGTACCAAAAGGTTGTGCCCCGAATAAGTACACAGGACAGATAAGTAAAGGTATAAGGCTTAGCCCCGTTAGGGCTAAAAGCCATTTTGGAAATTCTGACATTTTATTTTTAAGTTAACGAGTTGACGGAGTGATGGGTTGACGGGTTTTTAAGTTGACGAGTTAACCCTAAGAAATCACCCCAAGAAAGTAAACTCCACCGTTAGCACGTTGTCGGCCACTTGTTTGCCAGCGGCTAACATCGTGTAGCGCGCTTCGAAGCGCCCACCTTGTGCATCGACCTTGAATGATGCACTGTGAGTGTAAAGGCTAAAGTCGAGCGAACCGTTGGGCGTGGTGTAAAGGCAAGGCAGAAGTTTACCCTCGACAAAGGTCATGCGCGACTCGGTATGACCATGACGCTTCAAGTCGGCAAGGCCTTCGGTAAGGAGCAACGTGGCTGTGCCCTTGTTTTCCTTTTCGGTGTAGCGCAGCATGATGCCGTTTTCTTCAATTAAGCAACCACCTACAGACTCGGTGCGAATGAGGTCTTCACCATTCTCGGTGGTTGAAACGAGTAAGGTTTGTATGTTAGCTTTCTTCAGCATATTAAGGAATTATGATTTTTCGTGATTTATTGGCTTCGCGCAGAATGTATACGCCGGAGAGGGTAGGGCGATTCGTACCCAATGGACGCCCATCAAGTGTGAAGTATTGTGCATCAAACGTTTCGTTGGTATTTGTTAGTTTGACTCCTTCAATGCCACTGGTGGCAGGCAGAGAGAAGGAAGTACTATAAACGACGTTATTCCAACCATAGCACCAATTAAAGGTGTAGGAATGTTCGGCCTTGAGTTGTCGGAACGTGACATGAAAGGTGGTGTCGGCTGCAGCGGAGAGAAATATGTTATGAATTTTCTTCACGTCAGCGCCCGTCTCATCGTCAACCAATTCAGAAAGGAAGTAAGTTGAGGCACGTTGGGTAGTCGAAGGATTGGTGATGTGGTGCGTAATCGTAGCAGTGCCTTCTTCTTCGTTGATGCTAAGTTGTGGTGTGTCGTATGCTACCCACATGCTACCATTATTGGGTACGATGTCAATGTCGATACTTCTCAAGATGTGTTCGCCATCGGCTGTGACTGAGAGCGTGTGAGGTCCTATATGAGACATTACGGGACGAACGTAAAGCGTGTCGCGCTCGCCAGGCATTAGCGTACAGCCCGTGAAGGCTAACCAATCGGCTTGCTTGAAAGTGGCTGTATCGGTGGGCGCATTGAGCAGGAAGGCGAAGGTGGTGGTGAGTGGTTGAGAAGAGGTGTTGCGTAGGGCAATGCCCATGCGGGTGTTACACGTATTGGTAGGAGAATCGACCAACCATAGCGAGTCAATCGCAATCTCAAGCCCTGTGCGGTGAAGCGAGTCGGGGAGGGGCACGTCGGTCACTTCGTCAGGACATACGACCAAGGCTTCTTGATTGCAAAAGTACCCCGTGTCGACTATGTCGTGGCGATCGTAAACGGGTTCGTGGGGATATAATACGTCTAAACGAAAGAACCCGTCGTAGTCGCCGTCACTGCCCCAACAAACGTGAAAGAGTCCGTCGTCGTCAAGTCCGTCCAACACAAAGGCGTGTCCGCCCGTGTCAAGGTTGGCTCCTGCATAATACACAGGGCGTGCAGCCATAATGTTGGCGGCTATGTAGTTCCAATAGTCAACAGGGTTGTATTGATAGCTATCTAAATAGGCCACGTGCTTTAGTCCGAAGGCGCGTTGCAATGGTTCGATGAGCCGATACGTGTTCGTTCCACTGGCGTTTAATCCCCAATTCATGTGGGCGGCCATGCCCAAGTAATACATAAGTTGAGCTACGGCCGTGCGTTGTTCGGACGTCCCCGTCTCTGCCTTATAGTTATCAAGTATAAGTCGTGTGTCAACGCTTTGTCCGGGGAGAACATCGGGCACGGAGTAGTGGTCGGTGGTCCAACCATGTAGGGTGTCTTGTAGGGTATAGGTGCGTCGATAGTAGGTGAGCACTTGTTCCATAGCGATGGCTACGCAGCCAGCCAAACAGCGATTGGTGGACACGTTGCCTTTATCGTCGGTATAATAAGGACAAAGGTCGTTGTACGGACTTTCGGCTCCGTGCTGCGTGGTGAGCAATGGAGCCGTGGCTTGCCATTTCGCTCCTGCTATTGGATAGTCCTTCGACTTTTGATGGATGCTTTGTGTGTTGAGTATGGATTGTAGAGCGGTGGGGATTGCCCCTTTGGGACTTGCGCTTCCATACCCCAAAACAGTTGGTGTTGCTTCATCTTTGCTAAGGAGTACGAACTGCTTCCCTTTTTGGCAAAGCCAACCGCGTGGATGAACCTTTAGCGTAATCGGTGAACAATCGATTGCTGTTACTCGTTGTTGCTTCCCGCCTTGTTGGCTTGAATGCGTTTTAAACCATTGTTCGGCCGTGTGGCGAACGGTGATGCTATCGTTTGTGTTGGCATGTAAACAAGCAGAGAAGGTACAAAAGGTGAATAGTAGCGTAAGAAAAGGCTTTGTCATGTGGTAAAAGTAAATGAACAAAATATAAGTAACGCAGCAATTAGAGGTTTGTCCCCTCCAATTGCTGCGTTACTTCCATATTGTTGATAAAATATATTATAACTCAAGGTCGCCGTCGAACACTTCGTGCCAAGGCAAGCCTTGCTTGTTGAGTTCTTCCATGAAGGGATCGGGGTCGAACTCTTCAACGTTGAACACACCGGGCTTCTTCCAAAGTCCGAGCATAAACATACGTGCACCAATGCAAGCGGGAACACCTGTGGTGTAGCTTACGCCTTGCATGCCAGTCTCTTCGTAAGCAGCTTGGTGAGAGCAGTTGTTGTAAACGTAGTAGGTGTGTTCCTTACCGTCTTTCAAACCGCGAATGCGGCAACCAATGCTTGTCTCGCCTTCGTAGTTCTCGCCCAGGTCTTGCGGATTGGGGAGTACTGCCTTTAAGAATTGAAGTGGAACAATCTCCATGCCTTGATACATGATAGGCTTGATAGAAGCCATACCAATGTTTTGAATGACGCGCAAGTGGGTGAGGTATTCTTGTCCAAACGTCATCCAGAAGCGAGCGCGCTTAATAGTGGGGTAGTTCTTAACAAGGCTTTCAATCTCTTCGTGGTGGAGCAAGTAGCTTTCCTTCGGACCTACGTTGGGGTAGGTGAGGGGCTTGTGTATTTCGAGCGGTTCCGTTTCAACCCAACGGCCGTCTTCCCAATAAAGGCCCTTTTGCGTAATCTCGCGAATGTTGATTTCGGGATTGAAGTTGGTGGCAAAAGCCTTGTGGTGGTTACCTGCGTTGCAGTCGACAATGTCGAGGTATTGAATCTCGTCGAAATGGTGTTTAGCAGCATAGGCTGTGTAGATGCTGGTTACACCCGGGTCGAAGCCGCAACCCAAGATAGCGGTGAGTCCAGCCTTCTCAAAACGATCTTTGTAAGCCCACTGCCAAGAGTACTCAAAGTGTGCCTCGTCCTTAGGTTCGTAGTTAGCCGTGTCGAGGTAAGAGCAACCGCATTGCAAACAAGCCTCCATAATGGTGAGGTCTTGATAAGGCAAGGCGAGGTTCATTACCAAGTCGGGTTTAAACTCATTAAAGAGTTTTACCAACTCTTCTACGCTGTCAGCATCAACTTGTGCTGTCTTTATGTCGTCACGGCCGATGGCCTTAACGATAGCGTCGCACTTTGACTTCGTGCGGCTTGCAATCATGATTTCGCTGAACACGTCCGTGTTCTTGGCTACTTTGTGGGCTGCAACTGTTGCAACACCACCTGCACCAATAATAAGTACTTTTCCCATTTATATGTTGAGTGTATTTGGTTTAATGAGTATAATAAGTTGGTTAGTTTAATGAGTTTAATAAGTTTAGTGGGTTTGATAAGTAACTTTTTAACCCTCTAACCTCATTACTTATTAAAACTCTATGCTGCCTTTGACGATAATGCTTTCGTCTTTTCTGATTTCGAATAAGTGGCGCTTGTCGTTCTTGGCATCGATGTCGTGATAAATCTGAAGCTCATCACCGCAGTACGACTCAAGGCAGTAAGCCATTTCAATGCGACGGACGGGGTGCGCCTTTAACTCGTTCGCATCAAAGAAGTCGAGCAAGAACTCAATGTAGCGAATGGAGTTGACATGACCATTAATGTCGAGGTCGGAGTAGGCCGCTTTGTGAGTGTTTACTAAAGTGGGCGACTTCATACGCATACGTCCCATGGTTGGAATGGGCGAAGGCTCATCAGGTATAAGCGTATCGGAAAATCCACCATTGGGCAACTTCTCAAGGTCAGCGGGTTGGCGTGTTTGCGTGTCAATGAGAGCCCAAATACTGGTGGCGTGCCCGTATGCTGTGCCGTCAGGGCGAAGTATACTGAAGTGGCGGTCGGTGAATTGACGATAAAGGCGGTCAACCCATGTCTTGATACTAAATGCGTCGCCCGAACATGGCATTTCGCTCATCTCGATAACCAAGCGCGACAGTACCCAAGCGTGGTGTAACTTTATCATTTGGGGGTAGCCAAATCCATGTTCGCCAGCGTGCAATGAGGCGCAACGAAGAATGAGGTTTCCCAAGTTGCCCCATGCCAAGTTACCGCAATAGTCTTCGGTAAAGGGTTCGACCGTATAATCGTATTTACTCCATTTCTGCATAATATTATTGTTTATTGTATAGGCAAAATTACACATTAATAATATATAGGACAAATAAACGCTTGCTAAACTTTGGTTAAGGCTTTTTTATCTCAATTAGTCGAAGATTTATGCGCCACGAACGCGCCTAACTCTTCGACTAATTGCAGTTTATCGTTCACTCTTCTTATTTATATCTTCCACCTTCACGACACGGAGACGGAGAATTTCTGCTTTATCGGCACCTGCTTTGAGTGTGCCACGAATGCCGTATTTGAGGTGGCCACCATAGTGGTTGAACTCGGCCGTTTGGTAACTCCATTGTGATACTTCGCTGCGTTGGTGATTGAGCCACCAGGGTTCGGAGAGCGTGTCGGGGAGTATACCTGTCTGCATCGCATCATTGTAACTCATAGAAGCAAAATTGCCATTGTACTGTGTGTCGCGAGAGCGAACCATGAAGTGATCGTCATTATAGAAGATGAAGAGACCAGGACCTTCGACGGAGGTGACAGCTTCAATGCGGTACTTACCTGCGGGGAGATTTTCGGTGCGTTCCATTGAGAGTGACATGGGGCGATTTTCGTCCGTCTTTTTAAAGTAATAGACGATGCGGTCGTTGTCCTCTTCAAAGTCGTCATTATAGCTATAAAAGTCGCCGTCGTCGTTACAGTTGATAGCTTGCGTGATGTTCCAACCGTCGATGGCCAACTTATTGCGTGACTCATTCTCCATAAAGATGCCGTTGATGGTTTGGTTTTTAAGTCGCCATTCTGTTTTAGCTATTTTATGGTTGACACCCGACAGCACACCAAACACGGTAGCTGAGGTGGCCGAAAGGACGGCTATTATAATAAGTGTGACGGCAGTGGCAGAACTAAGCGGCTTCGTATTGTTCGACTTGAGCAACATACGCAATGAGGCATAAAGCAAAATGCTTAGGCAAATAAGACCAGACACAAGAGCAAGCAAGCCATACCAAAACAAAGCGGGTGAAAACTGGATAAAACTCGCTAAATTGTCATTCATTGGTTGTTCGGCACTAGCCACGATAAAGGCAATGATACCAACGATAGTGGCCACGATGAAGGCACCCACAATAAAGATAACGAAGAGTCGCAGACAGAACACGATGATGTTGAGCAACGTGCGTAAGAAACTGCGGGCACCATTCTTAACCTTCGGTGAGCGAAGGTAATCATTCGTTCGGTTAACTCCGCGCATGAGTTCCTCGTTGAGCGTTTGAGGGTTGATAGGATCGCCCCTCATCTGCAAACGTTCCTCAGCAGTTGTGGCGGCAGGAATGATAGCCCAAGCAATGAGGTAGATAAAGCCCATTGTCGAAAAGCTGAACAGTGCTAACAACACCATAATAATACGCCAAGGTAGAGGGTCTGTTCCGCCAAAGTATTGACACAGACCAGACATGACACCCCCTAAGAGTTGATCTTGAGGGTCGCGATAGAGCTTGCGGCTGCTTTTGTGTGAGGTAGTAGCGGCATCAGGAGCTGGAGGAGGCGTAGCATGGGCGCTTTGTTGCGCATCGCTCTCGTTTGTTGCCGTGCTTTCGTCCATTTGTTCAGGATTGCCGATACGCTGAATGATATCTCGCACATGTTCAATAGAGATAGCTTCAACGCCATTCGTTTTCAATTCGCTAAAGAGTTCGGCTACACGGTGTTCAATGTCGTCGGTTATTTCATCGCCGCCTTCGCGTTTGCTAAAGTAGCTGCGCATATTGTCAAGGTATTGCTCAAGCAATTTGCAAGCATCATCATCAATGGCATACAAAGTGCCAAAGAGGTTGACAGTAATATTCTTTTTCATAGTGAGAATAATTGTTGTTTGTGTTCATTTAATAATGTGTACTGAAATGAATAGTCCTTCGCTTTCAGCTTTAATAAGTGGTACTACTTCATTTCAATTTGTGGAGCCATGCCTTTTAATAAGCCAATGGTGCGAGCTAATTCATTCCAAGCACCGTCTAATTCGTTTAGAAAAAGCAGGCCGTCGGGCGTTAAGGCGTAATACTTGCGTGGAGGACCTTGGGTCGATTCACGCCATTCGTAAGATAGAAGTCCGTCCTTCTTCAGACGGGTGAGCAAGGGGTAGAGTGTGCCTTCAACTACTATCAAATTAGCGACTTTGAGACGAGTGATAATGTCATTCGCATAGCTGGCCTCGTGGCTCAGCAGCAGTAGTACACAATATTCAAGCATACCCTTGCGCATCTGTGATTTTGCGTTGTCTACATTCATAGAAATTGTGCTTTTAATCGTTTCTGCTGCAAATGTATGTAAAAGGTTAGTACTATGCAATACAAAGTACTATAGATCTTAAATATTTAACTTTCATTTAAATTTGGATAAACGAATAATTGCGTGGTCAACGTTGGCAGATTTATCCTTATAAAGGGGTAAGAATAAGTTCAAAAGACTATGAAAAAATCTTTTTCTTATCTTTTTGCTATTTTATTCGTAGGAAAAGATACAAAATAAAAGATTTTATGTATTTTTGTGGTCGAAAAATAGGAAAGCTAACGTAAAAGTGTGCTTTTGCTATTTGGGGTGAAAAAAATACACCATTATACAACAGCAAACATCTAACGACTACTATACACAATTATGAACGCATTAGAAACAGTAGAACGCCTAAAGCAGCGTTTCCCTAACGAACCAGAGTACATTCAAGCCGTAAGCCAAGTGCTTGGCACCATTGAAGAGGAGTACAATCGTCACCCTGAGTTTGAACAAGCCAACCTCATCGAACGCTTGTGCATTCCAGATCGCATCATCACTTTCCGTGTAACTTGGGTGGACGATAAGGGACGCGTACAGGTGAATATGGGCTATCGTGTACAACACAACAACGCCATTGGCCCGTACAAAGGCGGTATTCGTTTCCATGCCAGCGTAACTCCCTCCGTTCTGAAGTTCTTAGCTTTTGAGCAGACCTTTAAGAATGCGTTGACCACCTTACCTATGGGTGGTGCAAAGGGTGGTTCTGATTTCAACCCTCATGGTAAGAGCGATGCTGAAGTAATGCGTTTTTGCCAAGCTTTCATGAATGAACTTTATCGCCACATTGGTCCTGATGAGGACGTTCCCGCAGGCGATATAGGCGTTGGTGGTCGTGAAGTAGGCTATATGTTTGGTCAATACAAGAAGTTGACCCACCAATTTGTTGGTGTCTTGACAGGCAAAGGCTTACAGTTTGGCGGTTCGTTGATTCGCCCTGAAGCTACAGGCTATGGTAATGTGTACTTCTTAGAGAGTATGTTGGCCACTCGTGGCATCGAATTGGCTGGCAAGCGCGTCTTGGTGAGCGGTTCGGGCAATGTTGCTCAGTATACGGTAGAGAAGTTGATTGAATTGGGAGCTGTGCCTGTTACCTTGTCCGACTCTAATGGTTACATTTACGATCCCGATGGTATTGATGCCGAAAAGTTAGCTTTTGTAATGGAGTTGAAGAACGAGAAGCGTGGTCGCATCAAGGAATATGCTGATAAGTATGGTGTGAAGTATGTAGAAGGTGCACGTCCTTGGGGCGAAAAGGCTGACATCGCTTTGCCCTCAGCTACACAGGACGAAATAGAAGAGGCTGATGCACGTCAACTCGTGGCGAATGGCGTGATAGCTGTTAGCGAGGGTGCCAATATGCCTTCAACGCCTGAGGCTATCAAGATATTCCAAGAAGCAGGTTTGCTTTACGCTCCTGGCAAGGCTGCCAATGCGGGCGGTGTAGCCGTTTCGGGTTTGGAAATGAGCCAGAACTCAGAGCGCTTGAGCTGGACACGCGAACAGGTGGACGAACGCTTGAAGATGATCATGAACGACATTCACCAGAACTGCGTAAAGTATGGCACGCAGCCTGATGGTTACATCAACTATGTGCGTGGTGCTAACGTGGCAGGCTTCTTGAAGGTGGCCAAGGCTATGATGGCACAAGGCATTGTATAAGCTCTGTTATACTGTAAAGGATTAAATATGATTGATAAAAACGCGGTAGTGCGCAGTAATAGCGTGCTATCGCGTTTTGTTTGTATGGTAAGATTTGAAAAAAGTTTATAGCTCATACAATTCAAGCTTTCTCTAAAAAAAGGATACTCATAATCCTTTTTTAGAGAAAACTTGAGTCATACAATTGTACGCAAAGCTTGATTAGTAGAACTATACTGATACGTACGAATAATGCTGCAAAGTCCTTCTACGCCCTTTCGCATATCTATGCCTTGAGAATAGAGATGGTAGATGTTATTTTCGTTCCCGACGGCACCGATGTCTTTGACACGCTCTATATCGGCTGCGAGAAGTTCCCATAGCACGATTTATACCCAATTGCTATTGGTGGAGTGAGATAATTATGCAAAAGATGAATAAGATGATAAAAATGTTGTGTATTTGCGATAAGTATAATTAAATATGACATTACTATATATTTTGAGAGTATCGTTTATTTTTATTTCTTCAGCATTTTTCTTCAGTTGTACATGTCCTGAAGATAAGATTCGGGAAGATATGAAAATGAAGGAAAGTGCTTTCCTAAGTTCAATTTCTGACTACCATATAGTTAAATCATCTGTTTATATATACAAGGTAGGTGAAAATACAAACTTCTTGGCTAATGAAAAAATCCAAGAAATAGCTTCGAATTATGCCTTAAATAAAGGTGAAGCAAATAGAAGTCGCCAAAAGGCAAATATGCAAAGAAATTCTACGACTTTTGACAACGACTTTATCCTAATTGGTCAGAGATTGCAAGGAATGAAGATAATAAAGCTAATATAAGCGATTCCATAGCTAATACATACAAAGTAAAACTTCAAAATATCAATTACTCGAATTTTCCTACACCTATTGGTGGTATATGGGTATTCTTAGAAATTGAGTATAAAGAATATTTGTACAAATGTTTCGCAGGTCCATATGTTAAAAGATTTTTGTATTTATATTCAAACGATGGAGAAAAGAAAACATATTCTTCTGAAGTTTATTTTGACAATCTCACTTCTTGCTGTTGTTCGGATTATGTGTCATTATTCGATACCGAAGAACAGAGGCAATGCCTGGGCTGCTGCAATTAGGAAGATGCACGCACCAACCACCATTATAATCTTCTTCTTGAAATCTTACTGATTGCTCATAACGTACTGATAATCAGTACTAATTGAAATAGCGAAATGACGAAAGAAACAAATTGGAAACAACAAAATCAAGAAACCCCAAAATGAAAGCATGAGAAAACAAAAATTAACACAGAAAACAATGGTAATTTTCCGATTCTGTCATTAAGAGACGAAATTGGATTGTGTATGAATCTCATATTGAACCTCTATTATGTAAAGCTATGAACTCACTAAAAAGCAGTAGTCACCTCCCTCATTGATAACATATTTGAAATAGAATACATGCCTAATAAAAGTTAAGGTTATCGTTTTGTGTTAATATATTAAATTAAATTGCTAACTTTGTAGACTAAATTGAATAGCAAATGCAGTTGGTAAATAGACTTAAAATTGTTCTTGCTGAAAAAAACATTACAAACAAATGGTTAGCAGGACAACTCAATAAATCTGTGATTACAATAAGTCGGTGGTCTCAGAATAAATCTCAGCCTTCTCTTGAACAGTTAAGAGAAATTGCTAAAGTTTTAAATATAAGTCCAAAGGATTTAATTAATGATTTGTAAATATGAATCTTAAAGAGTTAAACGAATTAAATAATATAAAAACAGTATCTTTATTCTCTGGTGCTGGAGGATTAGATATTGGTGCCATTATGGCTGGAGCCAATATTGTTTTTGCCAATGACATGATGAAAGAAGCTTGTATGTCATATCGTGAAAACATAGGTAATCATATAGTTCAGGGTAATATCAATGAAATACTTGAACATTTTCCTGTTATAAACGATGCTGATTTACTTATTGGAGGTCCTCCATGTCAAGGTTTTTCTGTTGCAGGAAAAATGGATATTAACGATGTACGCAGCCAACTTATTTGGAGTTATCTAAAAGCTGTTTCTATCGTTAAACCTAAAGCATTTGTTATGGAAAATGTAAAAGCATTAGGTTCTCTTGAAAAATGGAAGCCTATACGCGAAAAACTTCTAGCAGAAATGCGTGCATTAGGATATTCAGTTAACCTGATGATATTAAATGCTTCGGACTTCGATGTTCCGCAAGCAAGAGAAAGAATTTTTATTGTTGGTATAAGAGGAAATGGTAAGCAAATTCCTGATTGGCAAACAATGGTAAAAGATTATTCTAAAAAAGCCCCAACGGTAAGAGAAGCATTGAGCATTCTTGATAGAGCAGGAGAAGGCAACAATACAGGAACATGCAAAGCCAAAATCACATTGGCGGCAAACCCTATAATGCGTAAGTCTCCTTATGCAGGGATGCTTTTTAATGGGTTAGGCAGACCGACGAGACTTGATGGTTATAGCGCTACACTACCAGCCTCAATGGGTGGAAACAAGACTCCTATTATTGATGAAAAAGAACTGTATGAAGGGAAAGAGGCTTGGGTAAAGGGCTATCATGAGAAGATTTCAAAGGATATTAGTGTTGCAAAATTTCAGGAAGCTCCTTCATTCCTTAGGCGCATGACTGTAGAAGAAGCAGCAGTATTACAAACATTTCCAATAGAATATGATTTCCAAGGCTCGCAGTCTTCCAAATATACTCAAATAGGAAATGCAGTACCCTGCAATTTGGCAAAGGCGGTTGTTTCTATGGTAATAGACATACTGCAGAATAAGAAATCAATTGTTTATTGTAAAGTAGAACAAACCCTATTCGATTAGGAATGAAAAAAGTATCAGAAACAGTAGCCAAAAAAATTCTTTTGGCTCTTTCAAAGAACCCTACTTTCTGTAATGATGAAGTAGGTGAAGAAATAAAATCCGTATTAAACGGAACACATAAGACGTATAAATATGTCTTAGTAAATGGTTTATTGGCAAAAGCTGTTAACAAAGAGATTGATGCATTAAGCCTTCAAGCTGGTGACGAATCAGACGGAGCTTATGATGCACGAAGTCTTTGTCATAAGGTATTAGTGCCTTTTGAACGAGAATTTATGCCAAATAGTTTGGGTGGGTCAAATGAGCCATTCCTTAACAAGCCTGCAAGATTCCCAAGATTGACAACGGATAATGCAGTACGAAAGGGAAATGATATGAGAACTCTCCAAAGTCTCATATCTATTCTGTCCAAAGTAAAAAATTCCTCTTTGGCAAAGAAGTATCTTTCGTCCGCTCTTGCTAACATGGCAGAAATTGCAAATGCCGTGGCTGAGAAATACGAACTTCCTGATTCAGATCTTGAAGATTTTACTGGACCTCAAATAATTTTAGATTATGTATGTGATTTAACAAAGTCTAAACTTGAAGGTGAAATGTGTCCACTTGTTGTCGCTACAATAGAACACTTTTATTATGGCGGTACTAGACTGGTTGTTGCACATAAAGTTAATGAAAGTGGAGCTTCTTCGAAAGAGGTTGGTGACATTGATATTTTTGACAAGGAAGGATATATTGTATCTTCTATAGAGGTGAAAGATAAGGATTTTGCAAAAATTGATGTTGAACATGCGATTAAGAAATTTGCATATGCAAAACTCACAAATACGCTATTTATTTATGGTAGAGCTGTCGTGTATGATGCAGAAGAGGTAAATGAGACAACATCAAGTTATGGAAGAAACGGATACTTTTGTTCTGTTGTTTCAATTATTGATTTCGTTAAAATTAGACTGTATTCTATAGAACGCCCCATTTCGCTACAAGAATTTGTAACAGTTCTTTTGGCATATGCCAAACGTATCAATGCAAAGGATGAGACTATCGAATGGATAAAGAACACTGCACTAGAATTTGCACTATAATAAATCTTCTAAATGTTAAAGATATATTTTGATTGGAACTGCATTACTCACTCAAAAGATAACTATTATTATCTTTTAGAGATTATCAAGCAGTATGGTAAGGATTTTATTTTTCCATTTTCAAATGCACATATAAGAGATGTTCTGGTGAGCCACAAAGAAGGTAACGAATACTTTGATTCAGACATATCGCTTCTAGAGACTATATGTGGTAAGCATTATTTGCAGTTTAAAAACGGTCAAATTATGCCGATGTATGGCAATCCAAGAGATGTTATAGATATTTATGGAGAAGAACTTGAAATTCTACAAGATTTAGAGTTTATTACTCCAGAAATGTATTCAACAATGAAGAACGACTTAAGAAAACTGTTGCCTCCTGAAATATTCGAAAAAATTCAAGGTGCAGACTCTAATAATGTTTTTACTATCATTGATAACTACATTGCTCAAATCTTGCCAGATTATAATCTTGACTCAATAATGTCAGTTTGTTTTTCAAACCCAGACATAAGACGATTGGTGGATGCAGAATCGAGAATTAAATGTATGTGCATGGCTCTCGATTTGTATGGATTCAGACCTGAGAAGAAAAATAAGCACTTAATGAATATTGATACTGATGCAAGTCATATTTTTTATGCAGGGCTATGCGATGTTTTTGTCACTGCTGACTCTAAACTACGTGGCAAAGCTGAAGCTATATTCAAAAAATACAATCGCCACACAAGAATAATGCATCCTAAAGATTTTAATAGTTTTATAGAAGACGAATATCGAAAAGAGTATTCATTTACAAATATACCTGGAATTATTGATAGTTATGGTATAGCTTTTATAAACGATGATAAGGCACATTACAAGTTGCTTCCAAATCAAATATTCGGAATGTTTGATGTCTGCTATAAGTTAAATAGTTTTTGGGGATATGACGGGAATACTAAAGCTGGACTATTTAGGTACAGTTTCCAAAATGTGCCTTATTTGTTCAAAACAGAAATAGAACACTTTTGTAATATTATAGAAAAATTTATCCCCGACTCAGAGAAAGATGATTTTCAGAGCAACTTCAAGTCAGCAATTCTATCAGGAAATCGTGAAGAAACATTAAAGGCTAAGTTCAAATACGAAATTAAAGAGCTCGAATCTCAAATAATATTATGTTCAGATTCTGAAAGTCCTATTCCCGCTCCCATGATGCTTTTTATTGTTGGTGATTCATTTGAAAAATACGTGAGTCAACAATAAGAATTGATGTAAAGAATCTCTATAGATGATTTGTATGTTGTAGCCCACTGATGTTTGAAAGTCATATTCTTTGTCAGTGGGCTAATTGTTTTCAAAATGGAATCTTAAAATCAAGATGGCAAATAAGGTTACTTCGTCCAATGATAAAAACTATTGATTAACAGAAATATTATTGTAAAGGTGATAACGATACCAATCGTAAAGAAGAACCAAAAGAACCACTGGGCATAGTGACCGAGATAGCAGCCATCATATTCCTTGTATCGCTCACGGACTTTCTTCCGTTCATCAACAAACATGGAATTGACCTCACGGATATGCGTCTGCATCTGTGCGGTCATCCATTGGCGTTCTTTGGCAAACAGTTCTTGGATTTTCTGCCAGTCAGCATCATTGACATTTACAGACACCTTTAATTTTGTGGGAGCATTTTCCAAAACTTTGTCTATGTGCTGATTGATGGTATCAACCTTTTTGCTGATAGTAGTCACAGCACCACCTAATTTGGCTTCTGCACGTTGATACTGCTGAATGGCAGATTCCAGTTCAAGTGTGGCATTGATGAAGGTGTTGGTAGCCTTGTCAATGTCCTCACTCAACTGCTTCAACTCAGGAACACGATTTACAAGTCCGTCTTCAGCTTGCTGCTCCTCAACCTCGTTTTCAACATCATTCATCATGTTGTCAAAGTCGGATCTTTCTTCGCTCTCTATTTTTATCTTGCTTTTTCTGATTGCCATATTTCATTGATTTATCGGTGGAAACTTCTGCTGCGTGGTTTAGGCTTGCACATTGAATGAGCCATCTGTGCGCAACGGTGGGCAAACTTCCAGTCATCTTCATCATCCTTCTTGCCCCAACCAGAAGAAGGAGCAGAACCGCCACCGCCACATGACTCAGACATGGAAGTGGCTGCGTCAATGTACCCTGCAAACAACAGCATCGCTACATGAGCGACATTCTCTGTTGTCGCTATATCATTATCCTCTGGAATCTGAACCTCATTAGTAAAGACATCTTTGACAGAGTTCGGAATCCACACCTTTTTGACTTCATCGCCAATGTTGATTGTGAATGCCGTTTGTGTAATTTGAGGTTGCGCCTTTGGTTGTGATGCTGTTGGAGCCTGAACGACAGGACGAACTGGGCGAGGCGTAGAAACAACGGATGGAGAAACAGACTTTGTCTTGACTTGTGTAGGTTGTGGGTGCAGTTTCTTCCATGTGTCTTCAATCTTTGATGCCATAAACTTCCTGCCAATCTCAGAAGCCTTGAACACGGAAGCATTCTTACCGACCGTATAGCCGACAAGTTTCCGTTGTTTGTCGTAGCGTGGCTTTACCTCATAGCCTTTCATGTGCAACAGATTGAAGTATCTGTCAATGTTGAACTGCTGCATATCTTTAAGGATATGTTCGCAATCCTCCGCAAGTTCCACTTTACGCATATTCCGAATCTCCTGCGGTTGTTTCCACCCATGGCGCATATTGATGATTTCCGCAGCCTTCATTGCCCGAAGGTGAATGTCGTGTACATCATTGGTCTTACCCTCCATATCCACACGACAGCAGTCAATGTGAAGATGCAGCGTTCCAGATTTGGAATCGGAGTGCAATCCACCCACATTCATAGAATTGGTGAAGTTGGTCTTTATTTCATTGGAGAAACCATTGGGCGTAAGTCCAACAGAATCCAAAACTTCCAATGCTTCGTCTTGAAGGCTCGCCCAGTCCTCCATCGTGAAGTTAGCAGATTCCTCCTTTGATGGGGAAAGTACAAAAGTGGTCATGAACCTTTCCAACTTTCTGCCCACCGTCCTTTCCGCTTGATGATACTGGCAATGATGCTTCATCATGTACCAGATGGCGGTAGGGTCAAGACCATCAGGCATATTGTTCACCTTGACCGTTTTTGCATTCTCCTTTTCCAATGCGTACCTTACGGAATTGCCTCCGTATGATACGACCTTTGCGAGCATAATCATAATTGTTCCTTTGATTGGGTCTGTACGTTTGTTGCGATATTCTCTTCAATGCTATACCAATGTTGGATAAGTCCAGCAACGGCATCAATCCACCAACGCATGAACTTCTCATTCTTGAAGAACCGAGCCTTTTCCTCAGCCGTTTTCTTGGATAGCACGTTGCTGATTTTTATCAAATCCGTCCTTGCAATGGCGAGAGAGTTGAGAGCGTCCACCTCATCCTTGGTAAGCCTCATGCGTGGACGGTGCTTTAAGCCAGTCTCAACGACATAGCGACTCAGGCTTAACCCACACTCCTTGGCAAGTGTCTGGAGCTGCATCAACTCCTCTTTCGTGCATCGGTAGGTATGGACTTCCGTAGGCGGTTTCCTTATGATGTTTTTCTTTCTCATTTGTCCTTGTCTCTGATTAAAAAGGGATGATTACAAGCACCTTACAAAGGTGGTCACGACTGCGAGCTTGCGAGTAGTCCGAGAAACTTTTAGGAATACAGAAAGACGGACACGGCTTCTGTATTACAAAAGGATTTCTCGAAAAGTACCTATAAAATGACGGCACTTTTAACAGCGTCCGTCCCCAAGGCTGCTTAAACGTATAACAGTTTGGCGGTAGCCTATGGCGGTCAATCGTCCTTTGGGATGATTTCTCAGTATGGTGGCTCATTAGCCTCTTTATGCCTATTGATTGCCGTTATGGTAGCTGTTAGGCTTGTAACCATTGGCATTAGAACCGTTAGACTGTTGTGTTTGTCCTCCTGCCAGATGCTGTGGATATGTGTTGTGTTCTCCCTTATTCTGTTTGGCATCTGCTTCTTGCAGGGAAGAAGGATTGCCAACAGACTGTTTGGAGTAGTTTTGTTGTGGGGAATTTCCACCAGTAACAGCATCGGAAAGATTACCATTCGTTCCGACCTTACCCACGCTTCTGTTGTCATTTGATGAAGCCGAATCTTTGATTTGAGTGGTCAAAAATAGCTTACATTCTAAAGAGAACCTTTCATTATGCCAGTCAAAGGGAAAACATTGATTTGTAAAAATCAAACATATATCCTTGATTTTTTATTGTTAACACACCAAATCCGGCTATGTCCTTTGGTCATGGAAATCATTAGTCAATAACTTAATTCGTTATGGTTCCGCTTATAGGGAATGGATGTTCAATGAGGGCTCAATGTTCAATACCACAGAACAAAGACCCTTCATTGAACAAACTTCCAAACATTCCTACTGCTTTTTCCCTCGCAGTAAGTCATTCAGATCCTTATACTCACGATACCTTGCCGACTCATCCTTTACCTTTCCCTCGAACAGTCCGATGAATGTCTCCACAGTCTTTTGCTCGGCAATGTCGTTGTCGAGATAACAGTGGATTTCTTTGTATGGTTCCAAAGAATCCTTGGACGAGATGTTAAGAACCCAGCGCCAAGTCACAACCGTCATTCTGCACGATAACCACTTCCGCAAGTGCGAGGACCAACTGCGTAGCGAAGCAGCTGACTGGGGGCACACCATGTTAGAGTCCGATGAAGACTTGAATGATGATTGGAAAGAACTGCGTCAGCAGTACCACCTGCCAATCTGTTGGTCATTTATGGACTTGATGGAAGATTTCACAATGGACGAAATTATGCGCATCACGCCAGACCTGTTTGAGATGAACGTGAATCGTTTGTACTAATACTTACTTAACACAATCAAATAATATGACAAACAACAATCCAGTAGTGTTCGATCCCCAAAATCAGTGGGCAAAGGAGTTAGGAGCCTCATTTATAGGCAGTATGGCAGTAATCTATTTCCGCGATCATTGGTATTCTCCACAACTCGATTACTTGAAGCGAGAAGAGGCCATTCAGAATTGTAAAGACTATTGTTGCTTGATGCGCAGTATGGGGTACGTGGCATTTGTGGGCTATTCGAGCGACGACGAGCCACAAACGGTTATTGTATGTAATGTGCCGATAGATTTGTTGTTTGGCACCTGTACAGCATTCGATGGCAATGTGATATCGTATCATACCCCGTGCAATAACAGCGTTAAAGTCGTTTCATGGTTGTTGAGGCTTAAAACGGTGCCTGGTGAGCCTTTGCAGCAGAGGTCGTATGAGCGTTTGGAAACGAAATATAAATACAAGGATTGGGACATTGACGACTTCCTTTCTTTGTCAAGAGATTTATCGCAGTGCACTAAACGTGGCAATGAGTTCTGTATAAACGATATTGCAATTCTTTCGGGGCGTATAGAAGAGGTGGTGCAACAGCATTGGCCTGATAAGGACGAAGATGCGGCGAAGTCGCTTTATGCCCAAGCACTCAATAACTTGCAGTCGCATCGCGATGAATTGCGCCGTAGCTTGAGTAAGCCTGTCAATGACTTGATAGACGAGGGGTTGCTTGACCCTGAACCAAAAATAGGGGAGATGAGGACGAAATGGAAGATTAGAAGTTAAGGAACGAATAAACGTAAGCATCCCATGTAGGCCGTATTGGAGTCTTTTCAATACGGCCTGCATGGGATGCTTACGAATAAATTGCTACTCTATTGCAAAATCTTTTTAGAAAGTTGGAAGTCAATAAACGCTTGCTGTCCTTTACAGTAATTAATAAGTTGATTGAACGTATAGTCGTGTGATAGCAGAGGAGCGTTGCCAATGAGCACAAGGTGCTTGCGCGCACGCGTCATGGCCACGTTGAGCTTGCGGTCAATCACTTGGTGAGTACGTTCGTCAACGTATTCGTTGTTGGTAAGGAAGAGCAACTGATATTTATGCTTGGCCGTGAAACTATAGATGATATAGTCGCGCTGGCTACCTTGGTAACGTTCAACGGTGTCGATCGTGATGTCGTGCAGTTGCGGAATGCCCAGGCGGTCGATGGCAGCACGAACGGTAGCAATTTGATTGCGGTAAGGCACAATGATACCCAACGTTTTCAGTACATCAAAATCGTTGCATTTTTGGTAGATGTATTGTGCCAATTGAGCAGCAATATTGGCCTCGATAACGTTCACTTTAGGAGGTTCCATCTCATTCAGGTCATCACTAAGAGGATAGGAGATGAAGGCTACGCGATTGTGGTGTAAGGCCATGTCTTTCCAATCTACGTGAGGACTGTTGGCTCGTGGTGTAGCTTCTGTTTGATGAGGAAGTGGCACTTCGCACAAGGCATCATTGTAAAAGTTGAGGCTGGGGAAGTAGGCAATGTCGTGGTGCATACGCCCTTGGTGGGTGAGCATGTGACAGACTTGCTCGTTGCGCGAGCCGTCTTCGTTAAATCCGTAAAGGTCGAGTAGACGCTCAAATAGAGAGAGTCGGCAATTATGAAGACTGATAGCATTCAGTTGCGGGTCTTTTACGTCAGACTCTTCTGCGCTTTGTTGCACAACGGCGGGTAACTGCTTCTCATCGCCAATGAGTACAAAGCGCTTGATAGCACATTCATCGTTGTGTGTGGCACAGAGCAAAGGAAGCAAGTGTGGCTCAAGAATTTGTGAAGCCTCGTCGATAATGGCAAGACTAAATTGCTTGAGTTCAAAAAGAGGTAAAGCAGCACTTAATGCAGTGGTCGTGCCACAAAATACGCGCGTTTGCTTTATCAGATTGATAACCAATTGCTTGTTGGGGTGTTCCATCTGATTAATGCGCTCGCTCAGTAGGTACGGGCGATAAGCTTTCTCACAACTATAGTCACTACCCAAGCGTATAAAGTCGATACCTTCTTCCACTAACTTGCTACAGATCTCGTCCACAGCGCGATTGGTGTAGGAAAGTAGGAGCACGTTGGTGTTGGCTTGAAGCAACTCTTCGGTGAGAATGTTTTTCATGCCGTAGGAAGTCTTACCAGTGCCTGGAGGGCCAATGACGATGTAAATGTCTTCAGCCTGTAACGCATTTTCAACCAATTGGTTGAATTCAGCGTTGCCATAGTCTCCTTGGCGAGCCTTGAGCGGTTCGATAGAGGGTTGGCGTTGGCCTAACAAAAGGTCGCGGCGCGATTGGGGAGCAGACAGAAAGGCGTGCAGACCACGATACTGTGCATTGTACGAAGACTCCATAAAGTCGTGTTCAATGGCCCACACTTTGGTGTGGTAATGGTCGAACACGTTGCGGGAAGTCTGTGCGTTGCGCAAGCGGACGGTCACCTTGTCAGTATGAATGTCGGTGATCGTACCACGGAACACCAGCGTAGCGGTAGCATCAGGCTGCTCGTAAGCAGTGTAAGGATAGAAAAGTACGATGTCGCCCTCGCGGAAGTTGGAGAGGTCGGCATCAATAGTAGTACTTTTGGTCGTGTCGAATGTAAAATGAACGTCTTCAATCTTTCCCTCATCGTTGACGATGGGGTGAATGCTTAATTGTTCATATATGTTGCCAGCTTCGCGTTTGTCCTCGATGGTAGTGTTCCACGTAGCTGCAAAGCCTGAGTTCTCTTTCGTACGATTGCCAATGCGTGAGAGGGCGTGTTCGTTGGCAACAAACTGCATGAAACGGAAGTAATAACTGCGCTCTAATGAAGAAGCACGATGTATGGGGGCAAGTAGTTCCTCCAATTGTGGCCGTTTGTAGCGTTGCCATAGTGTACCGTTGGCATACGGATATATCTGTTCGGGCGTAAGCGTCTCAAGACGGCGTAGTCCACCGCGCGTAAACCAGTCCTCACTATAAGCCAAAATGTTGCGCAACTTAAAAGCCTCGAAAAGGAGTTTGGGAGCGGAAGTGGCAAGGTCAAGTCCGTCACGGTAGCGCGAGTAGAGTAAGAAGGCTTGCATCTCGTCAGCACGAAGTTGCTTGTAGTCGTAATGGAGCAACGCACGATAGAGCAGCATCTGTATGTAATGTGGCTCTTGCTTGCCTGCGTATTCCTCTTTTCCCTTGCCCGGTAGCCATTTACACTTGCCCGACTTCTGTTCAATGATAGTGCGGTAGTTGAGGTCAAGAAAGTCCATACGTCCTTGCAGACCGAGCGTGTCAGAGAAGAAAGTCGGTTCGAGTATTACTTCTTCAGATTGAAAAGATTGGTCAGTTTGTTGTTCAAAATCATTCGCCATGATATGACGAATATTCTCTTTCTGTTGTTGCGCCATTTGGTGAAACTCATTGCCCATTTCGTTGCACGTAGCAATGGCGAGTGCATTTTGCTTAAAGAAAGAGCGTATGCTATCAGCGTATGAAATGTCCTTCTTATAGGCCACCTCGTCTAATAATTGTCCAGCAAAGTTACCTAATAAGATGGGTTGCGTAGCCGTATAAGGACTGATGCGGCGTAGTAATTCCGTCCAAGGAGAGCGTCCTACGGCATCGAAACAACCTGCAACGGATGTAACGTTAACAAGGTAGTCGGGAGCATAGATGATGAGTTCGGGGAGCAGTGTGCCATCGTGGTCGGTACGTGGACGGATTAGATTGACGTGTTCGCCCTCTACCATAATACGACGTAAGTAGCTGCGGTCGCCAGGTAGGTAAGGACTGCTTTTGATATAGTTGATGCACACTTCGGTGGCATCGTCCTCACGCGTAGCATAAATGTAAGTATCGTCCCAACGAAGGATAGTGCATTTAATGTAGCTCAACTCTTTGCCGATACTATCCTTAATCCTTCGGGGTAAAATCCGCTCATAGGTTAGAGAAAAAAAGCCTTGAAGTTGTGCAGGGATGGGAGCATTGTATATGAGAGAGATGAATTGGGCTATGGCTTTAAGGTCTTGCGACCATGCTTTTTGTAATTCTTCGTCAGTAGTGGCGGTAAGGTCACTCAGTCGTACGCGGGCATCGTTTATGGCAAATGAGAGACTGCGGTCGTTTTGACTGATCTGGTGCTTTTTAATGAGATAGTCAATTTTAGCATATAGTCCACTTAGCTTAATCGTTACATCAGTTAATTGCTGCTCAACCGCGATATTGAGTATGCTTCGCAAGATGTCATAGCGCTTGCGTACTTCAAGTTGTGGATTGATACGTGTCAGTGTAGCAAAGAGTTCTTGTGCCGTTTCGAGTAATGGGGCTTTAAGGTTCATGTGGAAAATATGCTAATGTGTATTAATGTGCTAATGGTTAGTTACACATTCTTTCAAGTTCTTCAACGGCTTGAATGAGTTCTTGGTGAAAGGTGGCGTGGTTGCGTAAGAAGTGGGTGTTGCCGTGTGAGAGGAGTTGATAAAGTTCAGCGTTCATCTCGTCAACGTAGGAGGCTATGGCATATTCAATATCGTCTTTTTGCCAGTCCATGGTGGAGTGGGCAAAGACGCGTTCTTTCTGGTGAAAGAAGCAATAGGCCGTTTCGATGCTGTCGCGTGTAATCATTCGTTGTATCCTTTGGGGCGCATTTGCTTTTGCTCAAGACTATAGACGTAGCCGTGTTGCGCCAGATAAGCAATAATATCTTGTGGCTCGCGATTGAAGGCATAGCAAAGTGACTCAAGAGAGTCGAATTCTTCATCGCGTAGTAACATATTAATGGTCGACACTAATATGGCAGGGTCGGAAGGTAGAAAGTCCATGTTCTTTTGAGGGATTAGTTGGTGTGCCACATTTGCCATGCAGCATCGGCTTGCAGGTGTAGCATCTCAAGTCCGTTCTTAACGACGGCTCCTTGTGCTGCTCCGCGCTTCATGAAAAGCGTTTCGAGAGGGTTGTATACTAAATCGTATAATAAGTGGTCGGGGGTGAGCAACTCGTATGGGATAGCGGGGCAAGCGTCTACTTTAGGATACATGCCTACGGGCGAACAATTGACAATGACTTTATAATCGCTCATCACTTCGGGAGTGAGCTGTTCGTAAGTCAAGCGCCCCAGTGTAGCAGTGCGACTAACGTAGGTAGGTTCTATGCCCATTTGTTTAAGACCGTGCATAACAGCCTTTGAAGCACCACCTGTACCTAATACTAAAGCACGCTTGTGTACCTCAGGGCGTAGCAAGGGACGGATAGAGTCGCTAAACCCTATGACATCGGAGTTACAACCATGTAACACGAGTTTTCCATGATCCGTATGTTGTGCGCAAACTACGTTGACTGCCCCTATGGCTTCAGCCTCAGGTGAAAGGCTCGTTAGATAGGGCATAACGGCTTGTTTGTAGGGTATGGTTACGTTAAAGCCTATTAAGTTGGGTTGTGCCATGAGATGTTGCATGGCTTCTTCTATATTGTCGAATTCAAAGTTACGATATTCGGCATCAATGTGTTCACGCTCAAATTTATCAGCGAAGTAACGTGCAGAAAAGCTGTGGCCGAGCGGATAGCCTAAAAGTCCGTATAGTTGCATGAGGTGGGATATGTGCGAATGTGTAAATGTGCAAATGTGCAAATGCTTGGGGAATGTGCAAATGTGAGAATGTGCAAATGTGCGGATGTTTGGGAAATGTGTGGATGTGTTGATGCGCTTACGCTGAACAATTAAAACATTATTCAATCATTTGCACATTCTCACATTTGCACATTCCCCAATCATTTGCACATTCCCCATGGGGCTATTCTTCCGAAAAGTCCTTCATAATCTGTCGATACGAAGCGTAGAGTCGGGTGCGTGAAACAAAGCCAACAAAGGTGTTGTCAGACTTTACAACGGGCAAGGTGCCTGCATCGCAACGGGCAAACTTATCCATGACGGTTTGCATATTGTCGTCAGTGTAAAGAATAACTTCAGGTTGCTGCATGAGTTGTTTGGCTTTGTACATACGATACAACTCGCTTCGGAATATAATCTTTCTAATTTTATTGACGTTGATAACGCCTAACATGCCTCCCTTGATGTCGACTACGGCAAAGTGGAGCGACTTGCTCGTTGACACGGCTTGTACGATTTGACCTAAAAACATGTCGGGGTGGAGTTGGGGACGCTCTTTGTCGATAATGGCATCAAGCGACATAAGGGTGAGGATAGATTGGTCTTTGTGGTGAGTGAGCAATTCTCCCTTACGTGCCAAACGCATGGCATAAATGCTATGCTTTTCGAAGGCATGAATGGTAAGATAAGAGGCTACAGACACAATCATTAGGGGTATGAATAGTTGGTAGCCACCCGTGAGTTCAGCAATGAGAAATACACCTGTCAGAGGGGCATGGAATACACCGCTCATAACGCCCGCCATGCCTAAAAGGGCATAGTTCGTTTCGGGTACACTAATGTCCCAAAGGCCGTAGACGTTCCAAAGGCGCGAAAAGACGAAGCCGCCAATACAGCCTAAGAATAGGCTAGGTGCAAACGTACCACCACAACCGCCACCGCCATTGGTAGCCGTCGTAGCAAATACTTTAAACACAATGATAAGGCCTAAGTAAACTAACAACAATTCGGGGTGACCATAGAAGAGTGAATTGTTGAGCACGTTGTTGGCTTCAGCCTCTGTTTGACTATTTAATAGGATAGAAATAGTGCTGTAGCCTTCGCCATAGAGTGGGGGAAAGAAGTAAATGAGCAAGGCCAAGACTAATCCACCCAAGGCTAACTTCTTATACATATTGTTGAGTCGTCCGAACACTTGTTCAAACCAGTTCATAACACGTGTGAAGTAAAGCGAGATGAAACCGCAACAGATGCCTAACAGAACGGCTGTCGGAACTCGGTTGACTTCAAAGGGACTGTTTAGCGTGAAATCAAACATAGGACTCATTCCTGTCCAAGCATAGGTGATGCAAGTGGCCGTAAGGCAGCTAACGAGCAGTGGAAGTAGTGAGGCCATGGTGAGGTCGACCATGAGCACTTCAAGCGTAAACATAAGGCCAGCAATGGGAGCCTTGAAAATGCCTGCGACTGCTCCAGAAGCGCCACACCCAATGAGCAACATCATAGTCTTGTGGTCGAGTTGGAACATTTGTCCCAATCGGCTGCCAATGGCAGAACCTGTAAGAACAATAGGCGACTCTGCACCCACAGAACCACCAAAACCAATGGTAAGGGCTGAGGCGACTACGCTCGACCAACAGTTGTGCTTGCGAATGTTGCCCTGTCGGCGTGATAGGGCGTAAAGTATCTTAGTTACACCATGACCTATGTCGTCGCGTACGATGTATTTGATGAATAGAGCAGTAAGGTAGATGCCTACTACAGGGTAGATAAGGAATAGCCAGTTGGCGTGGGTTACGTCAAATTGTGAGGTGAGCATGAACTCTATCTCATGAATGAACAATTTCAGTAACTGAGCAGCAACGGCTGAACCCAGTCCTACGAGTAAGGCCAAGATCAGGGTGAATTGCTTTTTGCTCAAGTGCTTTGAAATCCAAATGCCAAGCTTGCGCTTCCACTTATTATTGCTCTTAATAGTGGCATAGGCGCGTCCGTTATTTGAGGGGGTCTCGTCCTCTTCTTGATAGCCAAATGTAGTGCTTATGGCTTGCGCCTGCATATAGTTGTCTTCAGACATACAGATGTTAAGTTGTGGTTTATTGTGTTATTTTGAATTGTGCAAATTGCAATTCAAAACTTTTTGTAAATAATTGTTGCTAATTTCGTAAAAAAAAAGGAAATAGCAAAGTGTTTTCGAAGACATTATCTTAAGATAACAAAATAAGGGTTCTGTAAAGTATCATGTGGGTAAGGTTGTTCTTGCACACATATATGTATAAATTGCAGTTTATCTGCCTAATTGGGGGCGGGTTTTCAACCCGCGGCAGCAGATCAGTCCGCCTAACTGAAAGTAAAAGTATTATAAAAAAAGAGTAAACTTTCAAATGAAAGTTTACTCTTTAAATGAGGTACCCAGCAGATTCGAACTGCTGTACACGGTTTTGCAGACCGCTACCTAGCCACTCGGTCAGGGTACCAAAAAATTATTGAATGTGCGGTGTGTACGGGACTCGAACCCGTGACCCCATGCGTGACAGGCATGTATTCTAACCAGCTGAACTAACACACCATTCAACTTCTTTTATGTATTTGCTCTCGTTGTGTATCGTTGTTTCCCGATTGCGAGTGCAAAGGTACGACTTTTTTGTGAAGTACCAAATGTTTTACTGCTTTTTTTTAAAAAATCTTCAAGAGAAGTGCAATTTCTTCGTATTTGCCCTTATTGTAGTGCCAATCGGGCAGTTTCGCAATCATTTTATAGTTGGCCTTTTCGAAGAGTTGCATAGAAGGTGTGTTGTGTGGCGAAACGTAGGCATGTAGTGAATGGATGCGTAGCCTTTCGACTGCAAATTTTTCGATTAGTTGAAGCGCTTTTGTACCATATCCTTTCCCTCTATGTTCTTTAAGTAGCGTGATTCCCACTTCAGCTCTTGCGGCCAAAGCATTGTAGTTGGTTAAGTCGATAAGGCCTATGGGGCGTGATGGACTGTTCGTTTTGTCGAGTGCAATGTCAATGGCTAAGCGCAATTGTCCACATTCATGAATGGTGGCTGCTTCGGCTATGTACTTCTTTAATACGTAGTGCGAGAAGGGGCCGTCAGCGTTAGAACAGTTCCAAAGGTCTTCATTGTTTTCGATAGAGTAGAGTAGTTCCAAATCTTCAGGCTCAAGGGGACGTAGTAGCATAATGAATCGTCGTATTAATTAAGTAGTTGTCCAAAATATTTTTTTTACACCTACTTATTCATAATGTTTTGGCCAGCAAAAGACGAATCCTGCGAGCGTAATCAATAAGCAGAACAAGGCACTTGTGCTATTGGCTAATCCGTAGTAAGTAATAAGGTTGACGATGATGCTGAAAGCCAAGATAGAGGTACGCAGCAAGTTCCAGTTGCGCAGTCCGTTAGTTTTGTTTGAAATGCTGTTACGTACTTTCTTTGTAGCAAAAAGTCGTAGACTGCCCCAAGTGCATGTAAGTGTTAGTACGATGCAAAGTAGGTTGAGCATATATTCCGTCTGTGCGTTGGCCGTTACGTATCCGATAGGCAGTAGATCGTTTTCGCATAAAAGGGCAAAGATGGTTACTGCAACCCATACACTTATATATAAGGTACGTGCAAGTATTAAGTCTTTGCTTGAAGTAGTATGGTTGGTCATGTCTGTTGTTATTTTTCTTTATTTTAAAAGAGTACGTCCAAGAATGGAGCGTCCAAGGGTTACTTCGTCCGTATATTCAAGGTCATCGCCTACGCTAACCCCTCTGGCCAGTACTGATAGCTTGACTTTCGTGTCGGCTAAACGTCTTGAAATGTAGAAGTTTGTCGTATCGCCCTCCATGGTAGGGTTAAGTGCTAAAATAATCTCATTGATAGAGCCTTCTTCCACTCGTTTAAAGAGAGAATCCAATTCGAGATTAGAAGGGCCGATGCCGTCCATTGGCGAGATAACACCTCCAAGCACGTGATAAAGTCCGTGATATTGCCCCGTGTTCTCTATTGACATTACGCTATGAATGTTTTCAACCACACAGATTGTCGTTCGGTCACGTTGCGTATTGCTACAGATGTCGCACACTTCAGTGTCGGAGATGTTGTGGCAAACTTTGCAGTGTTTTACATCATCGCATAAGTGTGTTAGGCTATTGCTAAAATTATGAACGGTATCTTTATTTTGTGCTAGTAAGTAGAGTGCGTAGCGCAAAGCTGTTTTACGTCCCACTCCGGGCAGTCGTGTCAATTCTTGCACGGCATGTTCTAAGAGTTTAGACGGATATTGTTCATTTATCATTGTGTGTGCAAAGATAGTGCAAGGCGAGCGCAATGAAAAGAAAAAACGTGTTTTTTATTTTCATTGCTGAGCCGCCGCCTATCTTATGTAAAGATAGTGCAAGGCGAGCGCAATGAAAAGAAAAAAGGCTCTATAACGAATCGTATGGGTAATATTGCGTTTAATGATATGTATAAACTGCAATTTATCTGCCTAATTGGGGGGCGGGTTACAAACCCGCCCCCCAATTAGGCAGATTCAAATACAGCTTCGGTTCAGGAATGCACACATTTCCTTACATATATTTTACCTTTTCCATTTTTATATTTCATGCTTCATTTTTACTTTATAACTCATTGATTATCATTGTTTTCTGTGGGTGAAACATAAGACCCTAACGTTTCACTTTATATTTCAACCTTTCAGTCGTATCTCTTGCACCAAGGTTTGAAATCTCTTGCACCAAGGTTTGCTCTCTCTTGCACTATGTTTTGATTTTTCTCCCACAGTGTTTTAGATTTTTCTTTGATGTAAGTTTTTTAAGCAAGATGAAACATAAAAATGAAACATTGAAACATCAAATGAAACATAGAGTTTCAATGTTTCATCTTTTATTACTACTGATAATCAATGCATTATAAACAAAAACTGAAACATGAAACATGTAATAAGGTCTCTCTAATGTTTATTATTCCATTACGGCTAGTCCCATCTTTAAGTCAATGGCTCGAATCCATTTATGGTGTATAGGAATGGTCATGATGATGATGATTGCGAAGCTAAGCAAGTAAGTGGAAAACCTTTTGTCATGTTGACAAAAAGCCGCTAACATGATGGCTGTTGCAGTAAGTACCAGCATGTACACGTCATAAATAGTATCCAAGAAGAAAAATAGGTGTAAGGGTATTTGTGGTAACCATCTTCCCAAAAGGAGTGCGCAGCATAACAAAATGTAATTCGTTTTGCCATCAACTTTGATTTTTGTTAAGCATATCCATGTAAGTAGAAAGTGGCAAAACACATTGATGAAACCAGCTAAATATTCGTTTATTGACATTGGCCACCATTCAAAAATGCCGTAGGTTAAAAGTGATAATCCAAAAGCCAACAAAAAGGCTTTTTTCTTTGTAACTTCCATCGTTATTGTTATTTTTTTGTTTTAGGGAATTATGGTAGGTATGTTGCACTTAATGGTGCAGCATACCTACGATTAATAATTAGTCGGTAATCCCCATTTTAATGCTTATTGCTTCAGACCATGTTTGACTTACAAGTGTTGTCATGAGTAGAAATACAATGAAGCACAAAATAAAAGTTGTAAGTTTCTTTTCTTTGTAACAAACAGCTGCTAATATTGTATTTACAATTGTTGTAATCAAGAAAAAAAGTGCATGAAAGCTATCTGTAAATGCAAAGATGTGTATAGGTATTTGTAATATACTACGCCCTAAAAATACACCTGTGCAAACGAGCAAGTATTTGGTTTTGCCGTCAACTTTAAAGTGCTCTAAGCAAATAAAAGTCATAGCAAATGTACAAATAGCAGTAATGCAATTACTTAAGTAAAAGTTGATTGAGCTTACCCACCATTCAGAAGTCAAAAATACGACTAATGAAACACTAAATGAGTACCAAAAGACTCTTTTATTTGTGATATTCATAATTCAAATCTTTAGCATCTTCCTTCCATTTATGAAAGAAGAATTCAAGTTTATTTAGTTGTTCGTCATTTAAAGCTTCGTCAGAAAAGAATTCTTTGTGACTAAACAATAAAGGCAAGTGCTTTCGCAATGTGGAGTCTCTCTTTAGCTGTCCATTGCATTTGGCTTATTTCGTTGAACTTATCATGATAAAAGTAAATGTTTAGGTTGTGCTTACTCTGTTATCGCTTTTCAGCATCCGCGTTGTTTCGTACACGTTCCGGAATTTTTGTACACTGCAAAAGTAAATTATATGAATATAAACAAGGTATCAATTCAGCGATGTCCTATTGGCACAAAGTGTTGCAAAGCGAGCAACTAGTACAAAGCCAAAATGCAGCAAAACATCTATTGCAATTAAGCATAAAAAAGAACGATGCACGAAACGGAATGAATTATGCTAAGTTGTATCATGTAGGTATGTTGCACTTAATGGTGCAGCATACCTACGATTAATAATTAGTCGGTAATCCCCATTTTAACGTTCATTGCTTCAACCCATGTTTGATGTACATACGTAGTCATGAGAAGAAAAAATATGAAACATAAAATAAAGGTGGTAAGCTTCTTTTCTTTATAACAAATGGCTGCTAATATAGTATTAATAATTGTTGTAAATACGAAGTATAAAGATTGTAAACTACCTGAAAAGTCTAAAATGTGGATAGGAATGGGTATAATGTTCTGTCCTAAAAGCACACCTAAACAGACGAGCCAATACTTGGTTTTGCCATCAGCTTTAAAGTACTCTAAACAAATAAAGGTCATTGAAAATGTGCAAATAGCGATAATGCAATCAGTGAGATGGTAATCAATGCTATTTACCCAGCACTCTAAGGTTAAGAATGCTGCTAATGATATTCCAAATGAAAACCAAAATATTTTTTTATTAGTAAGTTGCATAGTCGTATAATTTATAAGAAACGTGAACATCTTCCATTGCATTCTTGCCAGCAAACCCAACCGCATCCTTTATTCTTTGAAATACAGTCTGCTTTATCACATGGTCCATCAGTAATGCAAAAATCAGAGACATACCCTGTATTACAATTACAGTCTTGCTTTTTTAGATTGTTACCATATCCAAAGTTTGACTCTGGTCCCGTTATGATTTGTGCGGCAATTTCGCCTTTTTTATTGATAAGGGTTCCACCATTGCCAGCTATTGCAAAACATAGTTCTTTACTCCAACCGAGTTGGTTGATAGCATCTTCCTTCCATTTATGAAAGAAGAGTTCAAGTTCATTTAGTTGTTCGTCATTTAAAGCTTTGTCAGAAAAGAATTCTTTGTGACTAACAATAAAGGCAAGTGCTTTCGCAATGTGGAGCTTCTCTTTAGCTGTCCATTGCATTTGGCTTACTTCGTTGAACTTATCCTTCCAAAAGGCAAGTTTTTGATTGGGGGTGAAGGCACGATAAGCAGCGAGGCTATACTCTTGGTTAATCTTTTTCCAATCGCTTCGGTTCATGCTTCTCACCTTTGTAAGATTTTTTTTTACCCAAGTGTCTGCTTGAGGGTTGCAGCTATAAGTTTGTTCTTGATCGTCAGAACAAGCTGCAAAAGTGAATAGTGCTATTATAAAAGCACTAATCAGTAACATTTTAGCTTTCATGATAAAAGTAAATGTTTAAGTTGTGCTTACTCTGTTATCGCTTTTCGGCTTCCGCGTTGTTTCGTACACGTTCCGGAATCTTTGTACGCTGCAAAAGTAAACATTGAGTTTTTTAAGCAATAAACTTTTGTAAACTCAACGTGTTTTTTATTTCATAAAACGTTTATCAAAGTTTATAAATAGACAAAAACTAATTGAAAATCATTCAATTGAGAAAAACAATGTTTGATAAAAAAATATTACATTTGCGATGTAAAATCTAACATCTTTCACATGAGGCAAATTCTAAACCTACTCTTAATACTATCTATAATAGCTTTTGTAGCGTGCAATAGACGTACAAAGGCCGAAATGTCTGACTCTTTTTATAAAGCCGTGTCGTATATAGAAAAGGATCCACAAAAAGCAGCAAACTTTTTAGACGTGATGTCGGCCGATACATTAAACATGAAGTCTGCCAGTCGTTTATATTATTGGTTGTATAAAACTTATGCAGATGATGAAGCTCATCATGGCACGATTCCTTTGCAGAGGGCAGAGCTTTTGCTTGAAGCTTATGGGCGTATGGGAATAGATAGCCTTTATGTATTGTCGTTATATTTGAAAGGTGGAGCTTATCGTGATATAGGTGATATACCGCAGGCAGCTGAATATTATGTACGAACAATTAATGAGGCAAAGCGATGTAAATTGAAGAATAATGCGGTGACTTTACGTAGCTATGTTCAGTTGGCAAAGTGTTATGAGCAAACACAAATGTATCAATCGGCAGTAAATGTGTTGCTTGAAGCAGAAAAACAAGTACCCTATGGTAAGAATGTGATTGATGAGTTGTTAGCAAATAATTATAAAGAGTTGCATCAATACCAAACAGCTACCTCCTATCTCGAAAAATTATACAAGCAGAAGGGGCTATCTGCGCAAAAGCGAAATGAAATAGTGACTGAGTTATTGCCTTTGTACATTTTGTTGAAAGACGAAGCAAAGGTACGTTTGTATGAACCTCTATTGTTAAATATCAATGAAGAAGCACTATCAGTTGATAAAGTGGTGGCACTCAATGAAGCAAAAGCTCTTTTATATGAATATAAACAAAATATCAATTCAGCGATGTCCTATTGGCACAAGGTGTTGCAAAGCGAGCAACTAGTACAAAGCCAAAATGCTGCAAAACATTTATTGCAATTAAGCATAAAAGAGAACGATGCACGAAACGGAATGAATTATGCTAAGTTGTATCAAGAGTTGACCGACTCAGTAATGCAACATATTGAGTTGCAGCAAATGGGTAAGGCTAGTAGTACTTATAATTATCAGTTACAACAACGTAAGGCCATGGTGGCTGAACGAAAGAGTAAGCAAACAATGTTCGTTGCCTTTTTGATATGTGGTGCAATGTTGATGATGGTTGTAATATTGGCTCTTTGGTTCATTCAAAACAAATTACACCATCAGAAAGAAATTTCGGCGAAACAAATCATAATAGACAATATGCAAGAAACGACAATGTCGCTTCAAGCCGAATTGCAGCAACTGCACGATAATGACTATCAACAGGCAACCGCCTATTTTCCCAATCTAAAGCAGCGATTGCTAGATGTTGATGGAGAAATGCCTACTCAACTATGGGGAATGTTAGTGCAAGCTGTAGATGTTATATTCCCACAATTGTCGGTAAATATAAAACGCTTATGGCCAGAAGTGCCCGATCGGCAGCGTAAAATGCTCTATTTGTTATGTATTGGCATACCGAGCAAACATATATCGGTGTTGTTAAACACAAGCCCCCAAAACGTTTTTGGACATAAAAAGCGTATTGTACAACGTTTGTCTGGTAGTGAAACACCGAGTGCGCATGATGAGAAGCAAATCTTCTACAAGTTACGTGGTGAAATGGCAAATTGAGTATTCTTTAAAAGTCTTTTGCGTTGATGATTTTTAAGATATAATAGTATGATTTGCTTTTTTATTGTAGCAAATCTTGTTGTATTCAAAAAAAAGATGCAATTTTGAGGCGGTAAAATGATTAAAAACAATAAAAACCTTCAAAATATCATGGAAAACGAGCAAAAGCAAGGTAAAGAGCGCGTGGATAGCGAAATCCTGTTTTCAAAAACAGTAAAGGCCGGCAAGCGCATTTATTATATAGACGTAAAGAAAGACCGCAAGGGAGAACTCTATCTTTCACTCACTGAAAGCAAACGTTTAAAAGAACAAGGTGATGCAGCTCACCCCGTGTTTGAAAAACATAAGATATTCCTTTATCGTGAGGACCTCAACAAATTCCTCTCTGCATTTAGCGAAGCTGCCAACTATGCACAGAGTAATGCACCGCAGCAGAGTTATGCCAATGACTGGAGTGGACCATTGCAAGAAGATAATTCAGTTGTAGAGGTAGAAGACACTGAAGGTAACTATAAAATTGATATAGAATTTTAACGCATTTAGGGCAAAAGTACCGCTAAAGCTTGGCTGTTAAAGCAAAAAAACGTACTTTTGCACTCGATTTGTCCTGCACAGGCTGAAAAGTCTTACGTGTGATGGCGAATTAAGCGAGCGAAACTCTTTTAAATGCTGCGTTTGGTGCGTTAGTATTTAAAGTGAGTAGAAACTTAATTTAGAGTAACACAAATTAATTACAACAAAGAAATGAAGCAAATTTCAATCAATGGTACTGCACGTACTGAGCTTGGCAAGAAGGCCACAAAGGAAATTCGTAAGAATGGTAACGTACCTTGCGTAATCTATGGTGAGAAGAAGGATGAGAACGGTGCTCCCGTAGCTATCCACTTCACTGTAAATGAGAAGGAAATCAACAAGCTCATCTACACTCCCCACATCTACCTCGTTGATATCAACATCGATGGTGTTGATCACAAGGCTGTATTGAAGGAAGTTCAGTTCCACCCTGTAAAGGATAACGTTCTTCACGTAGACTTCTACGAAGTACATGCTGAGAAGCCCATCGTTATGGGTGTACCCGTTCAGGCTCAAGGTTTGGCAGCTGGTGTACGTGCCGGTGGTCGCTTGATGATGATGGTACGTAAGCTCAATGTACGTGCTTTGTACGATCAGATTCCTGAGAAGCTCTTCGTTGACGTAACTGCACTTCAACTTGGTAAGACTATCAAGGCTGGTGACTTGCACTACGAAGGTCTTGAAATGGTAACTCCTAAGGAAGTTATCGTATGCGCTGTTAAGATGACTCGTGCCGCTGCTGCTGAGTAATTTTAGCCGTTCTTCATTATTAGAAAATATTCGTTTACATTAGGGGTTAAGCGTTTAAGAGTAAAGTGGCCATGGGCTACAATTAATCTCCAACGCTTAACCCTTAATTTATAGCATCGTTAATAGATGAACTTTTTGATAGTAGGTTTAGGTAATATAGGCGATGAATATGCCAACACACGTCATAATATAGGTTTTCGCGTAGTTGATGCCTTAGCCAAGGCTGGTGGCGTAACTTTCGATGACAAACGCTATGGCTTCGTTACCACCTTAAAGGTAAAAAATCAGACGCTCACGTTGTTGAAACCTTCCACCTATATGAACCTCTCAGGCAATGCTGTTCGTTATTGGATGAATGAACTTAAAATACCTGTAGAGCGAGTGCTCGTTGTGGTAGATGACCTTTCGTTACCTTTTGGCCACATGCGTTTAAAACCTAGTGGTAGTGATGGCGGACATAATGGGTTGAAACACATCGCCTCTGTATTGGGCACACAGAAGTATGCTCGTTTGCGCTTTGGCATAGGCAATGACTTTCCACGAGGTGGACAAGTAGACTATGTGTTGGGCGAGTTTGGTGACGAAGACCTAAAGACAATGGACGAGCGTTTGCAAGTAGCGGGTGAAGCTGTGAAAACATTCTGTCTGGCAGGCATCAATATTGCCATGAATCAGTTTAATAATAAGTAAAACGTAGTGAAGCAATGGAAGCCCGTTTAGATAAATGGTTGTGGGCTGCACGTATATACAAAACGCGCACTTTAGCGGCCGATGCTTGTAAAAACGGACGTGTAACTATTAATGGTGCACAGGCGAAACCTGCACGAACTGTAAAAGAAGGCGACAAAGTCGGCGTTAAAAAGTCTCCTATTACCTATACCTTTCGTGTAAAACAAGCCATAGAAAAGCGTGTAGGAGCAAAGTTGCTGCCCGATGTGCTTGAAAATATCACCTCGCCCGACCAATATGAATTGCTTGAAATGAGCAAAATTAGTGGTTTTGTCAATCGTGCGCGTGGCACTGGACGTCCTACTAAAAAGGACCGTCGTGCTTTAGATGAGTTTGCAGAGGACACGCCTATGTTCTTAGACGATGACTTTGACTTTGATGACGAAGATTAATTACTTCATTTTTTTACAACTTCAGTTATGCAAGAAACGAAGTGGGCACCTACGGTAGTTCTCGTAGATGCTGATTATTTAGATACGTTAGCGCTCGACCTTATAGAGAATTTTGGGCGAATGTTGAATCGTCGCATACCGTCGGCCGATCTTTGTCATTGGGTGGACTGTGTGCTGCTTGACGGGGGCTTGCGTCCTGGTAAGAATGAGGTGCAAGTACATTTTTTACACTCCAAAGAAAAGGATACACTACAATACTTTCAGCCATCGCGCTTTGCTGACGATATTAATGGCTTATCATTTGACGACAATTTAGGACATATCAGTCTCTTTGCTTTCCCTGTAGAGGAGGTGGTCAATGCTGATGAGTTCTTCTTACAGTCGCTCACGATGTTGGCCGATGTCAAAGAAGTAGAAAGGCTTATGGTAGTGGGCGATATGCGTGCTTATGGTCAGGCTGTAAAGGATATTTGTAGTCAAACGGACGGCAAGCAAATCACCCTATTCACCATGGAACCTCAGACGGGACAAGGTTTCTCACAAGAGATATTAGGCTATTCGCTCATGTCGGCATTAGGTATTAGCAGTGATGAACTGAAGTAGAAAAGAGAGCAATCATTCTACTTTTCGCATAAAATGCCTAACTTTGTAGGCAAACAACCAAATGGTATGGATAATTCAGCGGTTTTGCGCGTCAAGCAGCGTTATGGAATAGTGGGGAATTGCGAAGCACTGAACCGTGCTATCGAGATAGCCCTTAAAATAGCGCCTGTTGACCTCTCAGTATTGGTCGTAGGTGAGAATGGTGTGGGTAAGGAATCTTTCCCACGCATTATTCATGACCATAGTTTACGCAAGAATAAGAAATATTTTGCCGTCAACTGTGGAGCTATTCCTGAAGGAACAATCGACTCTGAACTCTTCGGACACGAGAAGGGAGCTTTTACGGGTGCTGTAGAACAGCGTGAGGGTTACTTTGCAGCGGCCAATGGTGGCACGCTCTTCCTCGATGAAGTAGGAGAGTTGCCCTTACAAACGCAAGCTCGACTCCTACGTGTGCTCGAAACGGGTGAATACATTCGTGTAGGTTCGAGCGAAGTACGTAAAACCGATGTACGCATCGTAGCTGCTACCAACGTAAACATGGAAAAGGCTATAGCCGAAGGTAAGTTTCGTGAGGACCTTTACTACCGACTCAACACCGTGTCTATATCCGTGCCAGCCTTGCGCGAGCGTGGTGATGATGCCGCCTTACTCTTTCGCAAGTTTGCGCTTGATATGAGCGAAAGGTATAAGATGCCGCCAGTGCGCTTAAATGACGATGCACAACGTATGCTCTTAGCTTATTCGTGGCCAGGTAATGTGCGCCAATTAAAGAATTTAGCCGAGAATATGAGTGTAACGGCCGAGCAACGCGACATAACTCCTGATATCTTGAGCCATTATTTGCCCACAGAATCACATAGTAAACAACTAGTAACAGTGGGCAATCCAGCCAAGGAAACGCATAGTTTTGAGTCAGAACGCGAATTGTTGTATCAAATATTGTTCGACCTTCGTCGTGAAGTGGCCGACTTAAAACGTTATGTCTATCAGCAAAGAGGCGGTAGTGGTTCAGAAATAGAACATCTGCCACAACCCTCAGTCTCACCACGACATGATGCTGTACTTTATGACGATCATAATCCTTCGGTGAAGTTTGAGCAGCGCTCTTCAGTCGATGCCAACGTGCCTTATTGGGAAGCCGAAGAAGTGAAGGAGGACGAACAACCAACTTTAGATGGCTCTGTGCTTTCTATGAATGCTTCACTTGAAGGTCGTGAAGGTAAAATGCCTCAGTCGCTCGACGATTTGGAGCGCGACATGATTCGCCGTGCACTTGATGTTAACAATGGTCGACGCAAAGCTGCGGCTGAACAATTAGGCATATCAGAGCGCACCCTTTATCGTAAAATTAAAGAATACGGATTAGAATGATGCGCAAAGTATTATATCTCTTAATTCCCATCGCACTATTCGCCTTGTTGACGGCTTGCACCGTGCAATACAAGTTTACGGGTACTAGCATCAATTACGATTTGATTAAAACCATTCAAATCGATAAGATAGTCAATCGCGCCCCTTATGGTTGGGCTCCCATGGAGGCCATGCTTAATAATAAGTTGCAGGACGTTTATGCCAACCAGACGCGTCTTCGACTTGTAAAGCGTAATGGCGACATACATTTGGCGGGCGAGATTGTTAGTTACGATCAGTTTAACAAAGGCATTTCAGCCGATGGGTATGCTTCACAAGTGCAATTGCGTATAACGGTCAATATACGTTTTGTCAATTCTAAAACCAATCAGCAGTGGGAGAAGCAATTCTCAGCTACGAGTCAATACGACTCAACTCAACAGTTAACAGCTGTACAAGAAAGTCTCGTTACTGAAATGATTAACGACCTTTGCGACCAAATATTCAATGCCACTGTGGCCGATTGGTAAATTCTCTTATACCTTATAAGTAGGTATTCAAAATTAGTTTATATAATCATGTTCAGAATTAGTCGATATGCCTTGGCGCATTCTTTCGCCCAGAAACATAGGTTTCATCGGTCACGTAGCCCGCTACGCTCCCTCTTCAACCTATGTTTCTGAACCTTTTCGTTAAGCCAGATGAGCAAAAGAAAGCTTGCTTTCATTTTGCCATGGCGAGAAAAGGTGCGCGAAAGCGAACGAAATACTGCACCAATTCATATCAACTAATTTTGAACACCTACTTAACGTAAAATAACTATACATTAATGGATACAATAGCCGAGCTAATTAATCATCCTGAACGCTTAAATAAGGATACGCTCTACGGGTTGCGCGAACTCGTAGCCAAATATCCGTACTATCAGGTGGCCCGACTCTTGTTTCTGAAGAATCTCTTCTTATTGCACGATCCTTCATTTGGTGAGGAATTGCGACGCGCAGCACTCTATTTGCCCGACCGCCGTGTGTTATTTAAAATGGTAGAAGGGGCTAACTACGAAATTCAGCCCACTCCCTTGCATAAGGAAGAGGAACGTGCACCAGAGGGTGACCGAACGCAGTCACTCATTGATGACTTTTTACGCACCACTGCTTCAGACGATGCACCTCAGTCGCCACACCGCAAACCTACGGCGGCCGATGCACATGGCGACTATGCCGCTTTTCTCTTGGACTTGGACGATGCAGAATCCACTCAAGAAAAAAACAAAGATGCCGCTTCAGACCGCAGTGCTGAACTCATCGACGACTTTATCGAAAACAAGCCTGATCGCATTCAATTACAGGAACAACCTGAGTATACGCCCGAGGTGACAGACTATAGCGACGAGACTGATGATGGTGCAGAAGATGGTTATTTGACCATGACATTGGCCAAAATCTATATCAAACAGCAGCGATATGAGAAGGCGCTCGAAATTATACGCAAGGTAAACTTGAATAATCCGAAAAAAAGTAGTTACTTTGCAGACCAAATACGATTCTTACAAAAACTTATTGTTAATAAGAATCACAGCAAAGAGTAAACAACGATAAACACCTTACGCCTATGTACGTAGTATTTGTTATGATTTGTAGCGTTTTGGCCGCTTTCTTACAAAAGTTGTTCTAAAGCGAACCAACGTGATGTGTTGAGGCACTGCGAGGCAACGGCTTTCAGCATAAGGTGTGTAGATTTACTATCGGTTAAAGCAAATAATAAAAACAAAAAATAAAAGAAAATGTATTCAGTACTCGTTATTTTGGCTGTAATCGTTGCTATCTTGTTGGTGTTCATTGTGAGCATTCAAGAGTCAAAGGGTGGCGGTTTAGCTTCTAACTTCTCTGCTTCAAACCAAATTATGGGTGTGCGCAAGACAACTGACGTTGTTGAAAAGGCCACTTGGACACTTGCAGGTGTATTAGTAGTAATCTCTGTTGCTACTATTTTCTTCGCTCCTCGTCAGTCAGCAATTGACTCTGTCGTAATGGGCACAAAGGCTGCACCTACAGCACCTGCAGCTCCTGCTACTCCCGCAGCTCCTGCAGCTCCTGCTGCTCCTGCTAAGTAAGCAGATTTTAGTTACACACAAAAAAAGGAATAATGAGGTTATAAATGTTGCCACCTGTAAGGGGTAGGGTAGCTTTGTAGCCTCATTTCTCTTTTCGTATTTTAAGCAAAAGTAAAATGTTTCGTTACGTATTTGCACTCTTTCTCTTGCTCTTCTTTCGCTATGCGCAGTACGACGTATTAGCTTATATCATGAGTAGCATGGTAGGCCATTATATGAAACCTTGGCCGTGGACGGTAGCTATTGTTCTTACCTTATTATTAGTGTTGGTTGGGCATGGTACTGAGTTGGTATTAAAAAAGCGCACTATTCATCATCGCTTACCCTATGTCGTAGTGGGGTGGGGGGCGGCAGCTATTACGAGTGCTCCCTTCGTAAGTATCTATTATCAGATAGGGTTGTTAATTGCTGCCGTTGCAGTAGCAGGCGTAATGATGTGGACGGATAAGTTTTCACAACGTTCTTTTAGCCAGAAGACGTATGTCGCTTTGCTGCAACTCATTTTATTGTGTCTATTTGTTGGTGTGGGCAATGGAGTTACCGATTTAACTCACTATGAGTTACGTACAGCACAAGCGTTGCAATCCGATCACCCCAAAGGGGCTTATAAGGTAGGTGAAAAGTCATACACTACGTCGCCCCGTTTGTTTGCCATGCGCTGCTATTTAATGGCTACTACTCATAAGCATGGTCTTGGTAATAAAGTCTTTGAACAAATGGTGCCTGCTGGGGGTGGAGCTTCTTGTTTGCTTTTACCTAATGACGAGGAGCAAAGGCTCTTGTTTCCAATTAGTAATCAAGAACACCTATTGGGAAGTGCGCGTCATGTGAATGAGACTCCATTACAATATTTTAAACGTTGCGCTTGGTTAGCAGCATTCAAGGGGCATAGAGCTAACAATGTAGCTATAGATTATTATCTCTCAGCCTTATTGTTAGAGCGCAGACTCGATCTCTTTGCACAAGAGATAGATCGTTTCTATTCGCGTGAGGTTCAGCAAGGCAAGTTGCCTACTTATTTCGCTCAGGCTTTAGTGCTCTACCAGCGTAGCCGTACACAGCCTATAGTGCGTTATCAAGATAGTGGTATAGAAGCTAACTTTGAGGACTTTAGCGATATGGGTGATACCATCTCTAATCGCACCATACGTTGCAACACGCTTCGCAACTCTTATGGGGAGACCTATTGGTGGTGGTATACCTATGGGATATAAGGGAATGTGCGAATGCAGGGAAAATGTGTAAATGATTTATAATGTATTGTATCTTCGAATGTGGCAAACTGAGGCGACCATTTGCACATTCTCACATTTGCACATCAAACCTCATATTAATATAATCAAGAGCAGTTAGTCTATGTATAGTCTTCGTCGTAGTGAGCTACAGTTAGCAGCCGTATGTCTATCGTTGTTGCTTATAGTTGCAGCGATAGCGATTGGTGTGACCCAATGTCAGCGAGATGAGGAACGCGCTGATGTGTTGACGACGGAGGAACGCAAAGCATTATCAGAGGCTGCTAAATCCATCGAGCGAACAGAAAAGTCGGAATATGTATCCTATGCACCCACTCGTTTAGCAACACAGTTATTTCCTTTCGACCCTAATCATGCCGACTCGGCCACCTTGTTACGCATTGGCTTCAGTAGGTGGCAAGTGAATAATATGATGAAGTATCGTCAGCGTAGAGGCCGTTGGCGTTCGCCTGATGACCTCCGTCGGCTTTATGGACTTTCTGAAGACGATTTTCAGCGTTTGCGCCCTTATATTCGTATCGCTAAAGCTGACCAAAGAGGGAGGTATGTACCTTTTCCTCGTGAACCCTATTATGGTGTGCCAAAGGGTGAAGAAGTAACCTACGAAAAGCAAGTCAAATTGTCAGAAGGTACTACCTTGCCTCTCAATAGCTCTGACACCACAGCTTTAAAGCAACTACCTGGTGTGGGTAGTTATTACGCACAAAAGATAGTAAAGTATCGCGAGCGTTTAGGAGGCTTTGTCAACACCGCCCAATTGGCTGATGTCGAAGGACTGCCTGCAGGACTTTCGCGGTGGTTTACCCTTGAGCCTAATTCGCGAGTGAGACAGTTGCGTATCAATCATGCCACGTTCAAAGAATTGGTGCGTCACCCTTACCTCAGTTACGAGCAAACAAAAGTCATCGTCAACCATGTGCGACAGTATGGACCCATTCTTTCTTGGCGCGACCTTCGATTGTATAAAGAATTTAGTGAAAGAGACTTTGAACGTCTTACCCCCTATATTCGATTTGATTAAAGGAAACTTTTTGATCTCTCGTAACGAAATGTGTGGGTGCAATAATTTTAAGGAATAAATATAACTTGCAGTTTTATCCACACGATTCATAAGATAGGCTGCGGCTCGGCAATGAAAATGAAAGTTTTTTGACTTTCATTTTGCATTGCGCTCGCCTTGCACTATCTTTGCACACTGAAAATGAGTTGTCCGAATAAGGATAACTCCGAGTGCTTGGTAAACCTCGTAAAAAACAAGATATATGATAAATAATAATTTATGTCCTTCAGCCACAGGGGCGAAGCGTCGACCTGTGGTGAGTGTCACCTACATGATGTTGGGTGTTCTCTTTTGTGTATGTTTAATAGCGGCCAATTTGCTCGAAACGAAGCAAATCTGTATCGGTCCGCTTGAGTTAACCGCAGGACTCATTGTCTTTCCCGTCTCTTATATCATCAACGACTGTCTGGTCGAGGTGTGGGGGTATCGCCGTGCGCGCTTAATCATTTGGTTGGGCTTTTTTATGAACTTCCTGTTCGTTATCTTTGGTTTTGTAGCTGATATATTGCCAGGAGCTTCTTATTGGAATGGGCAAGAAGGCTTCCACGCTATCTTTGGGTTAGCACCGCGCATTTGTGCTGCTTCGTTTTTAGCCTTCTTAGTAGGTTCCTTCTTAAATGCCTATGTGATGAGTGTGATGAAACTCAAGTCAAATGGAGGACGTCACTTCTCGTATCGAGCCATTATGTCAACTTTGGTAGGTGAAACGAGTGATTCTCTCATTTTCTTTCCCTTAGCATTGGGTGGGGTAGTGCCTTGGTCAGTTATGCCATTGTTGATGATTAACCAAGTGGTGTTAAAGACTCTGTATGAAATCATCGTACTCCCTATTACCATTCGCGTTGTACGCTGTCTAAAAAGCTATGAAGGGGAGGACGTATATGACAAAAAAATCTCCTATAACGTTTTGAAAATCTTTGATATTTAATTATTCATATACAACATGAACACATCACATCAACATAACCTGCCTATTGATACAGGTCTTATTCACGAAAAGGCCTTGGTAGTATTTAGTGGTGGACAAGACTCTACCACCTGCTTGTTTTGGGCCAAAAAGCACTTTAAAGAGGTTTACGCACTGAGTTTTGTGTATGGTCAAAAACATGTACACGAAGTCGAGATCGCCCAACAAATAGCACAGGAGGCTGGTGTACACTTCGACCAAATGGACGTAAGCTTTATTAGTTCGTTGGCACACAACTCACTCACCGACTCCAGTATCGTTATGGATCAAGTAAAGCCCGCTGATGGTCCTCCTAACACGTTTGTGCCTGGACGCAACCTTTTCTTCTTGAGCATCGCTGCCGTTTATGCGCGTGAGCGTGGCATTCGTCATATCGTAACGGGCGTTTCGCAAACAGACTTCTCAGGCTATCCCGACTGTCGCGACTCTTTTATACGTTCGCTTAACGTGACGCTCAATCTCGCTATGGAAGAGCAATTCGTAATTCACACTCCCTTGATGTGGATTGATAAGTGCGAGACTTGGGCTTTGGCCGATGAATTGGGAGTGCTCGACTTAGTGCGCTATCGCACCCTCACTTGTTATAATGGCGTAGTGGGCGATGGTTGTGGTCACTGTCCAGCTTGCAAGCTGCGTCGTGAAGGCTTAGAAGAATATTTAAAAATTAAAAACGAGAAATAAAGGATATATATGCGTGACGACTTACATTTAAACGCTTTAGGTAGCAAGACAGAATACAAAAGCGACTATGCTCCAGAGGTGCTTGAAACCTTTGTCAACAAACACCCTGGCAACGATTATTGGGTTCGTTTCAACTGTCCTGAGTTTACCAGTCTCTGTCCCATTACAGGCCAGCCCGACTTTGCAGAAATTCGTATAGCCTACTTACCCGATACCTTAATGGTAGAGAGTAAAAGTCTCAAACTCTATCTTTTCAGTTTTCGCAATCATGGCGACTTTCATGAAGATTGTGTCAACATCATTATGAAAGACCTCATCAAGCTCATGAACCCAAAGTATATAGAAGTGACAGGTCTCTTTACTCCACGTGGTGGTATCAGCATTTATCCCTATGCCAACTACGGCCGTCCTGGCACGAAGTACGAAAAGTTAGCCGAATATCGTTTGCAACAGCACGATCTTTAAGCGAAGCCTAACATGGATGCTCATTAACAAAAAAATAACGAAATAATTAATGGCTCCATAACGCATCGTGTGGGTAAACTCGGTTTAATAAACTGGAATTTGTCGGCCAGAACGTCCCCTTCCTTAATGGGAGGGGACGTTCTGGCCGACAAATTCTATTTTATCAAAATCTGAAATAATGCAATGCTAAGATATGTTGAGGCTCAGCAAAGTAAGAAAAATTGCATTTTCCTTTTCATTGCGCTCGCCTTGCACTATCTTTAGATAAGATAGGCGGCGGCTCAGCAATGAAAATAAAAAACGCATTTTTTCTTTTCATTGCGCTCGCCTTGCACTATCTTTGCAAAAAGAATTAAAAAACGTAGAAAATGATACAGTCAATGACGGGCTACGGCAAGGCCGATGTCCACTATAATGGTAAGAAGATACATGTAGAAGTTAAGTCGCTCAATAGCAAGAGCATGGACTTGAGTACGCGTATTGCACCGCTTTATCGCGAAAAGGAAATGGAACTTCGACAACTCCTATCAAAGTCGTTAGAGCGTGGTAAGGTAGACTTTACGCTTTGGGTAGAGAAAGATGAGACTTCTGCCGCTGGTACGATTAATGCTGAAGTAGTGGCTAATTATGTTGGCCAAATTCGTCAGATTTGCAAAGCACAGTCATTGCCCGAACCTGAAAACGTTTGGGAAGTTGTATTGCGTATGCCTGAAGCTGTACAAGTAAATACGGCCGAGGAACTGACCGATGAAGAGTGGCAGGTCGTACTCAGTGCTGTAAATGAAGCTATCGCAGGTCTGGTGGCTTTCCGTAAGCAAGAGGGAGAAGCCCTTTATAAGAAGTTTACTGAAAAGGTAGACAATATAGAACGTTTGTTGGGCGAGATTGAACCTTATGAAACGGGACGCGTGGATAAGATTCGTCAGCGCTTGCTCGAACGCTTGCAAGAACTAAAAGGCGTAGACTATGATAAGAATCGTTTAGAGCAAGAATTGATCTATTACATCGAGAAACTTGACATTAGCGAAGAGAAGCAGCGCTTGACCAATCACTTACGCTACTTCCGTGAGACGATGCAAGAGAGCGAACGTGGATTGGGCAAGAAACTTGGCTTTATAGCCCAAGAAATGGGACGCGAGATTAACACCACGGGTTCGAAGAGTAATCAGGCAGAGATGCAAAACATTGTGGTGAAGATGAAGGATGAGTTGGAGCAGATAAAGGAACAAGTGCTCAACGTAATGTAACGTAACGAATTATGTCGAAGATTATTATATTTTCTGCTCCTTCGGGGAGTGGAAAGAGTACTATTATAAACTATTTGATGCAGCAGGGGTTGAACTTGCACTTCTCTGTATCGGCCACCAGTCGTCCCCCGCGTGGTGCAGAACAGAATGGCGTGGAGTATTACTTCCTTACGCCAGAAGACTTTAAGCAACGTATCGCGCAAGGTGAGTTTTTGGAATACGAAGAGGTATACAAAGACCGCTTTTACGGAACGTTGAAGTCGCAAGTAGACGCACAACTCGCAAAGGGAGAAAACGTAGTGTGCGATGTAGACGTGTTAGGCGGGCAGAATATAAAGAAACATTATGGCCAACGAGCCTTGAGCATCTTTATTCAGCCACCTTCAATCGAAGCCTTGCGCCAACGCTTAGAAGGACGCGGTACGGATTTGCCAGAGGTGATTAACGACCGCATTGCTCGTGCGGAGTTTGAACTCTCGTTTGCCGATAAGTTTGACTACGCAGTAGTGAATGATGACTTGCAACAGGCACAAGCAGAAGCGTTAGCACTCATTCAAAACTTCTTAAAGGACGAATGAATAAAAGGGTAGCTCTATTTGGTGGCTCGTTCAATCCGATTCATAACGGACATATCGCTTTAGCTGAAGCCGTGCTCGCTGCGCGATTGGCCGATGAGGTGTGGCTGATGGTTTCACCGCAAAATCCACTGAAGCAACAAGCAGACTTGCTTGCAGAAACCACTCGCTTGCAGTTGGCTCGAAAGGCCTTGGCGGGAAGAGACCAGATAAAGGTGAGCGACTTTGAATTTCACCTGCCGCGTCCGTCGTATACTTGGAATACGCTGCAAGCACTGCATGAGGCATACTCCGATGTGACGTTTAGCTTATTAATAGGAGGCGATAATTGGCGATGCTTTCATAAGTGGGCACACTATGCAGAGATTTTAGCCCACTATTCTATTATAGTCTATCCGCGTGCAGAGAGTGAAGTAGATGAGCAACAGTTGCCAGCTAACGTGACGTTGCTGCATGTGCCGCTTTTCCCTTTTAGTTCGACCAACGTTCGCAATAAAGTTAGATGTGGTGAGAGCATTAAATCATACGTGCCAAAGATTGTGTGTGATGATATAAATAAGGCTTATTCGTGCAACGAAAGCGTGTGAGTTTTACGCTTCGGAGTGAAATAAATTGCGCAAAACTTTTGTATTTCAATAAATTGTAGTACTTTTGCACCGCAATTTTGCAAAGAAAACCCTATTAATTCATTAAAATCATTATGATGAATCAGTACGAGACCGTTTTCATTATGACTCCCGTTTTGTCTGACCAACAGATGAAGGAAACGGTCGAAAAGTTCAAAGGTATTCTCACCGACGCTGGCGCTGAGATTATCAATGAAGAGGAGTGGGGCCTCAAGACGATGGCTTATCCCATTCAGAAAAAGTCCACTGGCTTCTACGAATTCATCGAGTTCAACGCTGCTCCTGAAGTAGTAGCTAAGCTCGAAGTTGCTTATCGTCGCGATGAGCGCGTAATTCGCTACCTTACAGTGAAGAACGAAAAGTACGCAGCTGAATATGCAGCAAAGCGTCGTAACAAGTTTAACAAGAAGGAGGACTAATAAAATGGCACAAGCACAATCTGAAATTCGTTATTTGACTCCCCCCACAGTGGACGTCAAGAAGAAAAAGTATTGCCGTTTCAAGAAGAGCGGTATTAAGTATATTGACTACAAGGATCCTGAATTCTTGAAGAAGTTCTTGAACGAACAAGGTAAGATCCTTCCTCGTCGCATCACCGGTACTTCATTGAAGTATCAGCGTCGTGTAGCTCAAGCCGTTAAGCGTGCTCGCCACTTGGCTCTTCTTCCTTTCGTAACCGATTTGATGAAATAATAACAGAGGAGGTAATAAGATATGGAAATCATTTTGAAAGAAAACGTTATTGGTCTGGGTTATAAGGACGATATCGTAACTGTAAAGGACGGCTACGGCCGCAACTACCTTATTCCTACTGGCAAGGCTGTTATTGCATCAGAATCTGCTAAGAAGGTACTCGCTGAAAATATGAAGCAGCGTGCTCACAAGTTGGCTAAGATTAAGGCTGACGCTGAAGCACTTGGCCAGAAGCTTTCTGCTATCGAACCTATTAAGATTGCTACTAAGGTTAGCTCAACTGGTGCTATCTATGGTTCTGTTAACGCTCTTCACATCGCTGAAGCTCTCTCTAAGCTTGGCTTCGATGTAGATCGTAAGATCATCACTGTAAAGGACGTTAAGGAAGTTGGCACTTATACTGCTACTGTTCACCTCCACAAGGAAGTTTCAGTTGAAATTCCTTTCGAGGTTGTAGCTGAAGAAGCTTAATCTATTCTTCACTTTAGGTGAATTAATCAACCCTATAACAAGTAACACTTTTTGCTTACATATATAAGTAAAGGTGTTACTTGTTATTTTTTTGTATTGTAAGAGCTTATGCGTTATTTTATATATCTTTCGTATGACGGCACGGCCTATCATGGTTGGCAGGTGCAACCCAATGCGGTGAGCGTTCAGCAAAAGTTGAATGAAAGTTTGGCAAAACTGCTTCGGGGACGAAACTCTGATGTGACCGGAGCAGGACGTACTGATGCGGGTGTGCATGCGCATATGATGGTGGCACATTTTGATATTGACGAACTGATAGACGGTACTTGGCTGACTGATAAACTTAATCGTATACTCCCTCCTGACATAGCAGTAAGTCGGGTGGTAAGAGTAAAGGACGAAGCTCATGCACGCTTTGATGCTCAATCGCGCACGTATCATTATTGGATATATACGCGTAAGGATCCCTTTAACCGTCAGTATGCTACGCGTATCACGTTCCCACTCGATTTTGAAAAAATGAATGAGGCGGCTCATTATCTCACCACCGTGAGCGACTTTACCAGTTTTTCGAAGTTGCATACCGATGTGAAAACGAACATTTGCAGCGTAAAGCATGCTGAGTGGACCAGAGTGGGAGATGATTTGTGGCAGTTTGAGATTACGGCCGATCGCTTCTTGCGCAATATGGTGCGAGCCGTTGTGGGCACTTTGATAGAAGTAGGAAGAGGACGCTTGTCGTTGGCCGACTTTAAGCGTGTTGTTGAACTGAAAGATCGTTGTGCGGCAGGTGACTCTATGCCCGGTAATGCGCTGTCGTTGGTTGATATTCAGTACAGTAATGACTTATTCGAAGTAGAGTAGCGTATGTGGGTAATCTTAGCTTTCCTTTCAGCTTGTCTATTGGGCTTTTATGATGTCTTTAAGAAGAAGTCGTTAGCCGATAATGCGGTGCTACCTGTTTTGATGATAAATACAGTGGTATGTGCGCTCTTCTTTCTTCCCTTAATTGTTGCTTCCGTTTGTGGTTGGAGTGGGGTAGTACCTGTAGGAGGGTGGCATGAACATTCTTTGGTATTAATCAAAGCTATTATCGTTCTTTCATCATGGGTGTGTGGCTACTATGCGATGAAGCATTTGCCTTTAACAATAGTTGGTCCGATTAATGCTACGCGTCCTGTAATGACATTGGTAGGTGCACTGCTTATTTATGGAGAACAACTAAATCTGTGGCAGTGGGCAGGTGTACTTTTTGCTATATTCTCTTTCTTCTTACTAAGTCGTAGTGGAAAGAAAGAGGGTATACGATTTGCGCACAATTGTTGGATTATACTTTTGGTCGTTGCTGCAGTGTTAGGTGCTGCGAGCGGACTCTATGATAAGTTCTTAATGGCGCCGCTTTCAGAGGGTGGCGCAGGGCTTAATCGCTACTTCGTACAAGGCTGGTATAATCTTTACCAAGCCATTATGATGACCATTGTTATGCTATTCATTTGGTTGCCTCGTCGCAAGGAGGGGACAACATTCCAGTGGCGTTGGAGTATATTGTTCATCTCCATTTTCTTAACCGCTGCAGACATGGCCTACTTCTATGCTTTGTCGTGTCCGGGTGCAATGATTGCCGTTGTATCAATGGTACGCCGCGGTAGTGTTATCGTTTCATTTTTCTTTGGTGCAATGGTGTTTCATGAAAAGAACCTACGTTCTAAAGCTATTGACTTGTTATTCGTATTATTAGGTATGCTCTGCTTGTTTATTGGTAGTAAGTAGGTGTGGCGGAATCCTTAAGACTTATGAGGCGACAAGATTTTGCATAACATTATTAAAACAACCTGTTAAATCAATTGATTATCAACTGTATACACAGAGAATATCACCCCACTATGGCTCTTTATAGCATAGGATGGGAAACTTTAGATATAAAGTAATACCAAACATTATATTCGAAGACAATAATGGGGTATTCTAATTTATTCTTAGAATACCCCATATATAATGTGTGAATGTATTATCGTATAATACCCAAAAACATTTTGTTATACGCCTTTTCCGTTTCTTAATTGAGTTAATAGTATTGTTGAAGTTTTATAAGCTCCACCAAAAGTTAGTTCATAATTTATGCTATTACTCGTCTTGTTTTCTTTAAGCGTTATTCGCAGAGAATGGGGAGTTGTCGATAGTATTTCGATCTTACCCCAATTCTCTTCACAAATTGTATAAGGTGTAGGACGTTTCAAGTCATTATCAGTAACGCTATAATAGTAATTCCCTACCTTTATTTGTGACAAGAATCCATTCTTTGCATTTTTCCCAATAGATGTAATGGTTACAATACCTCCTGCAGAACCAATTTCTGCATAATAAGATGTACCACTTGGCTTTGATAGAGTAATGCCAGTAGTTTTAAACTTAATGTTTTCAAACTTCTCTTCTTCATTGCTACAAGCTACAAAACTTAAGCAACATAGAATGGTTGTTACCACGAGATATGCACAGTACTTCATTTTGTAATTATTGAGTATTCAAGATTATATTTAAAATTAGGTGAAGATTCTATTTGTGAAACAGAGCGTGTTTGTGCTCTATTTCGAATAGAAATCACTTCTGCCATTTTCAACGCATTTATGCTTCTCATTTTTTTGTTTGTAGCATTTAGTTGATTGATGAAGTTACCAAGTTCCACCTTTGCTTCGTTAGGCGAAATTTTGAATGAAGCTACATTATAGATTTTGCTGCACATCAGTATTACTGCATGCGCCATTGTTTGCCATCGAATATCATGGGGAGCATGACTTCTTCTTTGCTACCGTCCTTATAATTTACGTTGAGAAAGACGTTGGCCATGCGGTCATTGTTGTGCAATTCGGTGCGTAGCACTTGTACGTTACTAACACCTTGCTTCTCGTCATTTATTTGCTTTTGATGTTGGCGCAACATTACGATAATGCGCTCCTTATAGGCATCTGTTGTCCCGTCACATGAGTGCATGGCTTTGACGTAGTCGTCAAACAGTCCGTTGGCTTGCATCTTGTAGCAAGCGATAGCCATTGTGTCAGCTCCTTCGCTGGTAGGAAGTTGGGCGGCATTGTTCGTGCGATTGCTGCAACTTGTGGTAAAGCAGAGGGCTATGAAGAGTGATAGGAAGGGTGCAAATAAATGATTGCTTTGCATGTGATTACTTCTGTCTGATAAAGATGTTAATTGGTGTACCAGTAAAGTTCCAACGCTCGCGAATCTTGTTCTCCAAGAATCGGCGGTAGGGCTCCTTTACGTATTGTGGTAGGTTGGCATAGAACACGAATGAGGGAACTTGCGTGTTGGGCAACTGTGCACAATATTTGATTTTGATGTACTTACCCTTGATTGAGGGTGGTGGATATGCTTCAATGAGTGGCAACATCTCTTCATTGAGTTTAGAGGTAGAGATGCGACGCTTGCGAGCTACGTACACTTCTTTGGCCGTTTCGAGCACCTTGAATATGCGTTGCTTGGTAAGTGCAGAAGCAAAGATAATGGGAAAGTCAACGAATGGCGCCATGCGGTTGCGAATGGCCTCCTCGAAGTGGCGGATGGCCGTGTTTGACTTGTCTTCAACTAAGTCCCACTTATTCACGACAACGACGATGCTCTTGCAGTTCTTCTGAATGATTTGAACGATGTTGAGGTCTTGACTCTCAATACCGCGTGTGGCATCAATCATCAAGATACAAACGTCAGAGTTTTCGATAGAGCGAATGGCACGCATAACAGAGTAGAACTCTAAGTCTTCTGTTACCTTATTCTTACGGCGAATACCTGCGGTATCGACCAAATAGAAGTCAAAGCCAAATTTGGTGTAACGCGTAAGAATGCTATCGCGTGTGGTACCAGCAATATTGGTCACAATGTTGCGGTCTTCACCAAGGAAAGCATTGATGATGCTGCTCTTACCTGCATTAGGGCGGCCTACTACGCTGAAGCGTGGAATGTCGTCTTCAGCTTCATTGCCGTTATCGTCCTTACCCAACTTCTCGATGATGAGGTCAAGGAGGTCGCCCGTTCCGCTACCTGTGATAGCAGAAATGCAGAAGGGATCGCCAAGGCCTAATTTGTAAAATTCGGCAGCGGTATAACGATCTTCGTTGTTGTCGGTTTTGTTGGCGCACAAGATAACGGGCATATTGGTGCGACGTAGGATTGATGCTACTTCAGCGTCTAAGTCGGTGATTCCGTTCTTTATGTCAACGACGAATAGGATAACGTCGGCTTCTTCGGTGGCAAGGGTTACTTGCTTACGGATTTCACCTTCGAATACGTCGTCAGAGTTTACTACCCAACCGCCTGTATCAACGATTGAAAATTCTTGTTTACCCCATTCGCACTTGCCATATTGACGGTCGCGTGTGGTGCCGGCTTCATCGCTGACAATGGCCTGGCGTGTTCCCGTAAGGCGGTTGAACAGGGTTGATTTGCCGACATTGGGTCGGCCAACTATGGCTACTAATTTTGACACTTTGTAATTCGGTATTATGTGTTATGAAATGGGTTCTTATTGGTAGGTTAGAACTACACGTCTTATTGTCAGTTATGCGGTGAAGCTTTAATCTAACTTATAGCCGTAAGCTTCAAGGCGTTTGGTGTTGCTGCGCCAGTCTTTGTCGACTTTGACAAAAATTTCAAGGTAGATGCTTTTGCCAAAGAACTTTTCAAGTGTCTTGCGAGCTTCAGATGAAACCTTTTTAAGTGCAATACCACGGTGACCAATAATGATGCCCTTTTGGCTATCGCGCTCAACGTAGATGACTGCGTTGATGTGAATGTGTTTGTCGTCTTCTTTAAACTGTTCAACGACCACTTCTACGGCGTAGGGTATCTCTTTGTCGTAGTAGAGAAGTATCTTTTCGCGGATAATCTCTGTCACAAAGAAGCGAGCGGGCTTATCGGTCCATTGGTCTTTGTCGAAGTAGGGGGGAGAGTCGGGGAGTAACTCCTTGATGCGGCTCAGCACGTTGTCAACGTTAAACTTTACCTTTGCAGAGATAGGGAAAATCTCTGCTTTGGGAAGGCTCTCATGCCACAACTGCACTAATTTCTCTAAGTCCTTTTGGTTAGAAATGTCGATTTTGTTGATCAACACCAAAACGGGAACATTCATCTTTTTTACCTTTTCAAGAAAGTCGCTATTCTTGTCTGGTGTCTCAACGACGTCGGTGACATAGAGTAGTACATCAGCGTCTTGAAGGGCTGATACTGAAAAGGCTAACATCTCTTCTTGTAACTTATAGTTTGGCTTGAGCACTCCTGGGGTGTCAGAGAACACGATTTGAGCATCGTCAGAGTTGATGATGCCCATAATGCGGTGACGAGTAGTCTGTGCCTTAAAGGTGGCAATAGAAATGCGTTCGCCCATAAGTAGGTTCATGAGGGTTGATTTACCAACGTTGGGATTACCTACTATGTTTACAAAGCCTGCTTTATGCATATATGATGTATGATAGTTTGTTACAAGAGCAACTTTGCGTAGTGGAGTATTGCTCAAGAAAAGATTTTAAAGGTTTATAACCTAAGGCATGCCTCGGTTATAAACCTTCAAAAGTTGATGATGAATGTGTTCTTTCTTATTTTATTTCTTAGGATCGTATGCCCACTTTAAGTAGGCTGCGCCCCAAGTAAAGCCTGCACCGAAGGCACAAAGTATAAGGTTGTCGCCCTTCTTAAGTTGCTTCTCGTAGTCCCACAATGCTAAGGGGAGTGTGCCTGCTGAGGTGTTGCCATAGCGCTGAATGTTGAGCATTACTTTATCCATAGGCAACTCTAAGCGATGAGCCACGGCTTCGATAATGCGTACGTTGGCTTGGTGAGGTACAACCCAAGCAATGTTGTCGTGTGTAAGGTTGTTACGCTCGGCTATTTGTGCGCAAGCGTCGCTCATATTGGTTACGGCAAACTTAAACACGGTGCGTCCCTCTTGGTGGAGGTAGTGCATGCGGTGGTCGATGGTGAAGTAAGAAGGACTGCAAACGCTACCGCCTGCTTTCATGCAGAGGAAGGGAAGTCCCTTACCGTCAGTGCGCAAGTAGCTGTCTTGCCAGCCTAATCCTTCTTCTGTAGAAGGTTCAACCAAAACGGCTGCTGCACCGTCACCAAAAATGGGGCATGTAGCACGATCGGTGTAGTCAACAATTGACGACATCTTATCAGCACCGCATACAACAATCTTCTTGTAACGTCCGCTTTGAATCATTCCAGATGCTGCGTCCATGGCGAAAAGGAAGCCACAGCATGCAGCTTGCATGTCGATGGCAAAGGCATTCTTCATACCTAAACGGCCAATAACAATGCTTGAGGTTGAGGGAAAATGGTAGTCGGGGGTAGTAGTGGCAACGATTACGCAGTCTACTTCTTGAGGGTCGGTGCCAGTCTTTTCAAGCAATTGCTTTACGGCTTTTCTTGCCATGTAGCTTGTGCCGAGTCCTTCTTCATTTAAGATGCGGCGTTCTTTAATGCCGATACGTGTCATGATCCACTCATCGTTCGTGTCGACCATGCGTGATAGCTCGTCGTTATTAAGTACGTATTCAGGAACGTATCCACCTACGCCCGTAATGACTGCATTTATCTTTTCCATAGGAATGTGTATTAACAGAAAGGCCTTTTCTTCTTTTTTATGCAACGATAATGGTACTATAATTTTTTGAAAAGTGATGACACAATAGTCCGCTTATTAGTTGTTTGCCTACGTTTAATGGCTTTTTCAAGAAAGACCCTTGTTTTTATGATAAAAGAAATAGCTTAAGAGTTGTATAGCGTTACGCTTATCAAGCGCCTGAATAATAAGGCAGGCGGTCGAGTAAACGCAAAGTGCTTTAATTTACAACTCTTAAGCTACAGAATTTTTGTCAAAGCTTACGAGAAAGCTTTGGTTGTGCTTACTCAGCCACTTCTTTTACGATGGCGAGTTTACCACGATAGTAGCCACAAGTGGGGCATACTGTGTGGTAGATGTGCCAACCACCACAATTAGGGCATACTGCTAATGTAGGAGCAACTGCCTTGTCGTGAGTTCTACGCTTAAGAGTTCTCGTCTTTGATTGTCTTCTTTTAGGATGTGCCATTTTCTTTTTTTATTTTTAGAATGTTTTTACTTGTTTTCTTTGACCGCAGTGATTATTCGTCTTCTTCGTCATCGAAGCTATTATCTTCATCGTCAGCAGTCATGATGTAGCTAACCATATCTTTGTTGCACTCACCTTCAGCGTGAACACGTTGCATGGGCAATGCCGTTTCAATTATTTCATAAAGTTGCCATGACAAGTCATAGCACGGATTGTTTGCTTCAAGATAAAGCATCTCAGGAGCATCGCAATCTTCTTGCTCAGCGTCTTTAATCTTTATATTGTCTGTGGCCTCTACTTCAATAGAAAGAGGGTTGAGACAACGATCGCAAGCTACGATTACGTTACCTTTTACTTTAATTTGAACATTGAAAATGTTTCCAGCCGATGCGCGAACAAATATTTCGGCGTGAACATCTCCGCCACTTATTTCTTCTTGCTCCAGGTCAGCGAAGAAGCGATCAGTTAGCTCAACGTCGAGGCGTTTAGCTGCTTCGGCAGCATGCGCCAAATTGATATTTAGGAGGTTTTCACTTTGCATAGCGGCTGCAAAGGTAGTAATTTTTTATCGTTTGCAATGTTTTGCCTGATGTTTTTTACTGATTTTCTTATTAAAAACGGCACTCGATGGTCTTGCTTTTGTCACTTTGTAGTTTTGTAGAGCCCTGAAGTAGAAAAGAGTATGATGTTAAGATATTGGTTGATAGTTGCATATTTTGTCAATAATTATCACCATAGTTTGAATTTTTCAATGAGCCGTGGTGTAGCGATTGTTATTTGAGCATTGAGTCCTGTAATTGGATTGCTCAATTGTAGCCCCATTTTTTCCCTATTTTCTTTATTAAGAGATACTTCCATGTAATACTTGTGCGATTCGTTTAAATCATGCGCAAACATGCAGGACCACAATCCATCACTTCGTTTTGGTTCTATAGAGGAAATCTTTCCATGCTGATTTATTCTTTTCTCGGTGATTTGCTAAAATGATAGACAAGGCTTAGCATGAAATAGCGTGGTACTACATTGTGCCATGTTTCCGTGCGACCTTGGGCGTTGAGCGTTCGCACAATGCTACGACGTTGTGCCAAAATGTCGTGCCCTGAAAGTTTGAGTGACAGGGCTTTGCTCTTCAACATTCGTTTGGCCACTGCCATGTTCCAGATCCACTCATGACTGTTCATGGAATGATCGGCATAACCTGAACGAACATAGTAAGTCAAGTCAGTGTCTATCACCATGCTCCAAGGCAAGTTCCATTGGTTGGTGAAGGTGTACAGATGGTTGATGCTATTAATGGTTTGGAAACCTTTGCTTTCGCTCGTAGCGTGCTGCCAATCAACGGCACTTTTGAGAGCAGCATTAAAGAGTTTGCAGTGGTAAGCCAAAGCCACGTTTCCTTGCATGAACCAATTCTTAACCTCGCTCTTCACACTCGTCTGCATGAGACTGGTTTGCTGAAAGTCTACACTGTTTTGAAAAGTTTCAGTTGCCGACACATCAAATGTCCACTTTTGCTTTTTGTCCAAGCTACAAGCATAACCTACTGTTACATGTGTTTGCCAATTACCATTGATGTTCTGCGCCATTGATGTCGTTACGCCCGTTTCCGCATCGTAGTATCGAGCTTGTCCAACAGCATTTTGCTGGGCTGAATAGCCCCATTCTGCATTCAGATTTTGTGCATGCTTCGTTTTGTTTAGGGTGTAACCTAATGTGGCTTGGTAGATGTCTGTTGGCTTAAGCGCAGCATTACCTTTGGTGATGAATAGTGGATTACTATCGTCAGTAACATCAAGCAGCAAACTCATTTGAGGAGCTGCATGAGCTATCGAACCGCTCAATTTTATATTTTTGAAACTAAGTGAGAAGGAGGGTTGCAACCATTGATAATGTTTCACTATGTGTCGTTGCTGATCTTTCATGCGCA